>ULVK01069153.1_pt1 | contig 26501 bp, 21 predicted proteins | sample 1959311 | NCBI WGS metagenome assembly ULVK01 (sample SAMEA4835783, study PRJEB28245) | human gut metagenome | biome: gut microbiome; material: fecal sample | place: Denmark | collected 2008 | reverse complement strand
TCAATTTTTCAGGTGTGCAATTTCATTATACAATGAGCCTATACTTTTCATATAACATAAGCTATAATTAAGTTAGGGACATTGAGTTTCCGGGTCTATAAAGGTTTTATTTTGCGAAAGGAGCGATGCACAATGACAGTAAAATTTTTAAAATGCAGTATTTGCGGTAATATTGTCGGCCTGATTCACGACGGCGGCGGTGAGCTTGTCTGCTGCGGCAAGCCCATGCAGGAGCTTGTTGCCAACACTGAAGACGCAGCGCAGGAAAAGCATGTGCCCGTAATTACCGTTGACGGCAGCACTGTGCGTGTAGCTGTAGGCAGCGTGGAGCATCCCATGATTGAAAAGCACTACATCCAATGGATTTATCTGCAGACAACTCATGGCGGTCAGCGCTATATCTTAAAGCCCGGTGACAAGCCGGAGGCTGTTTTCGCTCTTGCCGAGGGTGCAGCTCCGCTCGCTGCTTATGCTTATTGCAATCTGCACGGATTGTGGGCGGCAAAGCTGTAACAGCTGATGCCTTACATTCATAAAACACTTCTTTTCTCAGTATCGGAGTCCCGACCGATAATGGTCAGGGGCTCCGATGCTTTTTTATTACTCAAAAAGCTAAAAAATAAAACCGGCCTCCGACAGCTATATGTAATAGCATATCAGAGACCGGTTAAATTACAAAAACAATCACGCCAGGCTTATGGTCTTAAGCCCCAAAGGCTGTTAAAAAGCACAGCGAGAGAATTATTTTTCTACCCACAGGCCTTTTTCGTCTTTTTTGTAGCCAGCAAATTCGATTGCCAACGCAGCCATAACCTTGGTTGCGTCCTTGATCTGTACGTTCAGCTCTTCTGCGCGGATGAAATCATCGTGGCACATTTCGCTGGGGTTTTTGCTGGTGAGCAAAACGTATTCGTTCTGCATTTCTACAAGTGCTTTTGCTTCTGCATTAAATTGTTCCATTAGACTAATCTCCTTAGTTTTTATTATTGTACGATAACGCTCAGGTCACCTACAGCATGGGTAATATCCTTAACTGCTGCCAAGAGTGCCAGACGGTTGTTCTTCACGCGAACGTCCTCGTCCATAACCATAACGTCTTCGAAGAATTTGTTAATCGGGTCAACCAGCTTAACTGCTTCAGCCATAACTGCAGCATAGTCATACTTGGTTGCTGCAACCAGCACTTCCTTGCTGGCTGCCATAGCAGCATTGTGCAGAGCGCCTTCAGCTTCAACTGCAAAGAGCTGCGGGTTGATTGCAGATTCTTCTTCAATCTTCTTGCACAGGTTAGCAACACGGGTTGCAGCCTGAATCAGTGCCGGAGCCTCTGCGGAAGCAACAAAGCTGTTCAGAGCCTTAGCACGGGCAACAAGATCGGTGAAATCGTCGTTCATCTGGTCAGCCAGAACTGCGTCAACTACGTCATAACGGATGCCCTGATCCATCAGCATATTGCGCAGGCGCTGTTTCATGAACTCAGCAATCTGCGGTACGAGCTTTTTGGTGTCCTCTGCCGGGATGTTCAGCAGGTACAGAGCGCCGGCGATAACCTTGTACAGGGATACATGGTAGTTGCCGTCCAGTAAAATGTTGATGATGCCCAGAGCCTGACGGCGCAGTGCGTACGGATCCTGAGAGCCGGTCGGAGCCAGACCGCGGCTGAAGGTAGCGCAGATGTTGTCCAGTTTATCGGCAATACCGGTCAGACGGCCGATATCGGTAGTCGGCAGCTCGTCACCGGCAAAGCGCGGCAGATAATGCTCGTAAATACCCAGTGCAACCTCAGGAGCTTCACCGTCGAGCTTAGCATATTCGCGGCCCATAACGCCCTGCAGCTCGGTGAATTCGATAACCATGCCGGTTACCAGGTCGCATTTGCACAGCAGAGCGGTGCGCTCCAGCTTTTCTTTATCAACCTTGGCATTGATAGCCATAGCCAGCATATCAACAGCCTGTACCAGACGTTTGCTCTTATCGTTCATATTGCCCAGGCCTTCCTGGAAGGAAACAGTTTTGAGTTTTTCCAGACGGTCAGCCAAAGTTTGTTTTCTGTCTTCGTTGAAGAAGAATTCAGCGTCGCTCAGACGTGCACGCAGTACGCGCTCGTTACCGTGAGCAACAATTTCCAAATGCTCCTTGCCGCCGTTGCGGACGGTGATGAACTTGTTCAGCAGGGAGCCGTCCTCTGCCAGTACCGGGAAGTAACGCTGATGCTCTCGCATCGGGGTGATGATGCATTCCTTCGGCAGAGCAAGGAATTTTTCTTCGAATTTGCCGCACAGAGCAGTCGGCCATTCTACCAGATAGTTTACTTCCTCCAGCAGGTCTTCATTGATTTCTGCATGACCGCCTTCGGCAATTGCCAGGTCAGTAACCTGTTGACGAATCAGCTCACGGCGAGCGTCCTGGTCAACCATTACATAGTTGTCATACATAACCTTTTCATAGGAATCAGCATCAGGGATTTCTACAGCGCCGATGGTGCCGATAGCAGCGGAAGCTACAGCGTTCTTAGCCTTACTCTTTACAGTGTCGAACAGAGCCTTGGCAGCATCGCCGATGGACTCATGAGCTTTAGCGTTATCCAGTGCGGAAGGACGCAGGAAGCGGTGACCGCGGCTGAATTTGCCGGATTTTACGCCGGTAATTTCAACAGGGATAACTTCATCGCCGAACAGTGCAACCAGCCAACGAATCGGACGGACGAATTTAAATTCATGATCTGCCCAACGCATGTTTTTCGGGAAGTTCAGGCTGGTGAGGATATCAGTCAGCAGGCCCGGCAGCAAATCCTTAACCGGTTGGCCTGCCAGATGCTTAACAGCATATACATAATCATCGCGAACAACGAGCTCTTTTACGTCAACTCCTTGGCCGCGAGCAAAGCCGATAGCTGCTTTAGAGGGAGCGCCGCTTACGAAAGCGATTTTTGCGGAAGGACCTTTAGCCTCAACAGTGCTGTCCTCCTGAGCCTCGGCAACGCCGCTGGCAATGAAGGTCATACGACGGGGAGTGCCATAGGTTTTAACTGCTTCGAAGGGAATGCGCAGCTCAGTCATTTTCTTTTCTGTCAAATCCTTTAATTGTGCCAGAATGGCAGGCATAAATTTCGCAGGAATCTCTTCTGTACCGATTTCAAAAAGTAATTTTTCCATTATTTATTCTCCCCTTTCTTGAGCAGCGGGAAGCCCATTTCTTCACGTTGTGCTACATAAGCCTTTGCACACAGGCGGGCCATCGCACGTACACGGCCGATATAGGCAGTACGTTCACTTACGCTGATTGCTCCGCGGGAATCCAGCAGGTTGAATGCATGGGAGCATTTCAGAACGTAATCATAAGCAGGACGGATATAACCAAGCTCAATAACGCGCTTAGCTTCTGCTTCATATTTGTCGAACAGGTCAAACAGCAGCGCGGTGTCTGCTACCTGGAAGTTGTAGAAGGATTGCTCTACCTCGTTGGTGTGGAAAACGTCACCGTAGGTAATGTCGCCAACCCATTGGATATCGAATACGTTTTCTACGCCCTGGATGTACATAGCCAGACGCTCCAGGCCGTACGTGATTTCAACGGTAACAGGCTTAACGTCAATGCTGCCTACCTGTTGGAAGTAGGTGAACTGGGTGATTTCCATACCATCCAGCCAAACCTCCCAGCCAAGGCCCCAAGCGCCCAGAGTTGGAGATTCCCAGTTATCCTCTACAAAGCGGATATCATGCTCCTCCTGATGAATGCCGAGCTCAGCCAGGCTCTGCAGATACAGCTCCTGAATGTTTTCCGGAGAGGGCTTAACGATAACCTGGAACTGATGATGCTGGAACAGACGGTTTGGGTTATCACCGTAACGGCCGTCAGCCGGGCGGCGGGAAGGCTCTACGTAAGCCACACGCCAGGGCTCAGGTCCGAGTACGCGTAAAAAGGTAGACGGGTTCATTGTGCCTGCGCCTTTTTCGATGTCATAGGGCTGTGCCATAATGCAGTTTTGGCCTGCCCAGAATTTTTGCAGCTTCAAAATAATTGTCTGAAAATCCATGTTTTACCTCCTATATTTGTTACAAAGACGGCAATGGCAGCAGCTTGGTCCGAAAAACAAAAAGCACCCGCGTCCCCGTAACTTAAATGTTACAGGGACGGAGTGCATACAGCTCGGACTCCGCGGTTCCACCCTGCTTGACTGCAAAAAATGCAGCCCGCCTCAATCAATATACTTTTACAGCTCCAAAGTGCCTTCATCCGCCTTTGCCGCCTTGCACTGTCACGGCTCGCTGAGGTTGCAGACTACTACTCTTCTTCTTAGCTTAATTGTTAGTATATAAAATGCATCGCTATTTGTCAAGTGCGGCAAATAATTTTGTAAATAACGCTCACAAAAATGTATCAGCTTTCACCATAACAAAATGCCCCCACGCGAACGCGCAGAGGCATTATTGCTTCAAGTTGTCAGGTTAATATAAATTAAGCGGCTATTATTTCTTTTCGATGAGCTTCAGCGGAGCAGAAATCTTAGCTTCTACTTTTTCGCCTTTAGCAGCTTTAACAGCTACTTCCAGACCTTGCTGGCCCATGATTTCCGGCTGTTGAGCGATAGTAGCGCTCATAGCGCCGCTTTCTACAGCCTTTACGCCGTCAGCAGTGCCGTCAAAGCCAACGATGAAGATTTGCTTGCCAGCACTCTTAGCAGCTTCGATTGCACCCAAAGCCATTTCGTCGTTCTGAGCGAAAATAGCTTTGATGTCCGGGTTAGCCTGCAGCATGTTTTCTGCTACAGTCAGGCCCTTGCTGCGGTCAAATTCAGCAGTCTGTTTAGCAACAACGGTCAGCTTGCTGTCAGCCAGCTTGTGGAAGCCTTCGCCGCGTTCACGGGAAGCGCTGGCACCGGGGATACCCTCCAGCTCAGCAACCTTAACCTTTTCGCCCAGCTTTTTGATAATGTAATCAGCAGCCATTTCGCCGCCCTTTACGTTATCGGAAGCAACCAGGCATGCTACATCACCCTGGTTAGCACTGCGGTCGAGGCAGATAACAGGGATGTTAGCCTTGTTGGCAGCCTTTACGGACGTAGAAATTGCATCAGAGTCAACAGGGTTAACCAGCAGAACGCTGATGTTTTGCTGCAGCAGGTCAGCAATATCATTAGCCTGCTTTGCAGGATCGTTCTGAGCGTCAACAACCTTTACAGTTACGCCCAGCTCCTTAGCCTTAGCTTCTACGCCTTTAGCCAGGGAAACGAAGAACGGATTGTTTTGAGTGGATACGGAGAAGCCAACGGTGATTTTCTTGTCGTTGCCTTTTGCAGCATCCTTCTTGTCGCTGCCGCCGCAGCCGACAATCATCATAGCCATTGCTACAATGCAGGTTAATACCAATAAAATTTTTTTCATGTGAGAAAATACCTCCCGGAATTAGAAATTACTATGCAGACAAAAACTTGAATTAAGCAAGCTGCGGCTGAAAAGCACTGGATGGTGCTTTACGTCCGCATCACGCTTAGTTTTTCTTTCTGTCCATCAGCACAGCCAGCAAAATTACTATACCTTTGACAACTTGTTGGTAAAAGCTGGATACGTTTAAGATATTCAGACCATTGTTCAGAGTGCCGATAATCAGCGCACCGATAATGGTACCGAAGATGCGGCCCTTACCGCCGGAAAGACTGGTGCCACCCAATACTACAGCTGCGATAGCATCCAGCTCATAGCCGGTACCGGCAGTAGGCTGAGCACTGTTCAGACGGCTGGTAAGAATAGCGCCTGCCATACCGCAAAGGAAACCTGTTACGGTATAAGCAAATATTTTAATGCGGTTGATTTTGATACCTGCAATGAAGGAAACCTTCTCATTACCGCCGACAGCATAGGTTTTGCGTCCCAGCGGAGTTTTGTGCAGGATGAACCACAAAATGAAAAACATAATCAGCATCATAATAGCAGGAACCGGCAGACCGGCAACATAGCCCTGGCCAAATTCCAGGAATCGGTCATCCTCGGACAGACTGCTGATAGGGTTGCCGTTGGTATATACCAAAGTCAGACCACGGAAAATAGTCATCGTCGCCAAGGTTGCGATAAAGGGCGCCACCTTGCCGTAGGTAATTACCAGGCCGTTGACACTGCCCAGTGCAGCACCGATGAGGCAGGCCAGCACGATACCGAATACAGGATCCATACCGCCCTTGATAAAGCTGCCCATGAGTGCACTGGAAAGCGCCAGAATACTGCCGACGGACAAATCAATACCGCCGGTTAAGATAACAAAGGTCATGCCAAAGGAAATTAAGGCATTGATAGAAACCTGACGCAGCAGGTTTTTCAGGTTGCTGGGATCGATAAAGCTGCTGTTAAGGCAGGAAATGACCACAAACAACACAATAAGTCCGATTATGGAACCGGATTTTTTTAAGATTGCTTTTACATCCATTATTTTTATTGCCCTCCCGTTGCAAGTGTCATGATTTTTTCCTGGTCTGCTTCATCGTGCAGCAGCTCGCCGGCAATGCGGCCTTCGTGGACAACGACGATTCGGTCGCTCATGCCCAATACCTCCGGCAGCTCCGAAGAAACCATAATAATCGAAACGCCACTTGCAGTAAGCTCGTTCATCAGCTCATATATATCGCGTTTTGCACCTACGTCGATACCACGGGTAGGCTCATCCATAATAATGACCTCCGGGTGTCTGCCAACCCATTTGGCAATAACAACCTTCTGCTGGTTACCGCCGGACAACGCACCGGCCTCAAGGTCCAGGCTGCTGGTCTTTACGCCCAGCTTTTTTGCCATTTTATCGGCAAAATCATTAAGAATATTAAAATTGATGACACCGCTTTGGGCAAAGCTGTCAACACTCGGCAGAGCAATGTTACGCAAAATGGAGAAGTCCAGAATCAGGCCCTCTGTTTTGCGGTTTTCGGTTACGAAGCCCAATCCTGCCTTAATAGCATCCTCAGGCTTGGTAATCTTCAAAGGCTCGCCCTTGAAAACCAGCTCGCCGCCTGCATGATGATCAACGCCGAAAACGGCGCGCATGATTTCGGTACGGCCGCTGCCCATAAGGCCGGCAAAGCCCAAAATCTCGCCCTTGCGCAAGTTAAAGTTAATATCATGGAAAACTCCCGGCTGTTCAAAGTGCTTAACCTCCAGCAGCACCTCGCCCGGCTTATTGCGGCGGTCGGGATAAAATTCCGTAATGGAGCGTCCTACCATATCGCGGACAATCTGCTCCATGCTGTATTCCTTAACAGGCTTGGTTGCAACGGATACGCCGTCACGCATAACGGTAATCGTGTCGCAGTTCTGCGTAACCTCTTCCATACGGTGCGAAATATACACCATTGCTACACCACGTTTTTTCAGGGAGCGCATAACCTCAAAGAGCTTTTCTGTTTCTCTTTCTGTCAGCGCCGCCGTAGGCTCGTCCATAATAACAACCTTGGCATCCAGCAGAAGGTTACGGACGATTTCCGTCATCTGCTGCTGTCCTACCGAGCATTCGCCGGCTTCCATATCCAGTGGCAGCTCAATTTCAATTTCACGGCATTTCTGCTCTGCCATAGCACGCATAGCCTTAAAATCCAGGATACCCATGCCGTTGGTTACGCTGTGCATCAAAAACAGGTTTTCCAGAATGCTCAGGTTCGGCCAGATATTCAGCTCCTGATGGATGAAGGCGATGCCGTAAGCTTCTGCCTCCAGAGGATTTTTGAAGCTGATTTCCTTGCCGTCGACAAAAATCTGTCCCTTATCCTGCTTGTGAATACCCGTCAGGATATTCATCAGTGTTGATTTGCCGGCACCGTTTTCACCCATCAGAGCGTGTACCTCACCGCTTTTAAGCTTCAGGTCAACACCCTTGAGCACCTCATTAGAACCAAAGGCCTTATGGATATTTCTTAATTCAATCTCCATACTTTTCCTTATTCCTACCTTACGCTAATTTTTAAAAGAAAACATTGCTGTGCAGAATCACATTGGCAAAAGGAGTAATTTCGCCGGTGCGGATAATGCATTTTGCATGCTTGGTTGCCTCCTTGAAGGCTTCGTGGTCTGCATCGATAATCCACTGCTCTTCAGTGAAAAGCTGCTTCATAGCGCCGTAGACAGCAGGATTTCTGCCTTCCATTTCCGCTGCAATTTCTACCTTTTCGATAACCATATTCTTGGCTACTTCCTCAACAACCTCCAGGAAGGAAGGAGTTCCCGGCTTCAGAGCCAGGTCGATTTTCTGCACGCCTGCAGGCACAGGCAGACCGCAGTCACCGATAACGATAGTGTCGGTGTGGCCCAAATCAGCCAGCACCTTCGCAATAGAGCTGTTCAACATTCCACCCTTTTGCATTACTTAAGCATCTCCTCTACTTCATGTAAATAAGGCATACCGCCCTGTGCTCCCAGCTTTTGCACCGAAAGAGCTGCGGCAGCATTGGCAAAGCTGATGCTTTCCTGCATGGATTTGCCATTTACACGGGCAACAGCAAAGGCACCGTTAAAGGTGTCGCCTGCACCCGTAGTGTCAACCGGCTTTACCTTAAAGCCGGGAACAGTAATAACCTGTCCCTTTTCTGCATAGGCAACACCCTTGCTGCCCAGCGTCATAATCACCTTGCCCTGGTTCTGATCAAGTATATCCGCCTTGCCCTTACCGGCAAACAATGTTGCTGCCTCGTGCTCGTTGGGAGTCAGATAAGTGATCTTATCCAGCAGAGCCTGCGGCACCGGAGCAACAGGTGCGGGGTTCAGCAGCACAGGTACACCGTGCGCTGCGCATTTTTCGATAACATAAGCGTTAGTAGCGGCAGGAATTTCGTGCTGCAAGAGCACCATGTCTGCCTTGCTGATATCCTCCCACGCTTCATCAATCAGCGACGGGGATACCAGGTCATTGGCAGCCTTGATAACGATAATCGTGTTATCGTCCTCCGCTACGGTAATGTGTGCGGTACCGCTGTTTTCACCCGGCAGCACCTTCACATAGGTGGAATCAACGTTATTTTCCTTTAAAGCCTTCAATACCAGCTGGCCGTACACATCATCACCGATGCAGCCGACCATCATAACATCTGCTCCCAGGCGGGCTGCAGCAACAGCCTGGTTGGCACCCTTGCCGCCGGGAGAAACGGTCAGGCGGTTGCCGAAAATAGTTTCTCCGGGATGCACCCAGCGGTCACATTCAACAGTAATATCAATATTACAGCTACCTACTACGACAATCTTTGACATATTTTCTACCTCCTGTCTTCAGGATTTATATAATTTTTTGTAATAACAATGCGTATTGCCCGTCAATCAGGTTCGGCTGCAGCAAATCCTTAAGGAGTACTGCCTGCTTGCGGCTGGTTTTGGGCATGGTCTGCTGCCAATAGGTGATAGCAAGCTGCAGCAGCCGCAGCAGCTCCTCTCTGGCGCTCTTGTCGTCGGCAGTCAGCTGCCAGAAAAAGCTGTACCATTGGCGAAAGATATCCGCATCATCCAGCATCGCCGAACGCGATACGTTAGCGGTTACATCACGCAGGTGACGCAAAAGCAGCTGCAGAAGCGCTGTCTGCCGCGCAGGTTGTGCCTTCGGCACACGCCGCAGCAGCAGGCGGTACAGAAGCGTCAGCTCCCTGTAAATTCTGCAGGCCTTGTCAAAGCCATCCCAGCGTGCGTACACGACGAAATGCAGCTGCAGCTGCTGCAGGCTCCACGCCCACCGTTGCAGGTCCTGCTGCTTTAAAAGCCAGCGCCCGGCCTCACGCAGCAGAAACGCCGTCTCCTCGCGCCACCGCCTGCGTGCCATACGCGCCGCCAGACTGAGCCATTCGCCCATAAATTCCTGCAGCACTGCAGTATCGCCGGCGTACGTCCGCAGCCAGCACCGCACCAGCAGTGCAAGCATAGGACGCACTTCATCCAGGCGCCTGTCGCACACGGCAAACGTCAGCCGCAGCAGAACGCTGCCGCCCTGATGTGCCAGCTGCGGATTGACCAACAGCTGCTCCAAACGCGGCCTGCTTTCCTGCATCCAAGCCGCAAAAAGCTGCCGTTGCCGGTGGCGTAAGGCCACCAGCAGACAGCAGCTGATTGCTTGTAATGCTTCATTATCTGCTGCTTCAGCAATAATACCCGAAAAAGCTGTGCAGGCGTTTTGTTCTCTGCCGTCACGCAGAGCAATACATGTTTCTAAAATAAGTTCTGTTACCATATTCCTACAGGTTAATATCGCCTTCGTAGACGTCACCGGAAACAGGATCCACCGTTACCAGCAGGCCGTCGGCCAGCTTGGAGGTTGCTTTCTCCACGCCTACGATAACAGGCAGACCGCAGGTTACGGCAACAATAGCGGTGGAGGATGTCAGGCCGCCCTCTTCGGCGATAATCGCTGCTGCCTTGGCAGCAGCCTGCGGTACAAACTCATCGTTCAGCACATCAACTACAAGTATATCGCCCTTTTGGAGCTTGTCCTTGAAATCTGCCGCAGTTCTGCCTACGCAGATACGGCCGGTGACAGTCTTGCTGCCGATACCGGTACCGCTGATAAGTTTGGTACCCACTGTAACCACCTTAATCAGATTTGTACTGCCCGGAGTACCGATAGGCACGCCGGCAGTTATAACAACAGATGCGCCGTCCTTAATCACGGAGTGATGCAAAGCACACTGCAAAGACAGCTCTATCATTTCATCAGTATTTGTGGAGTATGGCCCCAAAAGCGGCAGCACACCCCAATAAAGCTGCATCGCACGCACGCGCTCAGGCAAGCGTGATACAGCAACAACAGTACATTGAGGCTTATATTTGGCAATCATACGCGCCGTAAAGCCTGATTCGGTAATCGTAAGAATAGTATCTGCCTTTATTTCCTGAGAAATCTGCACTGTAGCATGGCTGATGGCATCGGTAGAATGGATGCGCTCGCTGATGCCCTTTTTCTGAAAGATATGAACATAATCAAGCGCATTTTCCGTGCGAACGGCAATCTTAGCCATCGTCTGCACAGCCTCCAGCGGATATTTGCCGCTGGCAGTTTCGCCGCTCAGCATAATAACGTCGCTGCCGTCAAAAATAGAGTTGGCAACGTCGCTGGCCTCGGCACGGGTTGCACGATAGCTGTTAATCATGCTTTCCAACATCTGCGTAGCCGTAATAACAGGCTTGCCCGCCTTGTTGCAGCGCGCGATAATATCCTTCTGTACCAAAGGTACATCCTCGGTCGGTATCTCTACGCCCAGGTCGCCTCTGGCAACCATAATGCCGTCGGATACGCCGATAATTTCATCGATATGCTGCACACCGGCCTCATTCTCGATTTTGGAAATAATCCCGATGGAAGAGCCTGCTTCCTCAAGCACTTTACGGATAGCGATAACATCATCGGCCTTCTGCACGAAGGATGCCGCAATGTAATCCATATCATGCTCGACAGCAAAAAGAATATCTGCCTTGTCCTGCTCCGACAAAAACGGCAGCTTCAGCTCGATACCGGGGCAGGCCACACGTTTGCGCGAGCTCAGCTCACCGCCGTTGACCACCTTGGTATAAATCTTGCAGCCGTCAATGCGCACAACCTTTAAGGAAAGCAGTCCGTCGGCCAGCAGAATATTGCTGCCTATTTCTACCTCCTGCGGCAGACCGGCATAATTGACGTGTGCCATATGGCGGTCGCCCAGATAATCCTCAGTAGTCAGGCAGAAATCATCGCCCTCGTTCAGCTCGATTTTGCTTTCGGCAAACATGCCCAGGCGCATTTCCGGGCCTTTGGTATCTGCAATCGTAGCAATTACCTTACCGGCCTCTTCTGCTGCCCGGCGCACCAGCTGCAGCCTTTTGCTATGATCCTCATGATTGCCGTGCGAAAAGTTGAAGCGTGCCAAATCCATGCCTGCAAGCATCATCTTACGCAACAGCTCTACATTGTCCGTGCTGGGACCTACTGTACAGATAATCTTCGTTTTCTTCATCAGGACTGTGCCTCCTCAGTACTGAAACTTATTCTCACACAAAACCTCATAGGCATCCTCTGCCTCCGAAACCGGCAGGCAGATTTCATAAGCCTTATTATGCTTGCCTCCGGCACTTTTCAGCTGTACCAAAAAGCCGTTTTCCGTCAGCATTTGCTTTATTTTTTGGGCTTGTTCCTCAGTGTGGGCAATATAAATTGTTTTCCACATACTAGAATGCCTCCTGTAAATCAGGTAATTGTATTAAGCCTTGTAAGCTTTGATTTTTTCAATCAGCTTCGGCAGGATTACGTTTACATCACCTACGATGCCATAATGAGCAACGGTGAAAATCGGTGCCTCTGCATCCTTGTTGATAGCGATGATGATATCGCTGTCCTTCATGCCGGACAGATGCTGGATAGCACCGCTGATGCCGCAGGCAAAGTAGATATGCGGAGTAACGGATTTACCGGATTGGCCAACCTGTTGGGAGTGAGTCAGCCAGCCCTCATCAATAGCGGCACGGGTGCCTGCTACTGCGGAATTTTCAAAGAGAGCAGCCAGCTGTTCCAGCACGTCGAAATTTTCCTTGCTGCCGAAGCCGCGGCCGCCTGCTGCGATCATATCAGCTTCATCAATCTTAACAGCGTTTTCGCTGCTCAGAGCTTCTTTTTTAACCAGTTCAACACGGCTTACAGCGCCTGCTTCCGGAGTGAAGGCAATAACCTCACCGGTGCGGTTGTTGTCCATTTCTGCCGGTTTGAATACTTTAGGACGAACGGTACCCATTTGCGGACGGTTAACATCGCAGATGATGGTAGCGCAGATATTGCCGCCCAGTGCGGGACGAGTCCAGGCAACGAGCTTGTCATCGGTTACATCCAGAGCAGTGCAGTCAGCGCACAGGCCGGTATGCAGACGTGCTGCAACACGCGGAGCCAGGTCACGCCCGTCATCGGTAGCACCGAACATAATGGAAGCCGGATCATATTTTTTGGACAGCTGGCAGATAGCATCGGTATATAACTCGGTATCATAATCTGCGTATTTAGCATCCTCAACAACATAAACAACATCAGCGCCGGCAGCAATCAGCTGCTGCGGCAGCTCGCCTGCAGCAGCGGTCACCAGTACCGCACAGCATTTTTCCTCCAGCTTGGCACACAGCTCTTTGGCAGCGCCCAACAGCTCAAAGGTAACATTCATCAGCTGACCATTTTCCTGTTCAGCAATAACCCACATATTTACACACTCCTATTCGTTATCTTCAGTATCGTCAGTTTCGGCAATAGCTATAGCCTCCATGGGACATTCGCGGATGCAGGCACCGCAGCAGACACACTGCTGCATATCAATCTGCGCCTTGCCCTCACGCAGCGTTGCAGCGCCCATCGGGCATACCGCCACACATTCCTCACAGCCACAGCAAAGCTGCCTGTTTACTTTTATCAGCATGGTTCACCTTAGCGGGTAATAACCTCTGCCTTAACCAGCTTTTCAAACAGCATATCTACTGCTGCATCAGCATCTGCTTCGGTAATGATTTCGCCATTGATTTCAGGCGGGGTCGGGGTGAAGGCTTTTTTAACCTTAGTCGGAGAGCCCTTCAGGCCTACGGTTGCAGGATCAATATCCAGGTCAGCAACGGTAAGAGTAGGAATCTGAGCCTTACGTGCTTTCATTTTGCCTTTAATGCTGGCAAAACGCGGCTCTTTTTCGGATTTGGTTACGGTAACCAGCAGTGGTGCGGCGCAAGCCAGAGTCAGCTGATAGTTTTCGTTTTCGCGGACAACAACAAATTTACCGTCTTCATAGCTCAGGCTCAGAGCGCCGGTAATCTGAGGAATTCCCAGATGCTCTGCCATTTCCGGGCCAACCTGTGCGGTGTCGCCGTCTACTGCCTGCTTACCGCAGAGCACGAGGTCGAACTCGCCCAGATGTTTTACAGCAGCAGCCAGAGCCAGGCTGGTTGCCAGAGTATCGCTGCCGCCCAGAACACGGTCGCTCAGCAGAACGCCGTCATCAGCGCCCATAGCGATTGCTTCCTTCAGAATATCGGTTGCCTGGGGCAGGCCCATGGTCAGTACAGTTACCTTAGCGCCTTCCTTATCCTTCAGGCACAGTGCTACCTCCAATGCCTGACGGTCATAGGGGTTCATAATATTTTCTACACCCGTACGGTCTAAGGTATTGGTTTCGCGGTTAAATTTTACTTTTGCCGTATCCGGCACTTGTTTTAAACAAACGAGAATATTCATTTGCTGCCTCCTTAAGCTTATTACAGGAGCTGCTGCTCCGGCTTTTTTACATTCTTCTCTTTATTTTAGCATTTTTGTACTTAAACTTGCAAGTATATCATGAAAGTTTATGAAAAACAGCTCAAATAATTACATCAATCTTTCTTTACCACACAGTTTTCACCAAGTATTTTGACCACATCCTCGGCAAAGCCCGGTGCTTCGCTGTTCACCCAGAAGTTAGGCGTTGTCTTGATAAGCTTACGTGAGCCCATCAGCTGCAGGTATACGCAGTCATCACCCTTGTATTTTTGAAACAGCTGCATCAGCTCACGCTGCACCAGCGGATTTTCCAGATGCGCTTCGATGCGCAGGCGGATTTCCGTAGGCGGCTTGGACGGCAGAGCGCGCACGCTGTTGGCAATAATCTTGCTTTCACGCTCATCCACGCTGAAGCGTCCTTCAATCGCCACAATACTGTCCTCATAGATATCCTTGACATTTGTATGATAAGCCTGCGGGAAAACGATAACCGGGAAGCGTCCGCTGAAATCCTCCAGCGTCAGAACGGCCATCGTATCACCGCGCTTGGTATTTTTAATTGTGCAGTCCGTAATAATACCGGCCACGCGCACGAACTGTCCGTCCTGTACCTGCGTTTCACCGCCGAACTGGTGCAGCGGCATGAAGCGCTGCAGCATCTGCTTATAATCGCTCAGCGGATGGTCGGTAACGTAAAAGCCGATAATTTCCTTTTCGTTCTGCAGAATAAGCTGCTTGGGGATTTCCGGCAGCGGCGGCAGCTTGATTTCCGTCACGCCGAAGCTATCGTCACCGAACAGCCCCAGCTGGCCGTTAGCCTTGTCCCTCTGGCAGGCGGCACCCAAATCAACCGCCTGCTCTATAATAGACAGCATCTGCGAGCGTCTGGCGCCGAAGGAATCCATTGCGCCGCATTTAATCATATTTTCGATAACACGCTTGTTGACCACGCGCATATTCACACGGCAGCAGAAATCCGTCAGACTCTTGAACGGACCGCCCTCGTTACGGGCGCTGATAATGGCATCTACTGCGGCATCACCAGTATTTTTGATGCCCGCCAGGCCGAAGCGGATAGACGAATTTTTATGTACCGTAAAGTTGTGACCGCTTTCGTTGACATCCGGCGGCAGGATTTTGACATTATCATTACGACAGACGTTGATATACCAGCTCACCTTATCCGCATCACCGATAATGCTGTTGAGGAAGGCCGCATAGAATTGCGGACGCCAGTGCGCCTTCAGATAAGCGGTTTCATAGGCTACCAGCGCATAGGCTACGGAGTGTGATTTGTTGAAGCCGTAACCGGCGAAGTGCTGCAAGAGCGAGAAAATCTGGTCGCTGAGCTCTTCGGGGATATCATGCAGCTTTTTGGCACCGTCAATAAATGACTGGCGCATAGAATCCAGCTCCTTGGCCTTCTTCTTGCCCATCGCACGGCGCAGAATATCTGCCTGACCGAGCGTAAAGCCTGCCAGTGCGGAGGTTATCTGCATAACCTGCTCCTGATACAGAATAACGCCGTAGGTATCCTTCAAAATAGGCTCCATCAGCGGATGTAATACCTTCGCCGTGCGCTGTCCGTGACGGCCGGCGATAAAGTCCTCTGCCATACCGGTGCCCAAAGGACCCGGACGGTACAGAGCCACCAAAGGAATCAGGTCCTCAAAGCTTTCGGGAGCCAAATCCATAACCAGCTTGGTGATGCCAGCCGACTCCAGCTGGAAAACGCAGGCCGTTTCACCTCGGCGCAGCATTGCGCAGGTCGCCTCATCTGCCAACGGTATATTATCAATATCAACCTCTTCACCCGTAGTTTCGCGGATAAAGCGAATGCAGTCACCAATAACTGTCAGCGTGCGCAGGCCTAAAAAGTCCATCTTCAGCAGACCAAGCTCTTCTACCTTATTTTTATCGTACTGGGTTATGACGCCACCCTCACTGCCCTGCTGCAGCGGTACGTAATTTTTCATATTATGCGGCGCGATAATAACACCGGCGGCATGCGTGCCTGCGTTACGCGGCAGGCCCTCCACGCTTTGCGCAAGGTCAATCAGCTTTTTGACCTCCGGGCGCGAGTCATATGCCTGACGGAAGTCCTTGCTGCCGTTCAGCGCCTTCTCCAACGTAATGCCCAGCTCACGCGGAATCAGTTTGGCGATTTCGTCTACCTCGCCGTAGCTCATGCCCAACGCCTTGCCGACGTCGCGCACTGCCGCGCGCGCCTGCAGTGTGCCGAAGGTAATAATCTGCGCCACACGCTCCTGTCCGTAACGGCGCACTACATAATCCAGCACCTGATTACGCTTCACATAGCAGAAGTCGGTATCAATATCAGGCATGCTGACGCGTTCAGGATTTAAAAAGCGTTCGAACAGCAGATGGTAACGCAAGGGCTCGATATTCGTTATGCGCAGCAGATAGGCCACGATACTGCCTGCGGCACTGCCGCGTCCCGGACCGACCGGAATATCATGGCTACGGCAATAATTGATAAAATCCCAGACAATGAGGAAATAGCAAGCATAGCCCATAGTGTTGATGATGTCCAGCTCAAAATCCAGACGCTTGCGGACCTTCTCATCCACAACCTCGTAGCGCTTAGGCAAGGCCTCCTCGCACAGGTGACGCAGATAGCTCACGGCATCAAAGCCCTCCGGCACCGGGAACTCCGGCAGCAGCAGATGGCCGAACACCATCTTCACGTTGCAGCGGTCAGCAATTTTATTGGTATTGCTCAAAGCCTCCGGACAATCGCCGAACAGCGCCTCCATCTCATCATAGCTTTTCAGATAATAGCTGTCGTTGTTAAAGCGCATACGGTCCGGCTCATCAACCGTGCTGGTCGTCTGAATGCACAGCAGAATATCCTGCGCTGCGGCATCCTTTTGCTGCACATAATGCAAATCATTTGTCGCTACCAGGCCAAGACCGAACTCCTGCGCCAGCTGCTTCAGCTCCGCGCTGACCTTGTGCTCCTCATCAAGATCATGGTCCTGAATTTCCAAAAAGTAATTTTCCTTGCCAAAAATATCGATATATTCCTGAATGCAGCGACGTGCTCCCTCCAGGTTGTCCTGCAAAATCATCTGCGGCACCTCACCGGCAACGCAGGCACTGAGACAGATAACGCCCTCGTGATACGTTCGCAGCACGTCCTTGTCTACGCGCGGTTTATAATAAAAGCCCTCCAGCTGACCAATGCTAACGATTTTCATCAGGTTATGGTAGCCTGTATCGTTCTCCGCCAGCAGAATCAAATGGTACATGCCGCGGTTATTTTTTTCCAGATGCGAGCCTTTGGACAGGTAAACCTCGCAGCCGATAATCGGCTTGATGCCTGCCTTGGTACACTCCTGATAAAATTCCACTGCGCCGTACATTGCGCCGTGGTCGGTAATCGCCAGACTGTCCATGCCCAGCTCCTTAGCGTAGGCCACCAGCTCGTGGATTTTCGAAGCGCCGTCCAGCAAGCTGTATTCCGTATGTACATGTAAATGAGTAAAGCGTTTTGTCATCTCTTGCTCCTTAAATTAAAAGACCGCTGCCGCGCAAATCTGCGGCAAATGTATGTAAAACTATTCTAGCATTACAGATAAAATTCCTGCCTAAAACTGAAAAAACATACAACCGTGAATTCACAATTCGTTCGTTGTATGTTCTCTTTATCTATGTTACAATATATTCAGACTTTGGACAATCGTGCTTACGGGTGGCATTGCCATCATTCTCCAACAGAATGGAGATGATGCCTATGAAGAACTACGACTTTAAGGACCTGATGGCCTTTGGCGTATTCATTCTGGCGTTGCTGACATTTATTTTTCAGTTCAGTAAATAACCCAGACATAGGAAAACCGCCCTTAATCTTTGCCTAGTGACAGGGCGGTTCTTCCGCAATAAAAGCTTTGGCAACCCACCGACGTGGGCGGTTGTCCTTTGTCTATAATATAGCATATTACGCTGCTTTTTGCAAGCAAACCGCTTGCTGTAAAAGCAGCTTTTTCGCTTCTATTCCCCTTTTTTACCCCACGCCAGACCGATAAGTAAAAAGAACAGATTATACACGAGCGCCGGCAACAGACTGTTGATTTCCCACGGGCTGATATGCTTCCAGAAAAGCGCCGCAAAAATGCCTGCACCCATAGCAGCCACGCCCATTGAAGCGCGCACCCTGCCCGGGAAGAAAATGCAGAACGTCAGCGGCAGAAAGATACCACTGCCCCGCAGCGCCATGGAGAGATAATTCCACTCCAGCACCGACGAATCAAGGTGCATAAAGACAAACACCATCGCAGTGACAGAAACGGCCAGCACGCTCAGGCGGCTTGCCCACAGTTGGCCTGCAGCCGTAGCCTTAAGCCATATTTTGCTGACGATATCACGCGAAATCATCGTACCTACGCCCAGCGCCAGGCCTGCGATTGAGCCCAGGGCCGAAAGCAGCACGGCGCCCAGGCCGATACCTCCGAGCCATTGCGGCAGATAGGTAACGAGATACAGCGGCAGTGCGTCAATAGAATTTATCTCCGGATGGTGCAGATGCATGAACATACCGATCATTACTGACGGCAATCCCACGGGAATTACTATCAGTGCGGCAGCACAGCAGCCAACAGCTGCAGTTTTGGTATCGCGCGCCGAAAACAGCGCCTGCACATAGGTCTGCGTAGAAATAACGCCCACTATCATCGAACCGAGGCTGACAAGACCGTCCTCCACGCCGCGTCCGAAAAGGCTGAACCAGGGATATGCCGCAAAGCTCTGCGTCAAGCCCTGCCAATGTCCCATATCGGCGTAGGCCATCACGCCGCCGACGAAAATGCTGGCGAAAATCAGCACAATCTTAAAAATCCCGGCCATTCCGCTGCTGCTGAGGCCACCGAAAAACACCAGCAGCAAAGTAACAGCGATAACAATGGCCGCTGCAGCCAAAAGCGGTACGCCGAACAAGCCTGCAATGAGATGCAACGCCGTCAGCGTGCTCGCTACGATGCTGAAAAAAATACCGGCGCAGGCGCTGAAGGTCGCCAGCCACCCCGCAGGCTTGCCATAATCCGTAACGAGATACTCCGCTACGGTGGTCAGTGAGCTGCGGCGCAAGGGCACAGCATAAAACGCCGCCATCAGCAAAAGCGCAATGCCGCTGCCGAGCGTAAACCACCAAGCCGTCAGCCCCAGCTTAAAGCCAAGCTGCGCCGTACCAACGGTAGCAGCGCCACCGACAATCGTGCCGATAATCGTGCCCGCGACAAGGCCTGCGCCCGAGCTGCGGCCTCCTACGTTATAATCATCGGCAGACTTCACCCTTTTGGCTGCCAAAAGCCCCGGCAGCAGCGTCACCAGAAGCGTTACAGCCAGGCTTATATAATGTGTAGCAGTAAGCTGCATATCCAACCCTCCAATATTTTAAGCTGCCGGATGCAAACGTTCTGCCGACAGCATTAATTCTAAAAAGCTCAGTATTAGTATAACACAAAAAATACGGCAAAAAAAGCATAGCCTCCGCAAGAATGCTTTGCTGCGGCAGCAGACGAAAAAAGCGCTTGCGAGCTTGTTTTGCTCAGATTGTTACATAAAAACTATCTTCTTTATTATTGCGAAATTCAGCTTTTTTCTGTATAATATAGTTTATACCTTTATATATTTAGTGTATGCTTTTTGGAGGAAAATTATGAGCCGTTTAAGAATCGAAACACCCGACCAGGCACAGCTTACGGTCGAGCGCTTGTACAAGGACCTGGAACGACACATCATCGCCAGCCCCCCGGGACTGTGCCCTGTTGACCTGCAGCTGTCGTTCCTCAAAGTCTGCCACGCACAAACCTGTGGCAAATGCGTACCCTGCCGTGTAGGCCTCGCGCAGCTGCAGAATCTTATGGAAGACGTGCTCGCCGGCAAGGCTGACATGCACACTCTGGATTTAATCGAAAGCACTGCGCAAAATGTTGCCAACAGCGCTGACTGCGCCATCGGCTTCGAAGCAGCCAAAATGGTTTTGGCCGGTCTGGAAGGCTTCCGTGAAGATTACATTAACCACATAAAGAAGGGCAAATGCTCTGTCAACGTCCATCATTCTATCCCCTGCGTTGCTTTGTGCCCGGCACAGGTTGATATCCCCGGTTACATTGCACTGGTTGGCGCAAGCCGTTATGCCGACGCTGTCAAGCTCATCCGCAAGGATAACCCCTTCCCGACTGCCTGCGGTCTTATCTGCGAGCATCCCTGTGAAGCACGCTGCCGCCGCAGCATGATTGATGCTCCTATCAATATCCGCGGTCTGAAGCGTATGGCTGTCGATAACGCGCCCAGCAACACTGTTCCGCTGCCCGAAAAGCAGCCTGCTACCAACAAACGTATCGCTATCATCGGCGGTGGCCCCAGCGGTATGTCCGCAGCCTACTATCTGGAGCTGATGGGCCATCATGCTGTTGTGTTCGAAGAAAAAAGCAAGCTCGGCGGCATGCTGCGCTACGGCATTCCTGCTTACCGCTTCCCGCGTGAACGCCTGCAGGAGGACCTAGACGCTATTTTGTCCACCGGCGTAGAAGTACATCTCAACACCAGAATCGGTAACGAGGAGGGCGATATCCCCTTCGAAAAGCTGCGTGAGGAGTTTGACGCGGTTTATATTGCCATCGGTGCTCACACCGACAAAAAAATCGGTATTGAAGGCGAGGATTCCCACGGTGTTATCAGTGCGGTAGAAATGCTGCGCAACATCGGTGAGGAAAAAATGCCTGACTTTAAGGATAAAACCGTTGTTGTTATCGGCGGCGGCAACGTTGCTATGGACTGCACCCGCAGCTCCATCCGTCTCGGTGCCAAAAAGGTTATCATCGCCTACCGCCGTCGTCAGGATGACATGACAGCGCTGCCCGAAGAAATCGAAGGTGCTATTGCCGAGGGCGCTGAGCTGTACGGCTTAAAGGCTCCGCATCACATTGAAGCAGATGCCGAAGGTAATGTGGCCGCTCTCTGGGCTGAACCGCAAATCATCGGTCCTATCGATGCCTGGGGACGTGCACGTCCGATTCACGCTGACGTAGAGTTGGAGCGCATTCCCTGCGACGTTATCGTTGTTGCTATCGGTCAGGGCATTGAGCTGCGTCCGTTCGAGGAAGCCGGCATCAAAATCAAACGCGGTACTATTTCCGCACTCTCAAGCAGTGAGCTTGCCAACAATGAAGGCGTCTTCGCCGGCGGCGACTGCGTAACCGGTCCTGCAACCGTAATCCGTGCTATTGCTGCCGGTAAGGTTGCTGCCGCTAATATTGATGAATATCTGGGCTATAATCACACCATTTCCTGTGATGTAGTTATTCCCGACCCGTCTATTGACGATAAACGTCCCTGCGGCCGTATCCAAATGCACGAAACCGAAGCAGGCGAACGTAAATATACCTTTGAGCCGATTGAATGCGGCATGACCAAGCAGGAAGCCTGCCAGGAAGCAGGACGCTGCCTGCGCTGCGACAAATTCGGCTTCAGCACACTGAAAGGAGGCAGAACCTTAAAATGGTAAACCTGACAATCGACGGACAAAAAGTTTCCGTTCCCCAGGGGACAACAATCATGCAGGCTGCTGCCACTGTCGGCATCGAAATCCCCCGCCTGTGTTATCTTAAAGGCATCAACGAAATCAGTGCCTGCAAGGTCTGCGTAGTTGAAATTCAGGGACAGAACCGTGTAGTTACCGCCTGTACCACTCCGGTACAGGAAGGTCTGGTAGTTTATACCAACTCCCCTAAGGCCCGCAGCATCCGCCGCACCAACGTGGAGCTGATTTTATCCCAGCATGACTGCATGTGCGCAACCTGCGTGCGCAGCGGCAACTGCAGCCTGCAGACTTTGGCCAATGATCTTGGTATTTACGATATTCCCTATGAGCGCGATGTTGTCGACACTCCCTGGAACCAGGAGTTCCCGCTCATCCGCGATTCCAAAAAATGCATCAAATGCATGCGCTGCGTCCAGATTTGTGACAAGGTGCAAAAGCTGCATATCTGGGATGTGCAGAACACCGGTGCCCGTACTACCGTAGACGTTGCCGGCAATGTTTCCATTGAGGACAGTGACTGCAGCCTCTGCGGTCAGTGTATCACCCACTGCCCCGTTGGCGCGCTGAAGGAGCGTAACGATGTTCCCAAAATTTATGACGTATTGGCCGATCCCAATAAGGTAACCGTAGTACAGGTTGCACCTGCAGTACGCACCGCCTGGGCCGAAGCCTTTAACCTGCCGCCCGAGCTGGCAACCGAAGGCCGCATGGTAGCAACACTGAAGAAAATCGGCTTCGATTATGTCTTCGATACCTGCTACGCTGCCGACGTTACCATCATGGAGGAAGCAAGCGAGCTTTTAGAGTATCTGCAAAAGCCGCAGGACCACAGCTGGCCTATGTTCACCTCCTGCTGCCCCGGCTGGGTAAGCTATGTAAACAAAACTCATCCGTACTTCGTGCCTAACCTTTCTACCACCAAATCTCCGCAACAGATTTTCGGTGCGCTGGCAAAATCCTATTTTGCACAGAAGAAGGGCCTGAAGCCGAAGGAAATCTGCTCTATTTCCATCATGCCCTGCGTTTCCAAAAAACGCGAGGCCGCTCTCTTCTCTATGCGCAGCAGCGGCACCCATGATGTAGATATTGTACTCACCACGCGCGAGTTTATCCGCCTGCTGCGTGCCGAGCACATCAACCCGGCAATGCTGGACGAACAGCCCTTTGATAATCCGCTGGGCCAGAGCACCGGCGCAGGAGTTATCTTCGGTGCCAGCGGCGGCGTAATGGAAGCAGCATTGCGTACTGCCTACCATGTAATCGAAGGCAAGGAAGCTCCCGAAGATGCCTTCACCGACGTCCGCGGCACAGAAGGCCGCAAGGTACGTGAATTCACCCTCGGAGGCGCAACTCTGCGTACCTGCACGGTAAGCGGTCTGGGTAATGCAGGCAAGCTGCTTGACGAGCTGAAAGCAGGCAAGGTTCATTATGACTTTGTGGAAGTTATGGCCTGCCCCGGCGGCTGCGTTGGCGGCGGCGGCCAGCCGATTTATGACGGCGAAGAGCGTGCCGACGTACTTGGCAATAAGCTCTATACCATCGACAGCAACCGTCCTCTGCACCAGTCCCACAATAATCCGGATGTACAGGAGCTCTATAAAGACTTCCTGGAAAAACCGCTGAGTGAAAAAGCAGAGCAGCTGCTGCACTCCGACCATGTAAAAGAGCATAATTATATGTAATAGGAAACGGGAAGAAGAAAACGACTCGCAAACTGCAATGTCTTCATTAGAGAGGCAAGATGCATTACCAATAGGGCAAGAGAAGGCTCCTCTAGGGGGGAGCTGTCACCCGATAGGGTGACTGAGAGGGGAAAGCCGGCAACGTTGCTTTAGAGAAATCCCCTCTCCGTCATCGCTTTGCGATGCCACCTCTCCCCAAGGAGAGGCTCTCTCGAAAACCAAGCGTAAGGATATATTAATTGCACAGCCAATTCTTCCAAAATCTATGAGGTCAATCATGTACACACAACCCTATACCTACACACAGCAAATCCCCCTCTCCCTGGACGATGGCCACGGCGACTACAACCGCAGCTACGAACGCAGCGACGATGACTTCGATTACGCCGACTACTCCACCGACCACAGAGATAACAACTTCCGTAACTACGAGAAGAAGCGCCGCAAAACCAATAAGGAAATTATTGAGGACATGCTCAAGCGCTGGGATTAAGCAAAAAACTGTGTAAAACAAAAGTAAGAGGAGAACACCTTTTATCCTGTAAAGGACTGGGTGTTCTCCTCTTTTAATTATAGAAAAGGGAGTGTTTATTTATTTAGGTTTGGAGTATGCAGCTGTCTGCATTTTCATTTCAGCTTGCTGCCATAGTGGTCACGATTGTCGCCGCCGTATACGCGTACACGTTCAATCTTTCCTCTGTCGCCATCCGCACCGGAAATACGGGCAACATGGATGCGGCCCATTTCAGGTTCAAATTCGCGAACCAGCTTGTGATCCAGCTTCACGCCTTTTTCAAGCGCTCTGTACAGCATTGCTGCGAATTCGTAGCGGCTCATCATGCGGTTACCGTTGAACATGCCGTCAGGATAACCCTCGATGATGCCTGCTGCCGCCAGACGGCCGATGTATTCGTAAGCCCAGTGGTTTTCGGGAACATCCGGGAAGAGCTTCATTCTGTCCATCTCAATCGTGCCGCCCATGCCTGCGGTCAGCTGGCCTACCAGTGCGGTAAGGTTAGCTACATTCGCTCTCAGGTCCACGATTTCCTTAGCCATCGCTGTACGGGAATTGCTTACGCGTGCAGTACGGTCCAGGGAGAAGGAAATACCTGCGTTCACCATGTTCTCGCCGTTGCCGAAGGTTCCGCCTACGCTCAGCATAACCTTTTCATCCGGACGGTAGAATGCGCCTACCGCAGCAGCGTTTTTGCCCTTGTAGTTGCCGTAGCCTGCAGCAAAGGTCAGTTTGTCATCGGGATCAAAATCCATCGGGTGCAGCGCTGCGAGAGCGGCGGCACCGGCGCCAACCTTGTCAACGCGGCTGCCGAGATTGTCAACACGATGATCAAGCTCGCTGAAATGCTCTCTGAATTCAGCATGCTCTTTATCGTTTTGTGCCTTGCTTGCGATATCGTCAATCGTCAGTCTGCGTACTTCTTCATTGGTGTAGCCGTCTTTTACTACCAGAGTAGCGGTTCCGGCTGCCTTGTCTCTCTCAATTTCAGTCAGCTGTGCATCCTTCAGCTGGCCATCCAGCTTAACATCTTCGCCGTTTCTTACTTTAAGAGTGATTTTGCCGTCTGCACCGATGCTGCCGCCGTTAACGAACTTATCCTTCGCTTCAATGGTCTGAATCAGCTTTTGCTCATTAAAAGATACAGTGTAAGCATGGTTGCCGCTCTGGTTCGGATCAGGCGCTTCAGTAACAGTTACATAACCATTCTCGTCAGCTCCAACGGTAGTAATAGTGTTGGTATCATACTGTTTTACGAAATCCTCCATCTGTTTGCTGTTGATATCAATATTATAAGCATGGTTGCCATCTACGCCTTCATCGGTGATTTCCAACAGATTGGTGGCAGTTGCTACAGTTGTTACGGTGTTGGTATCAACAACATTTTCCAACTGACCGGTTACCCAACTGCGGGATGCTACATCTTCTACAACCGCTTGAACGTTATTGCCTGCAGAATCATTAACCTTTAACGTCAGCTTCCCATCGCCATCCAGGCTTCCTTCCATGCCGGTATTAGTGGTATTAGTATCAACAATATTCTCCAGCTTATTGTTTACCCAACCTTGAGAAGCAATACCGTCTACGCTGCCGGTGTAAACTTCGCCAGCATTATCGATAATCTTGGAAGTCAGCTTGCCACCTGTAAAGGTCAATGTATTATCAACAACTTTGGTATCAGTATCAACAATACCGACTGCAACCTTTGTACCATCTTCACGTACCAATGTATAGGTATTAACTGTTGCGTCCTGACCGCGAGTTGCCTCTACCTTTTTAATAACATTATCTTTCAGGCCTGCCTGGCCTGCTTCACCGTAAATTGTCTTTGCCATGGTGATATCATTGGTGTAAAGTGATTTGATGATTCTGTCAAATTCACCTACAGTGATATTGCTCATAGACTCCTTACACTCCATTTCGGAGTTATCGCCCTCATGTACAGGACTCCAGCCAGTGCCACCATTTTTCATTGATCATTCTTAGTATGATAAATAAAAGGTGTGAACAATTCAATCTGCTCGCCGGAGCCGATCTGTACCTGCGCATGTCCCAAGTCTGTCCAGAAATATTTTCTGCCCCATCCGTCAGTACCATAGGTAGCATCATAGATATGACCTGGGCCATTCTTATCCTTAGCTACAGTCTTATCAATCGGAGACGGCGTAGGCGTAACAGTATCTTCAGCCCACACAGTAGTGTAACCCATCATACCCATTGCCATAATTGTCGCCAGTACGCACTTTGCCAAAACAGTCTGTTTTCTAGTCTTTTTCATTTTCAATCCCCCTTTTCCACGCTGCGCCACAGTGACGCAAGCTTAATCCTCGTTAAAAGCATTTCGTTAATCAAATATAACTCAGATAAGGTAGTACTAAAATTCAAGGCCTTGAAAATTTAGCAGTTCGTCTCCTTTACCTGCTTTAATTGTACTCTTTTCGTCTCCGTACGTCAAACTTTCGTATTCTTCATAAAGACACTAAATAGTAAAATATTCATAAACAATTTTTCATTCGTCACTTTTACGCATTAATCATAGTTG
>ULVK01009282.1_pt1 | contig 26597 bp, 20 predicted proteins | sample 1959311 | NCBI WGS metagenome assembly ULVK01 (sample SAMEA4835783, study PRJEB28245) | human gut metagenome | biome: gut microbiome; material: fecal sample | place: Denmark | collected 2008 | reverse complement strand
TACGTCAGCACCCCCGGCAAGTACCCCATGTCCCTGTTCGTCAAGCTGTCCATGGACGGTGATACCGGCTTTGCTTGGAACAAGATCCTTGCTCTGTCCCTCATCTCCATCCTGCCGCAGCTGATCGTATTCTTCTGTGCACAGGATCAGTTCGTTGAAGGTATCTCCGCAGGTGCCGTCAAGGGCTAATGCGCCATAAGAACATCTGACCAAGACCAACACCCCCTGTGCTGCTCCCAACGGATGGCACAGGGGGTGTTTTGGTAGGTGCATCATTTCTTCTGCTTTTTGCGGTATTGCAGGGGGCTGATATCCGTCACCTCGCGGAACACGCGGCGGAAGTGGGCGGCGCTGGCAAAGCCGGTCTGTTCGGCAATAGCGCTGATGGAAAGCTCGGTGGTCTCCAGCAGCTTCTGCGCAGACTCGATGCGGCGGTTGTTCAGGTAGTCCACGATGGACTGCCCGGTCACCCGCCGGAACAGGCGGCTGAGATAGTAAGGGGAAAGGTAGAACCGCGCCGCTACCTCGGTAAGAGAGAACTTTTGCCGGTAGTTGGCGGCAAGGTAAGCACACACCTGCTCAACGGTCTCGTTGCGGGGGCGCGCCACGGCGCTGCTCTCGGCAAGGCACTCCTGTTCTACATAGTGCAGGATGAGCAGCAGGTACAACCCGCCGGGGTAGTCCTGCTCCGGCATGGCGGTGCGCATCATCTCCAGCAGGGTGCGCAGGCGGCGGGTCCACGGCACCGGGCCGTACAGCACCGTGGCTTCCCCGGGCACGAACAGCCGGACAAAATCCCGCTGGGCGGTGCTGCGCAGCTCGTGCAGGGCACTGAGCGGGAACCGGCAGCCTACCAGCTCCGGTACGGCTGCACCGGCGGCAGAGAGCACTGCATCCCCCGCACCCAGCAGCAGTGCGCTGCCGGGGTTCAGCAGCAGACTGTTTTCCCCCATTTGCAGGGTGCAGCTGCCCTCGCTTACCAGCAGAAAGGTGCACATCTCCTCGTCTGCCGTCAGCTCCAGCTTGCCGCCGGTCAGCCGCACGGTGTCTGCCTTTACCTTGGCGTTGATCTTTTCCCGTTCCGCTTTCATTTTGCGCATCCTTTCCGGAAACAGCCCTCCCAGTCGCCGGGAGAGCGCTTTTCCTCATGATACCACGTCTGCCCCGTGGGGGCAAGACAAACTCACAGGAGGTTATTTCGCATGAATCTGACCCTGATCCGTTCCATGACCCGCAGCGCCGTTTTCGAGCTGGAAAACGAGCTGTGCTACCGTCCGGCACACCCCTTTACCGTTGCCCTGAACGGCAAGACGATATACGAAGCCTGCAACACCAACGTGTTCTCCCTGTTCTCCCTGCTGCCCGGCACCACCTATACGGTGGAGGTGCAGGCAGAGGGCGAGACCCTGAAGCTGGATTTCACCACCGAGGCCGAGACCTTCTTTGTGGATGCTTCCCGCTACGGTCTGGTGGCCGATGGAGAGACCGACAACACTGTGCGGCTGCAGGCGGCGCTGTCCACCTGCCCCAAGGGCGGCACGGTGTATGTGCCCGCCGGCCGTTACCGCACCGCCAGCCTGTTCATGAAGAGCAACACCACCCTGTATCTGGAAAAGGGTGCTGTGCTGCTGGGCGATAACGACCGCACCCATTACCCCATTCTGCCCGGCGTGCTGCCCAGCGAGAACGAGGTGGACGAGTACTACCTGACCGGCTGGGAGGGCAACCCGCTGGACAGCTTTGCCGGCCTGTTGAACATCACGCAGGTGCATGACGTGGTGGTGACCGGCGAGGGCACGCTGGACTGCGACGCCCAGAACGGCGACTGGTGGGTGAACCCCAAGGTCAAGCGCATCGCATGGCGTCCCCGGGCCGTGGCTGCGGTGGACAGCGAGAACGTCTGCCTGCACGGCATCACGGTGCAGAACAGCTTCTCGTGGACCATCCACCCCATCTTTGTCAAGCATCTCGACCTGCTCAACTTCAACATCAACAACCCCTACAACGCCCCCAACACGGACGGCATCGACCCCGAGAGCTGCGAGTATATCCGCATCATCGGCATGAACATCCATGTGGGTGACGACTGCATCGCCATGAAGGCCAGCAAGGTCTTTTTGGGCATGAAGCTGAAGCGCAGCTGTGAGCACACCGTCATCCGCAACTGCCTGCTGGACAAGGGTCACGGCGGCATCGTCATCGGCAGCGAGATGAGCGGCGGCGTCAAGGATATGGTGGTGACCCAGTGCCTGATGGACCACACCGACCGCGGTCTGCGTGTCAAGACCCGCCGCGGCCGCGGCAACACCGCCGTCATCGACGGGCTGGTGTTCCGCAACGTGGAGATGCGGGGCGTCAAGGCACCCTTTGTCATCAATATGTTCTACTTCTGCGACCCGGACGGCCACGGCCCCTATGTGCAGTGCCGCGAGGCGATGCCGGTGGACGAGTACACCCCCAAGCTGGGCAGCCTGACTATGGAGAACATCGTGGCCACCGATGCCCAGTTCGCGGGCTGCTACTTCGACGGTCTGCCGGAGCAGCCCATCGAGCGGGTGACCATGCGGGACGTGAGCATCACCTTCGACCCCAACGCCAAGGAGGGACAGGCCGCCATGGCCGACAACCGCCCGCTGGTGAAAAAGCTGGCCATCTATGCCGAGAACGTCAAGGAGATCGACCTGCACAACGTGAAGATCGAGGGCTACGAGGGCGAGCGGCTGCACTTTGTCAACGTAGGACATTTTGAGGAGGACTGACCCATGACCCATGAAGAGATCCTGTCCATGCTGGGCGACTATGTGGACTACCTGATCGCCAATTCCAGCGCCGAGGCACCGATGTGGAACATCGAGAAGGTGCGCAGCGGCAAGCCCAACAAGTGGAACTACATCGATGGCTGCATGATCACCGCCTGCCTGAGCCTGTACAAGACCACCGGCGATGAGAAGTATCTGGAGTTTTCCAAGGAGTTTATCGACTACTTTGTGCAGCCGGACGGCTCCATCAAGACCTACGACCCTAAGGAGTACAATCTGGACAACGTGAATCAGGGCAAGAACCTGTTCATCCTGTATGACATCTACGGGGACGAGAAGTACCGCAAGGCAATCGACACCATCCGCAGCCAGCTGCTCACCCAGCCCCGCACCAAGGAGGGCAATTTCTGGCACAAGGACATCTACCCGTGGCAGGTGTGGCTGGACGGCACCTATATGGCACAGCCCTTCTACATGGAGTACGAGACCCGCTTTAACAAGATGCAGGGCTGTATCGACAGCTACAAGCAGTTCATGAACATCAAAAAGCATATGCGGGACGAAAAGACCGGCCTATACTACCACGGCTACGACGAGAGCCGCCAGATGTACTGGGCAGACCCCGAGACCGGCTGCAGCCCCAACTTCTGGCTGCGCGCCATGGGCTGGTTCCTTGTGGCGATGGTGGACGTGCTGGAGCGCATGGATGAGCAGCTGTACAACGAGTACCGCGGCATCATGGCCATGCTCAAGCAGACCGTGGAGGATATGCACAAGTTCCAGGACGAGCAGAGCGGGATGTTCTGGCAGGTCATCGACCACCCGGAAGCCGAGGGCAACTATCTGGAGACCAGCGGCACCGCCCTGTTTGCCTACGCAGTGCTCAAGGGCGTGCGTCTGGGCTACCTGCCTAAGCGGATGGCTGCATGGGCAGAGAAGGCGTTCTACGGCACCTGCGACCGGTATCTGTCCAAGAACCCGGACGGCAGCTTGCAGCTGGACGGCATCTGCCTTGTGGCAGGTCTGGGCGGCAAGGATCACCGTGACGGCTCGCTGGCCTACTACTTCAGCGAGCCGGTGGTCTGCAACGACGCCAAGGGCGTAGGTCCGCTGGTGCTGGCCTATACCGAGATGATCGCACGGAAGTAAACCGAATCACGACCGTACCAAAATATAAAGGGGCTGCTGTAAAATACAGCGTCCCTCATCGCTGATAATACGGCGCGGCGATTTGCGCTGAAATCTCACATAAAGAAAAGCAAGTGCAACACGTTTTCTCAAAAACCAAAATTTTTGAGGGAGATGTGATGCACTTGCTTTTTTTGTAATATTCGATCTTCCGTTCCGTTTTGAAATCGCTATAGATATTTTGCTGCCGGAAAAGCTTTTGCAAAGTCAGGAGTCTATGGCCTGCAGCACGCAGGCACAATACCCCGGTTCAGGCTGGTAACAATGGATGGTCAGGTATTTGTCCACCTCCGGGCTGTAATCGTGGAGGGTGTGCTTTGTGCCGTTCAACGCCACATCTGCATACGATACAAGCCACTTTTTATCGCCATTGGGGAACACCTCGTAAAAAGAGCGGTTCAGCATTTCTTCTACCGGCACTCCTTCGATCGTTGCCATCTCCGCGTTGCAGTAGCGGAAGATAAAATCCACGCCATGCCCGGATTCATTGAATACCAGCTCAATGACGCAGAACGCCAGCGGCATATCGTCCAGCAGGCTGCACTTTTCCAGCAGGCTCATGCTCATGGGGCGGGGCTGTGTGTCCGCCAGCCCGATCTCTGCACGCAGGCGGCGGTGGTCGCTCAGGCCGCGCTTGCGTCCCTGAAAGGTGCGGCCGTCAGACATGGTGTAGATCCCATCGTTGCTGATGTTTACGATCTGGCTGCGGCACACCGCAATTCCCTTGCTGATGTTCAGGAACAGATTTTCCGGCAGCACAGACAAAACGCTGTGCAGCGGCGCATACAGCGCAGCTTCCTCGCCGTCCATGCGGTGAACGACTGTTTTACGGTCGCTGCGGTAAAGATACAAAATGTTTTCCGGACAAAGGTCATTTTTTTGAAACCATTCATGCAGATCGTTCATCGCCGTGCTCCGTTGTCAATTGATGTGCTTAGTATAGCACATTATCGTGCAGAGTACAAGATTTTAATGGCGTTTGCGTCAAATTTTATCGGGCTTTTTTGTTGAAACTTACGTTTTTGTTACGGAAAATGCAAAAATTATTGACTTTTAATCATTGCCCGTGTATCTTGAACACAGAGAGCCAAATGGTTTTTTCCCATAAGGCGCATAAAGCAAAAGACATAACAGGAGGTCTCATGTTATGAAAATGACCCGCCGTGATTTTTTGAACGTTTCTACTGCGGCTGCGGTGGTTTGCGCAGCTACACTTTTGCCCGTAGAGAAAGCCGCAGCCGCACAGCAGACGCTGGCTGCACAGAACCTTCTGGAGCAGGCGTATCTGTACGCCTTTCCGCTGGTGATCATGGATGCTACGCGGACGGCTTCCACAAACACCCGCACAGCTACAAGCAACAAGGCCCCCATCAACCAGTTCATCCATGCGGAAAAGCTGGCAGATGCAACGACCCGTGTGGTGGTTACGCCGAATGTGGATACCATCTATACGCAGGCGTTTCTGGATGTCGGCGCAGAACCAATGATCTACGGCGTGCCGCAGACCGACCGCTTTTTTAATGTACAGGTGCTGGATGCGTGGACAAACACCGCCGCTGTGCTGGAAACGCCGGGGCTTTATGCCATTACCCGTGCAGACTGGCAGGGCGAACTGCCGGAAGGGGTGCAGCGCATTGATGTGCCTACCACGATGGTCTGGACCATTGCCCGCATCGTGCTTTCCGGACAGGAGGACCTGCCCAACGTCCGGGCTATTCAGGATAAGATGCAGCTGATGCCGCTTTCCGCCTATCAGGCGGGTGGATGGACCGCCCCCGCAGGCAGCTATGACCCTGCCAATGACTTTGTGCCGGTAAAGCACGTTCTTGCTATGGACGCAAAGGAATTCTTTGATACCGCTAACCAGCTGATGGAAACCAACCCGCCCGCTGCGGCAGATGCGCCGGTACTCCGGGAGCTTGCAGCACTGCATGTCGGCCCCGGAGAGAAGTTCGATGACAAGGCGCTGGGTCTGTTCAGCGGGCTGCGCTGGAAGCTGATGCTGCTCCAGCTGAAGAAAAAGCTGCAAAGCGAATCGGAGCGCTATACACGCCAGATGGGTCAGTGGATCTATTTCGGCGACCCCATCGGCAACTTTGGCACAGCATATACCTACCGTACCATGGTGGCGCTGCGGGGTCTGGGTGCCAACACCACCGATGTTGCCATCTACCCTAAAACAGATGTGGACAGCACCGGCACAGTCCTGACCGGCAAAAAGACCTATACGCTGCATATCGAGGCAGATCCTCCCACACTGGAAAAGGGCTTCTGGTCGGTGACCGCCTACGGGGAGAGCGATTTCCTCATTGAAAACCCCATTGACCGCTACTGCGTCAACGACCGCTCCGGTCTGCACCGTAATCCGGACGGCTCGATCGATATCACCCTTTCCAAAGAGGCACCGGCGGACACGACCAACTGGCTGCCGGTAGGAGAGGGAGATTTCCACCTCTTCCTTCGTATCTATAAACCGGATGCCGCCGCACTGACAGACTGGCAGCCGCCGGTCGTCCGCACAAACTGATCCGTAATAAGGAGGAACCTGCTATGAAAATGACCCGTCGGAATTTTATTTCCGCTTCGGCTGCTGCAATGCTGGCGTGCGGCGCATCTCTGTCTGCCCATGCTGCGGAAAATACCACAGAAAACGGCCTGAATTTTATCACAGACATTTTCAAGGATCCCACCCAGCCGGGCGAGACCGAAGGCGCAACGACCATCACAGCAGAGACCAACGCCGAATGGTATGAAAAGCTGGATTTTTCCGACCGGCGGGAGTTTGCCAACGCCGAGCGCGGCTGGCTGGACAACGCGGAAGGCAGGATCATCGATGGTGATGATAACAGATCTGCATGGGATCTGCAGAGCTACGGCGATTTGAACCGGGATGCTCCAGACACTGTAAACCCCAGCCTGTGGCGGAATACCCAACTCAACGCTAAAGCTGGTCTGTTTGAAGTGTGCGATGGCATTTATCAGGTGCGCGGCTTTGATATGGCCAATACGACCTTTATCCGCACCGACCACGGCTGGATCGTGTTTGATGTGCTGATGTGCAAGGAAAACATGAAGGCTGCCAAGGAGCTGATGGAGAACCGCTTCGGCCCGCTGGACATCAAGGCGGTGCTGTACAGCCACTCTCATGTGGATCACTTCGGCGGCGTGGAGGGCGTTATTACCCGGGAGCAGGTGGCGGATGCAAAGCTCTCGCTTAAAAAGCAGCTGGCTTCCGGCAAGACCCTTGTGCTTGCGCCGGCGGGCTTTCTGAAGCACGCCATCAGCGAAAATGTCTATGCAGGCATCGCCATGGCACGGCGCGCACAGTTCCAGTACGGCACGGTGCTTGACAAGGGCGAAAAGGGTGCGCTGAGCGTGGGCATCGGCATGGGACAGTCCACCGGTACGGTGGGCCTCATCGCTCCTACTTACGAGATCGGGGAAGATGTTCCGAAGCTGACCATCGACGGGCTGGAGATCGAATTCCAGCTGACCCCCGGCACCGAAGCCCCTGCCGAGATGAACGCCTATTTCCCGAAATACCGTGCCCTATGGATGGCGGAAAACTGCACCGGCACGCTGCATAATCTGTACACCCTGCGCGGCGCAGAGGTGCGCGATGCCAACGATTGGGCAAAGTACATCATCGAGGCAGACCAGCGCTTCTGCGACAAGACCGATGTGGTGTTCCAGAGCCACAACTGGCCGCACTGGGGCGAGGAGATCCATGATTATCTGCTGAATACGGCAGCCATCTATAAGTTTATCCACGACCAGACCCTGCATTACATGAATCAGGGCTATACCTCCACTGAGGTCGCCGCCATGCTCACCCTGCCCGAAAAGCTGGAAAAGGTCTGGTACACCCGGCCGTATTACGGCACACTGGCGCACAACGCCAAGGCGGTCTACCAGAAGTATCTGGGATGGTACGATGCAAACCCGGTCAACCTGAACCCACTCCCGCCCAGCGATACCGCCAAGAAGCTGGTAGAATATCTGGGCAGCACGGATGCCGTTCTGCGCAAGGCACGGAAGGATTTTGAAAAAGGCGATTATCAGTGGGTGGCGCAGATCACCAAGGAGTTGGTCTTTGCAGACCCGTCCAACCAGAAGGCGCGCAACCTGTGCGCCGATGCGCTGGAGCAGCTGGGCTATCAGGCAGAGTCCGGCGCATGGCGCAACGCCTACCTGATGGGCGCTGCCGAGCTGCGCAAGGGCAACCTGTCCGGTCTGGCACGCACCGCCAATGGTCTGGGCTCCGCCATGAAGGAGATGACCGTGGATATGCTGCTGGATTACATTTCCATCCTGACCGACGCCAACGCCGCCCAGAACGACGATGTAACGCTGAACCTGATCGTGACGGATGTGAACGAAAAGTTCTATGTGACCCGAAAAAACGGTATTCTGCTGTCCTATTCGGGAGAGAACCGCCCGGACGCGCAGGCCACGGTCACCTGCAAGCGGCTGCAGCTCCTTGCCCTGATGCAGGGGCAGCAGGCCGGTCAGGTGCAGGTAAGCGGCGATGCCACTGCCCTGAAGCGTCTGCTGGCGTATGCGTCCAAGTTTGAAAAGACCTTCAATGTGATCGAGCCGTAAAAACGATTCCAATACAGCAGGGCTGAGCACCTGAATCACAGCAAAAAAGGGATACCGGAACATCTGCGGATGCTCCGGTATCCCTTTTGGTATAAGATGAGAACAAAAAAACAGGTTGAATTTACAAAATTCAACCTGTTTGGTGGTTGCGGGGGCCGGATTTGAACCAACGACCTTCGGGTTATGAGCCCGACGAGCTACCAGACTGCTCCACCCCGCGATATTTACTTTTTGCTTTTCAGCGGCTCTCGCTGACTGCTCAAGTATAATACCACAGGGCGGGCAGAATGTCAACCCTTTTTCGAAAAAACTTTTACTTTTGCTTTTTGCTGCGCTTTCTGCGCCATGCAAGCACCGCAGCAACGGCGGCGCACGCCAGCACTGCCAGCGGCCAGACACAGGCCAGTGCCACCACCAGCTGCTGCAAGCCGTTCACAAAGTTGCCCCAGCCGGAGGTAAAGGCGGTGCCGATGCGGGAGAAAAAGCCCTCGTCCGCAGGGGTGTAGGTCTGCACCTCGTTCAGGTCGATATACACGGTGCACTGCTGCACCTGATCGCTGTACCAGTCCAGCTGGCTCTGCCAGCTCTCGATCTGGGACTGCACCTCGGTGAGGGAGTCCTCGATCTGCAGCAGGTCGGAAAGATTTTCGGCCTTTGCCTGCAATTGCTGTAAGCGGGTGCGCTGTGCCTGCAGGTTAGAAAGCCGCGCGGACACGTCCATATACTGAGTGGTCACGTCATCGGCCTGCTGGCTGCGGTAGGTCACATTACCGGCAGCGGCCACAGCTTCCAGAAAGCTCTGGTAGTTGGCCTGCGGCACCCGGTAGGTCAGGTTGACCGAGCGGCTGGAACCGGTGCGCGTGTACTCGCTGCTGGATTCCAGATAGCCGCCCGCTTCGGCAAGAGCGCTGTCCAGCGCACTGCGGGCTGCTTCGTAGTCCTTGCTTTCCAGCGTCAGGTTGGCAGTGTAGATGATCTTGGCACTGTCCACCGCAGGGGCAGCAGCTTCGGTGCTGCCGGTGCCGCTGTACTCCGTTTCCAGAGAGCGGTCGTCTGCCTCCAGACTGTAATTCACCGCCTCGGGGGCGCTGTCCAGCGCGGCGTGCTGGACAGCAAAGCTGTCCGATGCCACAGAAGCGGCAGAGCTGTTGGCAGCGCCCTCGGCTGCGTACAGGGCGGGCGCGCTGCTTTTGGCGCTGCCCATCCCGATACCCAGATGCAGGGTGCTGTAACCCAGCACACACACAGCCAGACAGGCGGCCAGCGTGCCCAGCTGCTTTACCGGGAAGTGGATGGGCTTTTTCTTCTTGGTTTCGGTGTTCAGGGGTGCTGCGGGTGCAGCGGCCTGCGGGGCAGGGGCGGCCATCATGGGCTCAGCCTTTTCCTCCGCAGTCAGGGTGTCGGTCATGGCCAGCAGTTTTGCCTTCAGATCGTCCGGGGCAGTCAGGTCATCGACCTCCATCTTGTATTCATACCACCTCATCTTCGATCTCCTCCTTCAGCATCGTATGTAACTGTGCCCGTGCGCGCCGCAGCCAGCTTAGTACCGTGTTTGTGGGCACCGCCATCATCCGCCCGATCTCTGCCGCAGTGTATCCTTCGTAGTAATGCAGATAGATGGCATTGCGGTAGTTTTCCGGCAGCGTGCGGATGGCATCCAGCACACTGCCGTCCTCCGCAAGGACATCGGGGGCGGGCAGGTTCTCGTCCAGCTCGGTGTCCTTTTGGTGGGCGGCGCGGGTCAGGTCCCGGCAGCGGTTGATGGCCACCCGCAGCAGCCATGCTTTGAGATGCTCCTCACTCTCAAAGATGCCGTTGTAGTGCAGCAGCTTTTCAAACACATCCTGCACCACATCCTCAGCATCGGCTGTGCAGCGGCAATTATGCACCGCAGTGCGGTAGACGGTGTCGCTGTAACGCTGCACCGCCAAGGTAAAAACTTCGTTTCTGGTCAGCTGTCCCATTGTATAAACTCTCCTTGGATGCCCGGAAGCGGGCTTCTCGATGGAATGTTTGTGGTTCTCACGGGGACGTTCACTCAATATACGGCTCAGCATCCCCGATTATTGCAGAACAAAACCCGGTTCCTTCCATTTTTTGTGTGCCGGACGCACCGGCCGCATGACGCGTCCACGTTCTCCGACGGGAGTTGGATATCCTGCCGGTTTACCGGTCAGTATACCACGGAATCGCAAAAAGTAAAAGAGGGGAGCCCTTCCTTATTTATAGACCCTTTGCAGCAGCGCCAGCCGCTCGGAGAGAAAGGTCTCAGCCTTGGGGTGGTGCAGCCAGCATTTGCCGCTTGTGCTGTGCACCAGTTTCTGCGCCAGTGCGGCAGGGGCGGTGTCAATCGCCATCACGTCCTGCATGGTCAATTGCAGGGTGAGCGCCGCCGGAACATCCGGCAGCGGCGGCAGCGGGTCCTCCCACACAAAGGGCGGCAGCAGCTGCACCGCCACGGTCAGGCGGGTGCACTCTTCGGTCAGCAGAAGGGCGGCGGGGGTGCCGTCCGGCTGCACTTGTAGGCTGCTGTATAAAAGCTGCATCCGGGCAGGGGAGAGCAGCCGGGTCAGACCCTCTGCCGGAGCTGCCGCAAGCTGCAGATACCCGGCGGCTTCCTCCCGGTAGATGCGCCGGGCAGGGGCGTGCAGCCCTGCGTAGAGGGCGGGCAGCATAAAGCTGCCGCTTTTTTCCAGCGCCTGCTGCGCCAGCAGATAGAACTCGGTCAGCGGGTACGCCGCATCCGGCTGCGGCATCCCGAAATCCGGCCGCGATACATGACCTCCACCCATAGGGACCTCCGTATTTTTCTTGACATTTCGTGCAAAATAGGCCATACTGCAAAGAGAAAGGGTGCTGGCTGCAATGGTCAGTTTCCTTCGGCTAAGTAGTCAATAAGAATGACCGCTCAGTGTTTGCGAGACTGTGGGCGGTCATTTTTATTTTAACATACTTTCCACAGTATTACAATCAAATTTCGGATTGTAAACCCCTTGCAAACTTTTCCGTTGACCTGCGGCGCACCGGTGCGGTATACTCGGGCACAGATGCCTTGCATAACGAAAAAACAGAGGGGAAAACTGACTATGAAAGACAAAAAACTGACTACCTACCAGATGGCCGTTACCGCTGTGATGGCTGCCGTGCTGTGCGTGCTGGGCCCGCTGACCGTGCCCATCGGAGCCGTGCCCATCTCGCTGGCAAACTTTGTCATCTGCCTGACCGCATGGCTGCTGGGGCCGAAGTTCGGCACCCTGAGCGTGGTCCTCTATCTGGCACTGGGCACCATCGGCATTCCGGTGTTCTCCGGCTACGGCGCCGGTCTTGCCAAGCTGGCAGGCCCTACCGGCGGTTATCTGGTGGGCTATCTGCTGCTGGCCTTCATCGGCGGTATGTTCATTGAAAAGAGCAAGGGCAACCCGGTGATCTCCGCTGTGGGTCTGGTGCTGGGCGATGCCGCCTGCTATGTGCTGGGCACGGCATGGTTCGTGTTCCAGATGCAGTGCGAGCTGGGCTACGCGCTGACCGTCTGTGTCTACCCCTTCATTGCGCTGGACTTGGGCAAGATCGTGGTTTCCTGCATCGTGGGTGCGCTGCTGCGTAAGCGCCTGACGCAGGCAGGCGTGCTGAAACTGCAGAATGCAGTTTCGGAATGATTGCGAATTACTTTTGAAAAGAATAAGCCCGGAAGGTCTGCGAGCCTTCCGGGCTTATCTCTTTATTCCTGATACCCCAAGGTGGCCGCCATGACCGCCTTGATGGTGTGCATCCGGTTCTCGGCCTCGTCAAACACGATGCTCTGGGGGCCTTCGAATACCTCGTCGGTCACCTCCATGGCATCGCGGCCAAAGCGCTCGCCCATCTCCTTGCCCACGGTGGTCTTGTGGTCGTGGTAGGCGGGCAGGCAGTGCATAAATACTGCATCCGGGCCTGCAATATTCATCAGATCCTGATTGATCTGGTAGGGAGCCAGATCGTGGATGCGCTCCGCCCAAACCTCTACCGGTTCGCCCATGGACACCCACACATCGGTGTACAGTACGTCCGCGCCCTTTGCGGCCTTGACGGGGTCCTCTTCAAAGGAGAGGGTCGCCCCGGTCTGGGCGGCAATGGCCTGACACTGCTCTACCAGCGCGGGGTCGGGCTGATACTTTTTGGGTGCACAGGCGGTAAAGTGCAGACCCATCTTGGCGCAGCCCACCATCAGGCTGTTGCCCATGTTGTAGCGGGCATCGCCGAAGTAAACGAAGTGGATGCCCTTCAAGTGACCGAAATGCTCCTGAATGGTAAGGAAATCGGCTAAGATCTGGGTGGGATGGAACTCGTTGGTCAGGCCGTTCCACACCGGAACACCGGCGTAGTGCGCCAGTTCTTCCACGATCTGCTGGCCGTAGCCCCGGTACTCGATGCCGTCAAACATCCGTCCCAGCACCCGGGCGGTATCGGCGATGGATTCCTTTTTGCCGATCTGACTGCCGGAGGGGTCCAGATAGGTCACCTCCATGCCCAGATCGTGGGCGGCTACCTCAAAGCTGCAGCGGGTGCGGGTGGAGGTCTTTTCAAAGATCAGGGCAATGTTCTTGCCCCGCAGCTGGTCGTGCCGGATACCGGCCTTCTTTTTGGCCTTCAGGTCAGCAGCCAGCTCCAGCAGCTGACCGATCTCGGCAGGGGTGTAGTCCAATAGCTTCAAAAAGCTGCGATTTTTCAGTTCCATTGTATATTTCCCTCTCTATGCAAGCGCTCTTGAATATTTATTCAAGCTATGATCCTATTATAGTACGTTGCATCAGGAAGGTCAAGAGGGAGCTTACAGTTCCAGCTCTGCCCGGCGTCCGGTGGGCTTATAGGGGGTCAGCCGGACACCGGCGTGCTCGAACATGAACCGCGCCGCAATGCTGGAATCGCTGTCGTGGTACTTGTCGCCGTAGTACACCACCTCGGCAATGCCGGACTGGATGATGGCCTTGGTGCACTCGTTGCAGGGGAACAGGGTCACATACACCCGGGCACCCTTCAGGTTGTTGTGGGCGCTGTTGAGGATGGCGTTCAGCTCGGCATGGCAGACGTACATATACTTGGTCTGCAGAGGGGCACCCTCCCGCTCCCAAGGCATCTCGTCATCGCTGCAGCCCATGGGCATCCCGTTGTAGCCCAGAGAAAGGATCTTGTTTTCCGGGCTTACGATGCACGCACCTACCTGACTGTTGGGGTCCTTGGAGCGCATGGCGGTAAGCAGCGCAATGCCCATAAAATATTCGTCCCAGTTGATATAATCCTCGCGTTTCATCGCGTAAAACCTCCTACCCCTTTATGCGGGTCTGCGGCTTGACAAACCCGGAAAAATAGACTATACTACGAATAGAAAGAGCGCTGCCCGGCAAAACGGCTCCGCTCCTCATGGATCAAATGACCAAAAGATCAAGTGACCGTGGCTTGGGGAAGCGCTGGCGGTCACTTTTTCTTTTTGTTGTTGTCATGGTGTTTTTCTCTCTGCTCGAGTTTCCATGTGATTTCAAAGGTCACATGTACGATGGTGACGATAAGCGTCAGAAGCATCAGAATCTCGGAGATCGACATCCAACATCCCTCCTTCCGCCGAAAGCATCAGGAGAGATCACTTCAAAAAGCTGCCCTCCTGACACCTGCTTCACTCTGGGGTGAATTTGCAGAACCAGTGAGGACACAGAGCCGCCTTGCGTTTTGGGTCAACGCCTTTTCACCGCCGAAGCGGCACTTACAGCATACCACAAAACCCGCATATTTGCAACGAAAACTCCCGGCTCCGCGCCTGTACGCGCTGCCGGGAGTTCTGTTTTTTCTGACTGCCCATTTTACGCCCCGATGTCAACTTGCACAAAACAGTGCCCGGAAGTTTGGCAGGCGTTTTTGCTAAAATTTGAAACGATATATTTAAAAATCGTTTCGGATGTGGTATTATCTTTGTAAAATATGCCACAAAAACGGAGAGAACGCTCCGTGCGGCGGAAATGAGGGAAAAACCGATATGAAATACGCAAGCAACAACATCCGCAATATTCTGATTGCCGGCCATGCCGGCAGCGGCAAGACCACGCTGACCGAAGCATTGGTCTATTTTTCGGGCGCTGCCGAGCGTATGGGCCGGGTTGAGGACGGTACCACGATTTCGGACTTTGATCCCGAGGAAGCAAAGCGCAAGGCCAGCCTGTCGGCCTCCGTTGTGCCGGTGGAGTACGAGGGCATCAAGTACAACCTGATCGATGCACCGGGTCTGTTCGACTTTGAAGCAGGCGAGTACGAGGGCATCCGCGCCGCCGAGAGCGTGCTGGTGTGCGTGTCCGGCCGCAGCGGCGTTACCGTGGGCGCGGAAAAGGCGTTCCAGCTGGCGCGCAAGAACGGCAAGGCCACCATGGTGTTCGTCTCCAAGTGCGATCTGGAAAACGCTAACTACTTCAAGATCCTTGAGGACATGAAGATCCGCTTCGGCTCCACCGTCTGTCCCTGTGTCGTGCCCGCAAAGCTGGATGACGGCACCCCCGTGTACATCAACCTGTTCAGCCAGAAGGCCTTCAAGTACGAGAGCGGCAAGCAGATCCAGGTGGACCTGCCGGACATCGGCCACCGCTTCCAGGGCTTGATCGAGGCCATGAGCGAAGCCATTGCAGAAACTGACGATGAGCTGATGGAAAAGTTCTTCGGCGGCGAGCCCTTTACCACCGAGGAGATCGTGGAGGGTATGCGCAAGGGCGTTAAGGACGGCCTGATCACTCCCGTGTTCTGCGGCAGCGCCGTAAATCTGCAGGCACTGGATATGCTGCTGTTCAATATGCACAAGCTGCTGCCCAGCCCGGAGCACGAAGCCAGCACGCTGGCCGAGGACGCCAACGGCGAGCCGGTGGAGCTGCACTGCACCGAGGACGAGCCCACTGCCGCCTACGTCTTTAAGACCGTGGCTGACCCGTTCGTGGGCAAGCTGAGCTATCTGCGCGTTATCAGCGGCAAGGTGACCGCTGGCGAGCCGCTGACCAACGCCCGCACCGGCGAGGTGGAAAAGATCACCAAACCCCTGACCGTCCTTGGCAAGAAGCAGATGGAAAACGACGGCATCGGTGCCGGTGATATCGGCGCTGTGGCAAAGCTGGTGAGCGCAAAGACCGGCGATACCCTGTGCGATGCAGACCGCGTGGTCAAGCTGCCCGCGCCTGTATTCCCCAAGCCCAGCCTGTTCATGGCTGTTACCGTGGCCAAGAAGGGCGACGAGGGCAAGATCTCCAGCGCACTGGCACGCCTGATGGAAGAAGACCCCACCCTGTGCTACATCAACAACGCCGAGACCCATCAGCAGGTCATCGGCGGCTTGGGTGAGCAGCATCTGGACGTGGTCAAGGCCAAGCTGAAGAACAAGTTCGGCGTGGAGATCGGTCTGGAAGCTCCCCGCATCGCCTACCGCGAGTCCATCCGCAAGGCCTGCCAGAAGCAGGGACGCCATAAGAAGCAGACCGGCGGCCACGGCCAGTTCGGTGACGTTATCATCAACTTCGAGCCCTGCGACAGCGAGCAGGTGGTGTTTGAGGAGAAGGTGTTCGGCGGCAGCGTGCCCAAGAACTTCTTCCCCGCTGTGGAAAAGGGCGTGCGTCTGGCTGCCGAAAAGGGCGTGCTGGCAGGCTACCCTGTGGTCGGCCTGAAAGCTACCCTGCTGGACGGCAGCTACCACCCGGTAGACAGCTCTGAAATGGCCTTTATCATGGCTGCAAAGCTGGCATATAAGGCTGCTATGCCGGAGGCTGGCCCCGTGATTCTGGAGCCCATCCACACCCTGAAGGCTCATGTGCCGGGCGACAACACCGGCGACATCATGGGCGATGTGACCAAGCGCCGCGGCCGCGTGCTGGGCATGGAGCCGGACGAGGACGGCTTGCAGACCATCATCGCCGAGGTGCCGCTGGCGGAGCTTGCAAACTTTACCACCTTTATCCGGCAGACCACGCAGGGCCGCGGCTGGTTCACTACCGAGTTTGCCCGCTACGAGATCCTGCCCGAGATGCTGGTGCCTGCCGTTGTGGAGCAGGCCAAGAAGCTGGGCAATCTGGACGAAGCTGCAGACGACTGAGCCCTGAACCCCTGATTTGACATTTCCCCGAGCCCCCGCCGACACTTTTTCCCTCTGTCGGCGGGGGCTTTTTTGCGTTTGTGACGTGTTTTTTGACAGAACTGCCAAAAAACCAGACCGGAATTCGTCATCTGCACTTTTTTACCAGATTTTTCAAGAAATAGTTTACACTATGGCAGAAATGGTGGTATTATATAAAATAGTGTAATATGGGGTAAAATGCGCCTGTATACGCTGGGAGGGTATGGGATGAAGAATAAGATCTCGCGCCGCAGTTTTCTGGCGGCGGCTGCGGTCTCGGCAGCGGCACTGGCAGTGTCCGGCTGCGATGCAAAAAAGAGCAAAAAAGAAGTGACCGACATCACGGTGTGGAACTACTACAACGGCGACCAGCTGGAAAGCTTCAACCGCCTTGTAAGCACCTTCAACGAGACCATCGGCAAGGAAAAGGGCATCCGGGTGACAGGTTCCAGTCAGGGCACGGTGAACGATCTGGAAGCCAACGTGATGGACGCTGCCGAGGGCAAGGTGGGCTCTGCGGAGATGCCTACCATTTTTGCCGCCTACGCAGATACCGCGTACAAGCTGGATCAGATGGGCATGGTGGTGGATTTAAAGGACTACCTGACCGAGGATGAACAGGCCGCCTTTGTGCCCGGCTATATCACCGAGGGCGATTTTGACGGCAGCGGCAGCATAAAAATTTTTCCGGTGGCAAAATCCACCGAGCTGATGTTCTTTAACGATACCGACTGGCAGCGGTTCGCAAAGGAGACCTTTGTGCGTTACGGTGCCCTTTCCACCATGGAGGGCGTGACGGCGGTAGCCGAGCAGTACTACAACTGGTCCGGCGGCAAGGCACTGTTTGGCAGGGATGCCATGGCAAACTATATGATTGTGGGCGCAAAGCAGCTGGGCTGCGAAATTTTTGAAGTGCACAACGGCAAAATGACCCTGCACTTTGACCATGATGTGGTGCGCAAACTGTGGGATAACTACTATGTGCCCTTCGTCAAGGGGTATTTTGCTGCGAATGGCCGCTTCCGCAGCGATGACGTGAAAACCGGCGCACTGCTGGGCTGTGTAGGCTCCTGTGCCAGTGCCACCTTCTTTCCGAAGCAGGTGATGCCCGGGGATAACCAAGTCCACGATATCGAGATGAAGGTGCTGCCTGCGCCCCGGTTTGCCGGGAGCGAAAAGGTGGCGGTGCAGCAGGGTGCCGGCATGGTGGTCACCACCGGCACCGAGGCCGAGATCAACGGCGCAGTCACCTTTTTAAAGTGGTTCACCGAGCCGCAGAATAACATCGCTTTCTCGGTGGAGTCGGGCTATCTGCCGGTGACCATCGCCGCCAACGACATGGACGCCATCCGCGCAAGCGGGCTGGAACTGACCGACAATATGGAGCAGACCCTTTCCGGCGCGGTAAAAACGGTGCGCGAAAACGAGCTGTACACCCCTACGGCCTTTGCAGGCGGCAATGCAGTCCGCAAGATACTGGAATACAGCATGGGCGATCAGGTCAGTGCCGACCGGGACACGGTGCTGGAACGCATCGCCGCAGGCCAGAGCGCGGAAGCAGCCGTGGCGGAGTTTCTGACCGACGACTATTTTGAGGCGTGGTATCAGGCTACCCTTGCACAGTTACAGCAGTACGAGGGCTGACCGCCCGGAAAAAGACGGAAAGGAGGCAGGGCGATGTTTGACGCATGGAAAGAGCGCCAGCGGCAGCGCTTGAAAAACAGACCGGAAAGAACCGTGTTCTACAATATTTTTGCTACCATGATGCTGGTGCTGGCGGTGGAGCTGCTGATGGCGGTCGCCAGCATCCTTGCCGTCAACGTGACCGGACAGCTGGACGAAAACGCCAAGGATCTGCTTACCATGCGGGTGCGCAACCGCGCCAGCTATGTGCAGGAGATCCTGCGGAACGCGGAGGATCTGGAGCAGCTGAGCGAGCAGATCACCGCCACCACCCAGCAGCTGCTGAAAAGCGGCGATATCTCGCTGGATACGCTGGATAACAGCAGCGAACAGAGCGATGCCCTGCTGGTAGCGCTTGCCCCGCAGCTTCTGGACACCCTGCGCACAAAGCAGGTGACCGGCATCTTTATCATGCTGAACACCCACGATCTGGACACCTGCGAGGTGGGCAAAAAAATGCCCGGCATCTACCTGCGGGATCTGGACCCGGATGCCCGCCCTTCGGAGCGCAACAACGACCTTTTGCTGGAACGCGCCAGCGCCACAGTGGTAAAAGAGCTGGCCATCGGCACGGATAAGGGCTGGCAGCCCGCTTTCCCTTATCAGGGCAATACCAAGGGCGGCATCCTGCGCACGGTCTTTCAGGCTGCGTATAAGAGCGGTGCCAGCCTTTCGGCAGAAAACTATGGCCGCTGGACCACAAACTCCTACTGTCTGGCAGGGGACGACCGGAACGCCATTGCCTACTCGCTGCCACTGATCTTACCGGACGGCACGGTATACGGCGTGGTGGGCGTGGAACTGCTCACTGACTATCTGCAAACAAAGCTGCCTTTCACCGAGCTGGACGAGGACAAGGCAGGCACCTATTTTATCGTGACCACTACCGATGATGCGCTGACGGACGACGTGCTCTCCCTGCGCAAGACCGTGACCTCCGGCGAGGATCTGGTAACGGCGGATGCACCGCTGGGCGTTTTGAACTGCCGCAGCGACGGCAACGGCGGCAACTGGGCGGAGCTGAACGGCAAGCGCTATGATATGGTGCTGGAGCCGCTGCAATTGTACAACCGCAATGCGCCTTTTGCCGCTGAAAAGTGGTTCCTGGCAGGTACCATGGAGCAGTCGGTGCTGCTGGCTTTTTCCAACCGGGTGCGCGAGGTGCTGCTGGCTACCTTACTGTTCACGCTGGTGCTGAGCGTTTTGGGCAGCCTGCTGGTCTCGGTACGGCTGGCCAGCCCCATCAACCATTTGTACCGCGAGGTGATAGACGCGCAGGAGAAAAAGATCTTCCCGCACCTGTCCCGCACGGCCATCCGGGAGGTGGACCGCTTTGCCGAGACCATTACCGAGCTGAACAAGGAGCTGGTGACCAACTCCACCAAGTTTTTGCGCATCATGGATATGGCCAGTGTGGAGATCGGCGGGTACGAGCTGCGCACCGACACCGGCAGCGTGTTCGTGACCGATAATTTCTTCTCCCTGCTGGGCATGCCCGGCATCACGGGCAAGCCGCTGAGCGTGCGCCGCTTTGAGGAGGTGCTCAAGGGCATCCGGGAAAAGAACCCCTGCGCCCGCACCGCCGAGGGGGACGAGCTGCTGACCATTCAGCAGCCGGACGGGGTGCGGTACATCATGCTGCGCAGCACCATCGAGGGACACGCCAAGATCGGCCTTGCCGAGGACGTGACCGCCGCTGTGCTGGAGCGGAAGCGCATCGAGCACGAGCGCGATCACGATATCCTGACCGGGCTGTACAACCGGCAGGCCTTCAACCGGGTGTGCACCGAGCTGTTCGCCGCGCCGGAGCGCATGGGCGTGGCGGCGCTGATGATGATGGATCTGGATAACCTCAAGCACATCAACGATACCTACGGCCACGACTGGGGCGACCAGTACATCCGCCGCACCGGTCAGTGCCTGCGGGACAATACCCCCGCCGGGACTGTCTGCGCCCGCCTTTCCGGCGACGAGTTCCTTGTGCTGTTCCACGGCTACCGCAGCCGGGACGCCGTGCGGGAAAAGATCGACCGCCTGACCAATGCCATGCAGCAGAGCGTGGCGCTGCTGCCCAGCGGCAACGCCTTGCACATCAGCCTTTCCGGCGGCATCGCGTGGTACCCGGACGATGGGCAGGACTGGGAGACCCTGAAAAAATACGCCGACTTTGCCATGTATCAGGTCAAGCACGCGGATAAAGGCCGGGTGGAGGAGTTCGACATCGGGGTGTACAACCGCGAAGCCTACGCCGAGCGCACCCGCCGGGAGTTCCGGCAGCTGCTCAGCAATGCGCAGGTGTTCTACTGCTTCCAGCCCATCTTCTCGGCGCGCAGCGGCAGGGTAGTCGCCTACGAGGCGCTGATGCGCTCCGACCTGCCCACCCTGCGCTCCCCGGCCACCATCATGAAGCTGGCGCGGGAGCAGGGGGCACTGTACGAGATCGAGCGCATCACCTTTACCAAGGCACTGGAGACCTTCGACAGCCTGTGCCGGGCGGGCAGCGTGTCCGAGGAGGCCATGCTCTTTGTCAACTCCATCGCCAACACCTGCCTGTCGCATGAGGACGGCAAATATATAAACAACCATTGGCACGAGCTGTGCCACCGCATGGTCGTCGAGATCACCGAAGAGGAAGCTATCGACTACGAAGCACTGGAGAAAAAGCGCAATGCACCGGGATTTTCCGGGATGTTTGCGCTGGACGATTACGGCAGCGGCTATTCCAACGAGAATACGCTATTGCAGCTTGCACCCCGGTTCATCAAGGTGGATATCGCCATCATCCGGGGCATCGATACCTCGCCGGACAAGCAGCAGATCCTGCGCAATGTGGTGGCCTACGCCCACCCCCGCAGCATGAAGATCGTTGCCGAGGGTGTGGAGACCGCCGCCGAGCTGCGCACGGTCATCGAGCTGGGCACAGACCTTTTGCAGGGCTATTTTCTGGCACGCCCGGCCATTGTGCCGGGGGATATCGCGCCGGAGGCAGTTGCGATCATCCGGGAATTGCAGCGCCAGAAAAAAGACTAAGAGTACAAACCCTCCCGGGCGCTGCGGCGCTGGGAGGGTTTTTGCAACGGAGGTAAAAAGATATGGTTCAGGTGGATCTCATCACCGGCTTTTTGGGCGCAGGCAAGACCACCTTTCTGCGCCGCTATGTGCGGTACCTTGTGCAGCAGGGGCATAAGGTGTGTATTCTGGAAAACGATTTTGGCGCAGTAAATGTGGACGCCATGCTGGTGCAGGAGGTGCTGGGCCCCGGCTGCGATGTGGAGACCATCAGCGGCGGCTGCGACTGCGACACCCACCAGCGCCGGATGCGTACCAAACTCATCGCCATGGCCATGCGCGGCTTTGACCGTGTGGTGGTGGAGCCCAGCGGCATCTTTGACGTGGACGAGTTTTTCGATATCCTGCGGGACGACCCGCTGGACCGGTGGTATCAGCTGGGCAGCGTCATCGCCATTGTGGACGCCCTGCTGCCGGAAACGCTTTCGCCGCAGGCAGAGTACCTGCTGGCATCCGAGACCATGAACGCGGGCTGTGTGCTGCTGAGCCGCGCCCAGCTGGCAGCGCCCGCCCAGTGCGCTGCCGCCGCTGCCCACTTGGAGCGTGCACTGGAAGCCGCAAAGTCCTCCCGCCGCTTTGCGCCGGGAGAGATCCTTGCCAAGGACTGGGATGCTCTGACCGATGCCGACCTTGCTGCCCTTGCCGCCTGCGGCTACCGGCAGGCCAGCTGCGAAAAGCTGCATTTTGACCAGCACGCGGCCTTTACCTCCCTTTGCTTTCTGGAACTGCACCTCACCCCACAGCAGCTGCAGACTGCCGCACAGCGGCTGTTCGCAGCGCCGGAGTGCGGGCAGGTGCTGCGGGTCAAGGGCTTTGCGCCCGCCCCGGCGGGCGGCTGGCTGGAACTGAACGCCACCGCTGCCGGCTGCACCCTTGCGCCCATCCCGCAGGGGCAGGAGGTAGTCATCGTCATCGGCGAGGGGCTGGACAAAGCCGCCATTGAAGCAAACCTGAAGGGGTGAAAGGCAGTTTTCCCCCATAACAAAACGCATTGTGGAAAAACAGGAGGGAGCATCATGCAGGAAGTACGCGCAGCCGTTATTGGCACAGGGGTCATGGGGCGCAAGTATGCCCAGATGATCGCAGAAGGAAAGGCGGGGGCATTGCGCCTGACCGCCGTGGTCTGCCGCAGCGCCGGGGCGCAGCAGTGGGCAAAGGATACCCTGCCGGATACGGTGCGGGTGTGCCCCAACGCCGAGGAGCTGTACGCCCACGCCGAGGAGTTTGACGCCGTGCTGGTAGTTACCCCGCACAAGACCCACCCGGCGTTGGTGATGCAGGCCTTTGCCCACGGTAAGCACGTTCTGTGCGACAAGCCCAGCGCAAACGCGCTGGCACCGGCGCTGGAAATGAACCGCGCCGCCGAAAAAAGCGGCCTTGTTTTTGCCATGATGTTCCATCAGCGCCGCTACAAAAAGTATATGCGGCTTAAAAAATTACTGGATGATGGTGCTCTGGGCGAGATCAAGCGGGTGCAGCTGGAAAACAGCCGCTACTTCCGCACATGGATGTACCACCGCTCCGGCAGCTGGCGTTCCAGCTGGGCAGGGGAGGGCGGCGGCGCGCTGCTCAATCAGGGACAGCATATTCTGGACATCTGGCAGTGGCTGTTTGGGATGCCAAACAGTATTTATGCTGTGATACCATACGGTAAGTATAACGATTTCATGGTGGACGATGAAGCTACCCTGCTGATGGAGTACCCGCAGCAGCGCACGGCAACCTTTATCCTTTCCACCGGCGAGGGCAGCTACACCGAGCGGTTGGAGATTGTGGGCACCAAGGGCACCGCCCTGCTGGAAGAGGACACCCTCACCCTGCACACCTACACGCCAGACACCGAGACCTACCGCCGTACCGCAGACTGCACCGAGCGCCAGCAGCTTACCGAGACCACTACCACCGAGCAGTTCGCACCGCAGGCAGAGCCTTACCCGGAGATGCTGGCAAACTTTGCGGACGCCATCCTGCACGGCACACCCCTGACCGCCCCCGGCGTGGAGGGCGTGCGGGCGCTGGAACTGACCGATGCCGCGTACCTGTCCGCGTGGTTGGGGGAAAAGCTCACCCTGCCGCTGGACGCAGAACGGTTTGAACAGGAGCTGCAAAAACATATTCAGGAGGAACAGGCAAATGGCTAAGCTGCGGTTTATCGTAGTAGGCTCCGGCTGGCGGTCGCTGTTTTACTGGCGCATCGCGCAGGCGCTGCCGGAGCGGTTCGAGCTGTGCGCCATGCTTTGCCGTACCGAGGAAAAGGCCGAAAAAATGCACCGGGAGTACGGCGTGCCGGTAAGCACCTCGGCGGAGCAGTGCGCTGCCCTGCACCCGGACCTTGTGGTGGTGGCAGTGAATAAAGCGTCCATCGCCGCCGTCAGCACCGAATGGCTTGCCCGGGGCTTTGCCGTGCTGAGCGAGACCCCGGCGGCGCTGGAGGAGGACGCATTGCGCGCCCTCTGGCAGCTGCACCGGCAGGGCGCGAAGCTGCAGGTGGCAGAGCAGTACTGGCTGTATCCCACGCTGGCAAAACGGCTGGCAGCAGTGCGCAGCGGCGCGCTGGGCACGCCGCAGTTTGCCCGGCTGTCGGTGGCGCACGGCTACCACGCGGTCAGTCTGGCGCGGCTGTTCCTGAATGCCGGGCAGCAGCCGGTGCGGGTGACCGGACGCAGCTGGACGGAGAAAATCATCGAAACGGATTCCCGCTGGGGTGCGGTGCATAACGGCGCATTGGTGGAAAAGACCCTGCAGCAGCACACGCTGGAATTTGCAGGCGGCGGCACGGCGTTTCTGGATTTTAACGGCGTGCAGTACCACTCTTACCTGCGCAGCACCCACACCAGTGTGCAGGGAGAGCGGGGCGAAGTGTTCGACGACACCCTGCGCTGTCTGGATGCCGTCGGAGAGCCGGTGTGCCGTCTGCTGACCCCGCTGCCCGACCCGCTGGCAGCTGCCGCCGCACAGGCAGGGCTTAACGAGGACGAGACTGCCATCGCCTGTTTTCTGGACAGGATGCAGGGCTATCTTGCCGGCGGGGCGGAGGTGTACCCGCTGGCAGATGCCTTGCAGGACGCCTACCTTGCCCTGCTGATGGAGCGCGCCCTTGCCGCCGGACAGCCGCTGGAAAGCACCCCGCAGCCGTGGAATACGGCAGAAGAATAACGAAAAAACGGCTGCTGCACGGGAGAGTGCAGCAGCCGTTTTTTCTTATAAAAGCTTAAACCTTGAACAGCGGAGTGCCGGGTACAACATCGCCCTCGGCCAGCATCTTCACATCGTCCGCGCCATCGGTCACGATGATGGCGGTTGCGGTGGGATGGCCGGCTGCGCGGATGGCATCCAGATCGACCTTCAGCAGCGGAGTGCCGGCGGTGACCTTCTGGCCCTCCTTGACCAGTACGGTAAAGCCCTGACCCTTCATGTCCACGGTATCCATGCCGACATGGATCAGCAGCTCGGTGCCCTCGCTGCTGGTCATGCCCACAGCGTGCAGGGTGGTGGCGATCTGGGTCACAGTGCCGTCAAAGGGAGCATACACGGTATCACCGGTGGGCTCAATGCCGCAGCCGGGGCCCAGAATGCCCTGTGCAAAAGTCTCGTCAGGGATGTCGGCCTGTGCCAGCACCTTGCCCTGCAGCGGCGTCAGGATCGTCTTGCTCTGGTTGGTGAATTTGCTGGTGTTTTCGTCCTTGGCCTTGCCGCCGAACAGTTTGTCAAAAAAGCCCATGGTGAATGTCCTTCCTTCTTAATCAATGTTCAAAAGCGACAAGGGAACTATCGGATCTCAACCTGCCGCTCCCGAAAACTATACCTATATATAAAAGATACCATATCATCCTGCAAAAAGCAAGAAGCAACCTTACATAAAGCAGTGCGTTACATCAGCGTAAGCAGCGCTTCCACCTCGTCCATGCGGGTGGCCCAGCTAGTGGCGATGCGCACCACGGTATGGGTGTCATCGAACTTCTCCCAGAAACCGAACTTTGCCTTGCCCTTCAGTGCAGCCAGCTGGGCATTTTCCAGCACAAGGAAGATCTGGTTGGTGGGGGAATCCATAAAGAAGTGGTAGCCCTTTTCCGCAAAGCCGGCCTTCAGGCGGTTGGCCGTGGCAATGGCATTTTTGCTGATGGAAAAGTACAGATCATCGGTGAACAGCACATCGAACTGGATGCCCAGCAGCCGGCCCTTTGCCAGCAGTGCGCCCTGCTGCTTGACCATGGTCATAAAGTGTGCCGGTGCACCGTGGGGGAACACCACAGCTTCGCCGCACAGCGCACCCACCTTGGTGCCGCCGATGTAGAACACATCGGTCAGCCGGGCAAGGTCGGCCAGCGTTACGTCCGTACCCTCGGCAGCCAGACCGTAGCCCAGCCGTGCACCGTCTAAGAACAGCGGCAGCTTGTACTCCTGACAGACAGCGTGCAGGGCTTCCAGCTCTGCCTTGGTGTACAGAGTGCCGTACTCGGTGGGGTGGGAAATGTACACCATGCCGGGGAACACCATGTGGTCGTGATTGTCGTCGGCGTAGAAGGTAGCCACCAGTTCCCGCAGCTCGGCGGCGTCCAGCTTGCCGTTGTGCTGCGGCAGGGTGATCACCTTGTGGCCGGTGTACTCGATGGCACCGGCTTCATGACCGGCTACATGGCCGGTGGCAGCAGCCACTACGCCCTGCCACCGCTGCAGCATGGATGCGATGACGATGGCGTTGCTCTGTGTGCCGCCGGAGATGAACTGCACATCGGCCTCCGGGCAGGCGCAGGCGGCGCGGATCTTCTCCCGGGCGCTGGCGCAGTAGGGGTCGGTGCCGTAGCCGGAGACTTTTTCAAAGTTGGTCTCGGTCAGCTTTTGCAAAATAGCGGGGTGTGCACCCTCGCAGTAGTCGTTTTCAAAATATAGCATGGCAAAACGCTCCTCTATGTTATTTTAAACAAAGCAGTAACTCTATTCTACATCGCAGAAAAAACTCTGTCAAATCCAAAACGGTGCACAGTACACGCAATGTGCTGCAGAATGTTTACAAATGCCGGAAAGACGGCAAAAAACGCTTGCGCAGCCGACACCGTAACCGCACTGCCTACAAAAAATGCGAAAGTATGATCCTTTCCAAAAAGATGAAAAGTTTTTTGAAAAAGTGCTTGACAATTTTGCTGCATCTGGTATAATAACTATCGTTCCCGGCGCTGCGGTGCAGG
>ULVK01053234.1_pt1 | contig 30669 bp, 24 predicted proteins | sample 1959311 | NCBI WGS metagenome assembly ULVK01 (sample SAMEA4835783, study PRJEB28245) | human gut metagenome | biome: gut microbiome; material: fecal sample | place: Denmark | collected 2008 | reverse complement strand
TTAAATCATGTCTAAGATATTTTCTTTGGACAGCAGTGAATTATCTTCTCAAATGCAGGGCTCGCAATTTCATATTCAGGATTTACTTTACATCCACCATCTATCTGAAATAATCCAATAGATGTCATAACAGCCCATGCACTCATCTGTCCCTGATCTTCATCTCCCAGATATGCGTTAGCAACACCATATCCATAATATCTGTCTAAAATTGAACGACTCCATTTTTGGGTGAGCCAAGGATAACCTGCATAATTAAACAAATAAGAAAAATGCATCGATTGCTGATTACCTTGCACCACCGGATGATCCCAATACTGGTCATTAGGAGCATTATATCTCCATGCCTCATCCTGATTAAATCCCCAGGTAAGTCTTTCCATAAAACGCTCTTTTCCTATCAGATTTATTAACTCAGGGACATCCTGAGGAACAAAAAAAGTAAGTTGCCATGCATTACCTTCTACATAATGCTGGTTAGCTCCACTTCTAAACGGATCAAAATCAGGAAGCCATTTACCCTGGCTATCCTTCATGTGACAATATCCTTCACTACTTATCACATTTTTCCACCAATACCCTCTTTCATTAAACGTTTTATAAAAATCCGTCTTACCTAAAGATTTTGCAAACTGTCCGACACACCAGTCATCATACGAATATTCCATTGTGTTTGAGAAACGTCCCTTGTCAAAAGGAACATATCCATGTTCCATATAAGCAACCAAATCCCTGTTACCAGCAAATCCCTTAAACACTTTCTGTGCAGGAGTGGTCTGCATTTTTATTGACGCTTCCAGAGCCTTTTCCGCATCGAAATCTCTAATACCCATCTGATATGCCCCTACGATTAACGGTATTTCATGCTCACCTACCATTACCGGAATATAATTCAAACCGGCAGGTCCCTTGGCCAACCAACCATTAGCATCATACATAGCAAGCTGTGATCTCACCCATTTGCCAGACCATTCCGGAATAACCAAATTCCAAAACTGATTAAGATTCCAGAAAGAATTCCAGAAAGCATCACAGCCTAACATAACATCTCTTTCAGGATCAGAGACCTTTCTCACCTTACCATCGGTAGAGATCCATTCGCCATTAACATCACTCCAGATATTTCTACTACATATGGAACGATACATATTATTATAAAAACGCGCCTTTTCCAATCTATCATCAGTCTGTATAATAATGCGTCCAAGCAGTTCATTCCATGTATCCTTTTGATTTTGAACAACAGCATCAAAGTTCCATCCAAATGGCTCTATTATCTCTTTCCGTAAATTTTCCGATGCATTTTCCACACTGACCAACGAAATTCCGGAGCGGACTTGCACAACAGGATTCTCATCAGTATCAAAAGAAAGGAACAATCCTGCTTCTTTACATGATTCAGCTACCAATTCATCTGACGAATATACTATTTCATCATTTTTCCAAATCCCCATACCCGCAACAGGCTGATCAAACTCCAAAACAAAATTCAAAGTGTAATTCTGTTCCGCATCATTACTCCATACATTAGGAGAATATTGCCTGCACGTTCCTTCAATCCGATAATCACTGACTTTCTTCACACTAATATTATGCAAAGAAAAGTCATATTCCGTTTGTGGATGCAACTCTACAAGTATCCGATTATCTTTTCTGTCAGCCGGGAATGTAAATCTTTCAAAGCCGCATCGTGTTGTTGCCGTTATTTCCGCTTTTATTTTATAATCAGACAAATCCACACTATATAAACCGATACCAGCTTTTTCCGAGCGTTTATCAATTCTGGAACGATATCCTTCATCCGATTTCTGTTCATCACCTACTTTCACTTTAAGAGCACCATTAGCAGGCATAATGCCCAGTCCTCCCAATGTCCATTCATGGATGTGACTAAAGCAACCTATATTCTCAAAAGAAGGCTGATATCCCGCCTGCCATCCCATATTCTGATTATCAGGACTCATCTTAACCATACTGAAAGGCATCCACGGACCTGGTGCTATCATCCATCGGGAATGAGCCGTACCAATACGGGTATCCACATAGTCAGACAACTCCTGTTTTCTCTGAGGAGCACGCTCCACTGTACCTGCGAATATCTGCTGTCCATTTAAAAGTATGCGATATTTACCTGATATTTTTTCATCAACCGCCGGCATTGGCGCTTCCAGTTGATAACGCCCTTTCTCGATATACTTTTTCAATATAACCTTCCCATCCAATTCCACTTCCAACAGAGGATTTCCCGTAAGATGCTCCAAATCGACAATGAGCGGCTGGACAAACCGATTGCCTTGAGCCAACTCATAGTCAGCTGGATAAACATCCCGGATAAAAACATCTTTTACAGAAGCCAATTTTGTATCTTCAGGTCCTTCCAGTCTTATGTTATCAAAAAGAATCCACGAACCCTCCAACACCGTAATCCTTACACTATTACCACCCCTTTTAAGGTACGACGATTTGACGGGAACCTCTATACAATAAGGCGTTGCCTTGTCATAATTGCCATATAGTGCCCCACTCTCCTGTACTTTCTCCGTTTGTGAAGGTTTTCTTTGAGAAGCCACATCATATCCCGGCGCAGACAACTGAACCTTATAATCAAGACTGTTAACTGATACCTTTACAAGAGGTAAAAATTCTTTTGCGAAATCAGCAAGATTCACAACAAGTTTATAATCACCCGATTCCGGTTTGTCCGCAACATCGAAAAGAAGATTTACTTCATGAGTTCTCCATCCTGAAGTAGGCCATGTGCCTCCCCAAGTATCAACAGGACCCGGTAATATATAAGGAAAGTCTTTATTTATAGAAGACTTACCAATAACAAAAAACTTATCCTCATATCCAAAATCCTTTGACAAAAAATCTTTGAACTTATCAGGAGCCAACGTAAACTCATCAGCCCTTCCATCTAAATTACCTATGTTCCAGACAGTATCAAAAGAATATACATCAGTTACTACTGCAAGACATAAGGCTAATGCCACTTTTTTTATCATAACCACAAATTATAATTATCAATGTGAGTTCTACGAATTGTAAATGCCTGTAAACAGATGATTAGCGAAAACCATTCACGAGAATACTGCAAAAAATGCATGAACCTGTAATGGCCGCGACGCCTGCATGACATCAGGCACGCCACAAAAGGTCCATGCAAACTATGGAAAACGACTATTAAGCGATGTTACTTCTTCTGTATCTTGGCAGCGAATCCTCCGCCCGGATACATCTTTATCTTAAGACTCTTATCCGACGACAGTGTCTCCGTCACCTTGCGATAATCGGTACCCTTGCGGTGGGCGTTCACACCGTCGGCGAAAAGCTCGACGTTATAGTCGCCCTGCGGCAAGAACGACAGATCGACATTCATTTCACGCGAGGTCCAGTCGGTGATACCGCCGACATACCACACATCACCCTTGCGGCGTGCAGTAATGATATATTCGCCCATCTTCGCATCCAGCACCTTTGTTTCGTCCCATACTGTAGGTATGGCAGCGATGAAATCGGTTGACTCCGGTTCGCGCATATAGTTGCTCGGAGCGTCGCACAGCATATTGATTGGCGATTCGAGTATGACATACAATGCCAGCTGACGGCAGCGGGTGCCCTGACTCATCGGCTCGGAATAGCAAGGATAATAATTGTCTTTCACAGCATTCTTCATGGCACCCTGCGTATAGTCCATGGGACCTGCCACCTGACGGATGAAAGGAATCATCACGTCGTACTTCACCTGATCGTGCGATGCGGGGCTCCACTTCAGCTGTTCCAGACCATTCACGCCTTCAAAGTTGAGCACATTAGGATATGTTCGGTTAAGTCCGGCAGGCTTTGAGGTGCCGTGCAGGTCGAGAAGCAGTTTGTACTTGGCACACATTGCTGCCGCACGGTAGTTGAAATCTGTCATGAGCTGGTCGTCACGGTCCATGAAATCGACCTTGAAACCCTTCACACCCATCTCCGAATAATGACGGCACACGTTCTCCATGTCGCGCTCGAAGGCGTAATATCCCGCCCACAATATTATTCCGACATTGCGCTGCGCCGCATAGTCCACAAGTTCCTTCAGATTGATTTCATTGACAACCTGCATGAGGTCAGCCTTCAGGTTCACAGCCCAGCCTTCGTCAAGGATAACATATTCGATGCCCTTGGATGCGGCAAAGTCTATGTAGGCCTTGTATGTGTCGTTGTTGATTCCCGCTTCGAAATCAACACCCTCTATATTCCAATCGTTCCACCATTCCCACGCAACCTTTCCAGGTTTGATCCACGACAGATCCTTCACACGCGAAGGCGCAGCCAACAGATAGCTGAGATTGCTGGCGGCAAGATCCTTGTCTTCGGTTGTTACGATGACTATGCGCCAAGGGAAGGAGCGCTGACCATCGACACGAGCAATATAATTCTCACGTTCCGTCACAAGCAGCTGAAGCTGATTGTGTCCGCCCTGCTCCACCTTCTTCGGATAAGGAGCGAATACGGATGTGAGCTGATTTCCACCTTTCGCGCTGGAAAGATAAAGTCCCGGATAATTCTCCAGATGAGTTTCGGTGATGCACACCTTCACGCCCTCCCCGGCATCAACAACCAGCGGCAGGAATATCAGACGTTTTTTGTTAAGCTTAGATATATTGTTGGTATCATAAATATTCTCGAACGAGTTGAAGAACTGCGATTCAATATTGTTCTCATCTCCTCTGTTGGTATAAGGCACGGAAGCCGTAGCGTCGAACGGGAAAGAGAAGTCAGCCTGTTCGTTCACCACATTGAACTTCTTCTTTGTCTTGCTGACGAAGCGATAAGCAATGCCGTCGTCATAAGCTCTGAACTCAACATCATATCCACCCTTGAAACGCAGCACCAGCCCGTTATAGTGGTCTCTCATCTCACTTGTGCGATAGAACGGCGAAGCCACCATCTCATCAACACTGCTTGTCTTGCTTCCTGACAGACGCGCGCCAGCTCCCCACACCTCTCCGTTGTCCAGAATCATTGATATGGCAGAAGGAGCCACGACCTGTCGTCCGTTGCACGACACGTCATACGTGAGCTGTTTACCGGAGGATATTGTCGCGGACAGTTTACCCGACGGTGACTTCAATGTAAAAAATTTCTGTGCGTATGCGGAGAAGACAAACATTCCGCATATAAGCATAGCAATTATTCTTTTCATGATTTATTAGTTAATATTAAAAAATAGCTTTAGGTTGTGGCTCCTCAGCCTTGTGCTTATGGTACATTTTCAAATACAGATTATTACATTTATTATAGCACCGGTACAAACAAAATTATCAGGAACACATCCGAAAACGAAGACAAGACAAAGAAGCTCTCCATCCACTCCATTTCCGCGCCCGTCATTCTGTCTGCAAAGATAGCAAAAGGCGAGAGCAGAGGCAAAAAGGGAAAACGGTGTTTTACCTGTATTGTCTTTGCCGAGCCGCGTACTATCTTATGCAAAGATAGCAAAAGGCGAGTGCAGAGGCAAAAAGGGAAAACCACGTCTTACCTGAATTGACTTTGCCGAGCCGCATACTATCTTATGCAAAGATAGCAAAAGGCGAGAGCAGAGGCAAAAAGGGAAAACGGTGTTTTACCTGTATTGACTTTGCCGAGCCGCGTACTATCTTATGCAAAGATAGTGATAAAATATTTAATACGAAGACACCTATGCAGAAAGTATCAAAAAAATCGGTGCATATAATAAGACTACCAACAAAACGCATTTATATAACTGCGGTAAACCTGCTATCAGACAACAGAGGAACTATGGTTCAATGGAGATGCTGTGGTAATATGAGCTTTGATTAGACACTGCGGTATCAATTCAGAGCAAGACCAATCCCCGCGGAATTGATGTCGGGCCGAAATTTCACAGACCGTAATAGTCAACTCACCTGCCATTTTGGACGTTTGAGCCACATACCAAATCATTTTCACCTCATAAAGCCTAATTTTGTATTTATAACAATAATTATGATATCATGTTTGCAAAGATCGTACATTTTTCAATTCGGAAGAAACTATTTGTGATTCTGACGACCCTGATGCTGCTCATCGGCGGAATATATGCCATGCTCACTCTGCCAATTGACGCAGTACCGGACATAACCAACAACCAAGTACAGATAGTAACAGTATCGCCTACACTGGCACCTCAGGAAGTGGAGCAGTTGATCACTTTCCCAATCGAGGTTGCCATGAGCAACGTAATGAATGTGCAGGAAATACGTTCTGTCTCCCGTTTCGGACTTTCGCTTGTCACCGTCGTGTTCAAGGAAAGCGTACCTACCATGACCGCCAGGCAGCTTGTGAGCGAACAGATTCAGATGGTGGCGGGAGAGATACCTTCGGAGCTTGGCGTTCCTGAGATGATGCCTATCACCACCGGTCTGGGCGAGATTTACCAATATATACTGAAGGTAAAGCCCGGATACGAGTCGCGCTACGACGCCATGGAACTGCGAACCATCCAGGACTGGATTGTTAAACGCCAGCTGTCCGGTATCCCCGGAATAGTAGAGATAAACAGTTTCGGAGGTTATCTGAAACAATATGAGGTATCGGTCGATCCGGATGCACTGTATTCACTCAACATCACCATAAGTGAGGTTTTCGAGGCGCTCAGCCGCAACAACCAGAACACCGGAGGCAGTTATATAGAGAAGACCAACCGCGCCTATTATATCCGCTCTGAGGGTATGATAGACAATCTTAAAGACATCGAACAGATTGTGATAACAAACCGCGGCGGAATACCTGTACACATAGGCGACATAGGCCGTGTGCGCTTCGGTTCTCCCAAACGCTTCGGAGCGATGACAATAGACGGTAACGGCGAGTGCGTGGGAGGTATCGCCATGATGCTTAAAGGAGCCAACGCCAACATCGTGACCCAGGAGCTTGAGAAGCGTGTGGAGAAAGTACAGAAGATGCTACCTGAGGGTATCACCATCGAGCCCTATCTTAACCGTTCGCAGCTTGTGAACCGCAACATCTCCACCGTTGTGCGCAACCTTATAGAGGGTGCAGTCATAGTGTTCCTTGTGCTCATATTCTTCCTCGGCAACGTGCGTGCCGGCCTCATCGTGGCCTCTGTCATACCACTGGCCATGCTGTTTGCCTTCATCCTGATGCGTATATTCGGCGTATCAGCCAACCTGATGAGTCTCGGCGCAATAGACTTCGGTATAGTAGTGGATGGCTCAATAGTCATTCTCGAAGGAATACTTGCCCATCTGTACGGCCGGAAACTCACGTCACGCAAACTCAGTCGCGACGAGATGGACGATGAAGTGGAGAAAGGCGCATCCAACGTAGCCCGCAGTGCCACCTTCGCCGTGCTCATCATTCTCATCGTGTTCTTCCCAATACTTACCCTTACAGGTATTGAAGGCAAGTACTTCACGCCTATGGCCAAGACGCTTGTGTTCTGTATCATCGGCGCGCTGTTGCTCTCACTCACCTATGTTCCGACCATGGCATCGCTCTTCCTGAAGCGTTCCATAAACAACAAGCCCACGCCTGCCGACCGCTTCTTCGACTGGCTCAACAAGATATACCGGCGCGTACTCAATTTCAGTCTGGCCCATACGTGGGGCGTTGTCGCAGGTTCATTTGCAGCCCTGGTACTTGCCATCCTGCTGTCCGGCCGACTGGGAGCCGAGTTCATCCCTACTCTTGACGAAGGCGACTTTGCCATGCAGATGACCCTGCCTGCCGGAAGCTCGCTCAGTCACAGCATAGACATATCGCTCCAGGCAGAGAAAAAGCTCAAGGAGCAGTTCCCCGAGATAAAGCATGTGGTTGCAAAGATAGGTACAGCCGAGGTGCCCACCGACCCGATGGCCGTTGAAGACGCCGACGTGATGATTGTAATGAAACCGTTCAGCGAATGGACATCAGCCAAGAGCCGTGCCGAGATGGTGGAAAAGATGAAGGAGTGTCTGTCATCCATCAAGGGTGCCGAGTTCAACTTCAGCCAACCTATACAGCTACGTTTCAACGAGCTTATGACCGGAACAAAGGCCGATATAGCCATCAAGCTGTATGGTGAGGACATGGACGTGCTGTATAAGACAGCGCTCGAGGCAGCCAAATATGTGGAGAAAGTGCCCGGAGCATCCGATGTGCTGGTTGAGCAGACCATGGGACTCCCGCAGCTGTTGGTCAAGTATGACCGCGGCAAGATGGCACAATACGGCATCGACATAAAAGAACTGAACGACATCATCCGTACAGCCTACGCAGGCGAGGTGGCCGGAGTGGTATTTGAGAACGAACGCCGATTCGACCTTGTTGTACGTCTTGACCAAGACAAAGTGAAAGACTTCAACATTGACAAACTGTTTGTACGCACCAAGGACAACATACAGCTCCCGCTAAGCGAGGTAGCAAGCATCGACCTTGTAAACGGTCCGCTGCAGATAAACCGCGACGCCACCAAGCGAAGAGTTGTCATCGGAGTGAATGTACGCGACACGGACATACAGCAGGTGGTAAACGAGATACGCACCCAGCTCGACAACAACATAAAATTGAAGCCGGGATACTACTTTGAGTATGGCGGTCAGTTCGAGAATCTGCAGAACGCCATCAAGACCCTCCTTGTGGTAATACCTATCGCGCTGCTGCTGATACTTCTACTTCTGTTCTTCGCTTTCCGCAGCGTGATCTACTCACTCGTGGTATTCTCCACCGTGCCACTGTCCATCATCGGCGGCATACTCGCCCTGTGGCTACGCGGATTACCATTCAGCATCTCGGCAGGAGTAGGTTTCATCGCCCTCTTCGGAGTAGCCGTATTGAACGGAATACTTATGATAAATCATTTCAATGACCTCAGAACACAAAACAAATATAATATGTGTACCGACCGAATAATATCACGTGGCTGTCCGCATCTGCTGCGCCCGATATTCCTCACAGGTCTGGTTGCGTCGTTAGGCTTCGTGCCTATGGCAATCGCCACCTCTGCCGGAGCTGAAGTTCAGCGTCCGTTGGCAACGGTAGTCATTGGCGGTCTGATTGTCTCAACCATCCTGACACTCATCATCATTCCGGTGTTCTACCGCATTGTAAACGGCACCGCCGCGCGCTTTAACCGGAGAAAGAGCAACAAGAACGGCCTCCGCGCCATAACCGCCATACTTGTAATGATGCTCATCGTGCCCGCCGCAAATGCCCAGCAGCCCATCAGTCTTGATCAGGCCATCAAGACTGCCCTGACCAACAGTCCACGACTGAAGACGGCCACGGCACAGATTGCACAGGCAGCAGCCACCAAGGGCGAAGCATGGGAAGGAGGCGTGGCATCCGTAAGCTACTCATGGGGACAGCTCAACGGAGCCTATCGCAAGGACAACGAGCTGGGCGTGGAAATGTCGCTCGGCTCACTGCTCACCCCGTTCTATAAGAACGCCCTTGCCAACACGCAAGTGTCCAAGAACAAGACCTACCGCGACATCGTGGAAAAGGAAATAACCGCCGAGGTAAAACGTGCGTGGGCATACTACCAATATGCCTACAACCTCAAGGCTCTGTACAGCGGTCAGAAGGAACAGGCGGACAAACTGAGAGAAAGTGCCAACCAACGCTACAGCCATGGCGACATAGACCTGACTGAGAAAAACATGATAACCACACTTGCCGCCGACATGCAGACACGCTGGATGCAGGCATCCGAGGAGTTGGACATGGCTCAGAAACGCTTCACATGGATATGCTACAGCTCCGAACCTGTTGTTCCGGCAGACACGGCTCTTGCCATAATGCAGGAAGTCCCGGCCTCGACAGCGCTGTCAAGCTCTCATCTTCAATATTTCAACGCCCAGGTACAGGAGAAGAAAGACATGCTCAAGATAGAGCGCAGCCGATACTTCCCTGAACTGTCAGTGGGATATGCACTGCAGAAGATATCACCCATGTCAGGTCTGAGCTCATGGATGGTCAAGGTGTCATTCCCCGTAAACATCCTTCCACAACGCAGCCGTACCAAGCAGGCGAACATCAGTTGGCAGACAGCTCAATGGGAAGCATCCGACAACCAGCGACAGCTGAACAATAAGGTGCATGAACTTCAGAGCATGCTCTCGCAGCAATATAAACGTCTTGCCTACTATCGCGATGCCGCCATCAACGAAGCGATGTCTCTTGAACACAGCGCACTCATGAAGCTGAACGAGAACGAGACCGGCATTTACGAGTTCATACAGAGCCTCAACACGGCACGTTCCATCAGACAAGGCTACATAGAGACCGTATATAATTATAATGTAACGTCCATCGAATTGGAGCTTTACACAGAATGACAGTTACGAATAAATAACACCAACCATCTGAAATAAAAAGACAAAACTATGATAAAGAAACACTTGACCATCCTGATGCTCCTCGCTTTCATGGCAGCATCGTGCACATCGTCCTCCCAACAGGACACCAAAGACAAACAGCCCGCAGAAGCTGAAGTCACAAAAGCAGCAGACAGTGACACGCTTGCCCAGGTAGATGGGACAAGCGGAGCCACCAACGTCGCAAACCCTCCATCGTTCAACGGCACCATAATCACCCCGCCCCAGAATCATGTCAGCATCACACTGAACATGGGAGGTGCAGTGCGCAACATCTATGCCCTGCCGGGAAAATACGTGCGTAAGGGACAAACCATCCTCACTCTTGCCAATCCGGAGTTCATAGAGCTGCAACAAAGCTATCTAGACGCGGCAGCCCAGACCGAATATCTGGAGAAAGAATACAACCGTCAGAAAAGCCTCGCGCAGAATGAGTCGAGCTCGCAAAAGCGCATGCAGCAAAGCAAGGCCGAGTATCTCTCCATGAAAAGCAAGAAGGCGTCTGCCGCCGCAAAGCTCGCACTGCTGGGTATTAAGGCCTCATCACTGTCAACAACCGGCATACAACCGCTGCTGAGAATAAAGTCGCCGCAAAACGGATATGTCACAAACATGGACGCCAACATAGGCAAATACTTCGCGCAGGGAGAATCTGTATGCGACGTAATAAACAAGAGCAAGCCTATGCTTCAGCTCACTGCCTATGAGAAGGACCTGAACAGACTCACGCCCAACTGCCGTTTCGCCTTCAGGGTAAATGGCTTTGCGGACAAATCGTTCACCGCCCGACTGATATCCATCGACCAGACCGTTGACAACACCAACCGTTCCATCAAGGTTTACGCTCAGATCGACGATGCCGATCCAAGTTTCCGTCCCGGCATGTACGTATCGGCTAAAATTATAGAAAGCAAACCACAATATAAGAAATAAAGGAGCTGTAATCCGAATTTAAATGATTAACTTTACAGCATGAGTTCTCAACACAACCAACGACGAATAGTACTCGCGATAAACGGCATCTCGGTTATTGTGGCATTTCTCATGCACCTGCCCGAGCTCATCGCCCTGTCAGAACCGCAGATGAATCCGGATCTGTTTCCAGGCATCAACTGGCTCAACGTAGGCGACGAGATACTGTTCACATATCTCTCGATATTGCTGCTCTTCATTCTGAACCGTAAAGTCTTTATGTGGGACAGCAATATCCGGGATATAGGTTGGAAGAGCGTCGCCGCCTCGTTTCTCCTGACGCTCGTAGTGTGCAATCTTCTTGGCAACGGCTTCGTGTTCCTGCACAAATACTTGGACGTGCCTGCCATCGATGCCACCCTGCACCACTACCTGCATCCACTGAGAGACATACTTATTGCCTGCGTGGTAACAGGCACCTGCTACCTCTACAACCAGTATCTGAGCAGCCGGCGCATGCTTCTGGAGAACGAACAGCTGCGCACAGAGAATCTACTGAACCAGTATGAGACTCTGAAAAACCAGCTGAACCCGCACATGCTGTTCAACTCGCTCAACACACTCTACTCCCTGATACGCGAATCGCCGCAAAAGGCTCAGACATTCCTGCAGGAGCTGTCACGATTCATGAGATATTCGCTTCACGACAATCTGGCCCACACCGTTACGTTGAACGAGGAAATGGAGTTTGTCCGCTCATACATATACCTGCTTCAGATGCGCTATGAGGATAATCTTCATTTCGACATCAACATCACGAATGAAGCGCTCATAAGACGTATTCCGCCGATGGCTGTGCAAATGTTGGTTGAGAATGCTGTGAAACACAACGAGATAAGCAGCCGCAATCCTCTGACGGTGTATATCAAGGCCGATGCCGACCGACTCTACATATCAAACCATCTGCAGCCCAAGCTGTCGGACACCACCGGTACATGCATTGGCCTTGCTAACCTGTCAAAACGCTATCGCCTGCTAGTAAACAAAGAGATAACAATCGAAGAAACAGAAAACGAATTTAAAGTAACCCTTCCCCTGATATGAGAACACTACTGATTGAAGACGAGAAAGCCGCTCTGAGAAACCTGAAAGCAGCCATGAAGGAGGTGGATACCGACTTCGAAATCGTCGGCGAGACCGACAGCGTTACAGGGACTATAGAATGGTTCAAGTCTCACCCCATGCCCGAACTGGTGTTCATGGACATCCATCTTGCCGATGGCTCCGCCTTCAACATCTTCAGTCAGACAGACATCACATGCCCCATCATCTTCACCACAGCCTACGACGAATATGCCCTTCAGGCCTTCCGTGTCAACAGCATTGCCTATCTTCTGAAGCCCATCAGCAGTGACGACCTTCAGAGAGCCATGAACAAGCTGAAGATGCTCGAGAGACATAATCCACACGAAAATGCAAACGGCCTGCAGCAAATCATACGCACACTGTGTCGCGAGGAAACTTTCAAGACACACTTCCTGATTCCTGTCAAGGGCGACAAGTTCATCCCGATAAACGTGGAAGACATAATGTATTTCTACATCGAGGACGGAACGGTAAAAGCCGCGACCAGAACAACAGGAACAGTACGTTTCCCTCAGACGCTGGACGAGATTGCCACAATGCTGCATCCACAAAAATTCTTCCGCGCCAACCGCCAGTACATCATATCACGCAAAGCAGTTGTAAGCATCAGCCACTGGTTCGGCGGACGGTTAAGCGTGCAACTTGAGCCACAGTCTAAGGAAAGAGTACTCATAAGCAAAGCGCGTGTGACTGCCTTCAAAGACTGGTTCTGAGAATTGCTACGGCAGTAGTTATATAAGGAGTTGACAATACTTATCAGATGTAAAGCCGACAGTACTTATATAAAAAACGGGCAATTCTTATATAAAAGACTTTCAATAAATATATATATGAAAAAAGCTGCTTCGTGATCGAAACAGCTTTTTCTTTCTACAAGCAGAAATAACGTGGAAAACGAAGTTAAGGGAATGTCGGCCTTATGAAATGAAAAATAGCGAACCGGCCCTTCATTTCTTCGCATAAAGAGCATGGTCCGCCATTCATATATTAAAGTCGCTAACCCCTGCGCGTCATAAAAGCATATGTAAGACAACATTAAAACGAATCCTCATCATATGCCTGTGCCACAGACAGCGCATCGTTTCTGCCGGCAGTCCGGCAGAATGCGTTACGACTTATGGTTTATGCAGATACCTTTCTTATACCATTCATAGAGACGATGAATGCCCTCGTCAATCTCTATTTTATGATGCCATCCGAGGTTGTGCAGCTTGGTCACGTCGGTGAGCTTGCGCGGTGTGCCGTCAGGTTTTGAAGCATCCCAGCGCAGTTCGCCACGGAATCCTATTTCAGCCACCACCTTCTCTGCCACCTCACGTATGGACAGTTCCTTGCCTGTACCCACGTTTATGTGGCAATTGCGTATCTCCTTGTCACCGGGCTTGTATGTATCCTTGAAGTCAACATTCAGGAGCACGTGCACGCTGGCGTCCGCCATCTCCTCGCTCCACAGGAACTCACGCATCGGTTTACCTGTTCCCCAGAGCGTGACAGCCTCGGGAGTGATGCCATACTTGACGAGTGTTGCGAGGATTTCCTCATCTGAACGGTTGCCGTCAACGCCCTCTACCGGACGCAGGTTGATGTCCTTGCGCACGGCATCCCAGTTGCCTTCGTTCAGGCACTTTGCCAGATACACCTTGCGTATCATGGCCGGCAGCACGTGGCTGTTCTCCAGATGGAAGTTGTCGTTAGGACCATAGAGGTTGGTCGGCATCACTGCGATGTAGTTGCAACCATACTGCAACGAGAAACTCTCACACATCTTCAGTCCCGCAATCTTAGCGATGGCGTACGGCTCATTGGTGTATTCCAATTCGGAAGTGAGCAGCGCCTCCTCCTTCATCGGCTGCGGTGCCATGCGCGGATATATACACGTACTGCCCAGGAAGAGCAGTTTCTTCACACCGTGGCGATAGCTCTCGCCTATCACGTTCTGCTGTATCTGCAGGTTCTGATAGATGAAGTCGGCACGATAGTTGAGGTTGGCCATGATACCGCCAACATGAGCGGCAGCCAGCACAACGGCGTCTGGCTGTTCCTCGTCGAAGAAACGCTTCACGGCTACAGGATCGAGCAGGTCAAGTTCCTTGTGTGATCTGCCAACAAGATTAGTATAACCTCTGCCCATAAGATTGTTCCAGATGGCAGAGCCCACCAGACCATTATGTCCGGCTACATAAATCTTACTGTTTTTGTCCAACATCTTATTAAAATATTATATCCCCAACCGGTCATCAGGACGCATGCACCTTGAGAAGAATAATCTGTCATCAAGAGCGTTTAGCCGTCGTTTCATTTTCCATCAGTGTACTGGCGCCAATATGTTACATTCACAGTCAGCCATGCATGCGGAATATGACGCAAAGACATCCGGTATAAAGAAGATACGAATCCCGACGACCGGCAAGAGATTATTATTATTTCACAATACCTTTTTCCAGATACTCGGCAAGGTTTACCTTCACCTCCTCACCGGCACGTTCAACAGCCACCTTGGCCATATCAGCGTCAACCATTATCTTGACAAGCTCCTCGAACGAAGTCTTCGACGGGTTCCATCCCAGTTCATTCTTAGCCTTCGTCGGATCACCCCAGAGGTTGACAACATCAGTAGGACGATAGAAATCCTTTGACACTTCGACGAGCACACGTCCTGTTGCCTTGTCGATACCTTTCTCGTCCTCGCCCTCGCCGACGAACTCGAGTTCTATGCCCACGTGTTTGAACGCGAGATAGCAGAACTCACGTACAGAGTGCTGCACACCGGTAGCGATGACAAAGTCCTCCGGTTTCTCCTGCTGCAGGATGAGCCACATGCACTCCACATAATCCTTGGCATATCCCCAATCGCGCAAAGAAGAAAGGTTACCCAGATACAGCTTGTCCTGCTTGCCCTGAGCTATGCGTGCAGCGGCAAGAGTGATCTTACGTGTAACGAAAGTCTCGCCACGGCGCTCACTCTCGTGGTTGAACAGGATACCTGAGCAACAATACATGTTGTAAGCCTCACGATACTCCTTCACAATCCAAAAACCGTAGAGCTTGGCCACAGCATACGGACTGTAAGGATGGAACGGAGTCTTCTCGTTCTGCGGGACCTCCTCCACCTTACCGTAAAGCTCCGAAGTAGAAGCCTGATATATACGGCAGCTGTCGGTCAGTCCACACTGGCGCACAGCCTCGAGCACACGCAGCACACCCGTTGCGTCAACGTCGGCCGTGAACTCCGGAGAGTCGAAGCTCACCTGCACATGGCTCTGAGCCGCAAGGTTGTATATCTCGGTTGGCTTCACCTTGTTCACCACCTGAATCATACTCATAGAGTCGCTCAGGTCGGCATAGTGAAGATGGAAATGAGGACGTCCCTCCAGATGAGCGATGCGCTCACGGAAATCCACCGACGAACGACGGATTGTGCCGTGCACATCATAACCTTTTTCCAACAAGAACTCGGCAAGGAACGAACCGTCCTGACCGGTAATACCAGTAATCAATGCTACTTTTCTTTCCATAAATTCAATATGTTTTTAATTTGTAATTTCCATTCATTTATTCTGTGGCGCAACCGATAGTAAGAATCTCACAGTCGGTCACCGCCTCCATCTCATGCTCCACTCCCGCAGGCACGCTCACGAACTCGTCAGCGCCGAACACCTCCGTCTCGTCACCCACGGTTATGCTCATGCGTCCGCTCCTTATAAGGAAAAACTCGTCCATCGTCGCATGGCTGTGTCTCTCAGCCTTCTCCCCTTCGACAAACGCCGTCACCGCTATCTGCGTTATAGGCGAAGCCACGTCACCGTTCTTCACCAGCACCCGCTTCATACCACAACCGTGCGAGGTGGATACGGGAGCGATGGCCTTCACATCAATCTTTCTCATCATTATTCCTTTCCCCGGCCGCGCCGTCTTTGATGTTACGCAACCGCCATTCGTTCCAATACTTACGATAAAAGAAGTAGAACACCCGATAAGCAATCTCCGAGAAATATTCTTCCGTATAATTGCGCAAGAGTCTCATATTATAACGCTCGCGACGTATGAACCTGTCCAGCGGTCCTCCCGCTTGATGTATTGTTTTTATGTCCTCGTTATACTTACCGAAATTTCCGCCTTTCATTATGTTGTCCAGCAACATTCTGCCGGCCTTCGCATCCGGTTCGGCAATCATGAACCTGTCATCCATGCCGAGCACCACCTTCAACACATACATCACAGCCCCGGCAAACTTCGTCATGTGGAACTCACGCAATCGTCGCTTTGTCGCCTCACGGTCAAGCTCACGGCAACCACGCGTCAACAGATAATAATAATCCACTATCTGCCTCATCCCCACACCTTCCTCCAGGAAATGATGCATTATGTGTCCGAGCAGCGCAATGACATTCACGTCGTCCGTCGGCGCCGTTATCACGCCCAAGCCCTCCGGCAGCTCCACCCTGTTGGTCATCTGTCGCGGAGCCTCCCGTTTCCAGTAATCCATCATCCGCATGTTGCGCCACGGATTAAGCAGGAACGTAGGGAAGAAATGTACTTCTATCGCAGGATCCTTCACCACGCTGAAGTCTATGTGATGATAGCTCACCGTCTCGCGTGGCGACAAGCTGCGCACATACTCAACTATACGCCTGCGGCCACCTTCGAGCCATATATCTATGTCGCCGCCCTGCCGCCTCAACGGATGTGGATAATAAGCAGCAGCCACGCCCACGCCCTTGAATATGCACGAGCGGAAGCCCTCCTTGGCAAACCGGCGCTGCACATCCACCGCCTGCATGTTCTGCCTTCGGCTCATCTTCTCTATCTGCACCACCGTCATTGCCCAGCGCATGGCCACCGTCCGCGGAGGTCTCTGCTCATTGTCCAGCGCATCTATGCCGTCGGCACACACACCAATCAGCGCCTGGCGCACAGCCATGTCAAACACCGCCTGCCACTCCTCCGCTGTCGGTACAGACGAAAGTCTTCGGCGTGTGCCCACAGCCACCTGCAACAGTTCGAAGAAAATCCCCGTTACTTCCATTTTGCCGATATGAACTGCGGAACCTTCCACAACATCTTTTCCATCTTTGTCAGCTGCGGACATCTGAAATGATGCGACGAATAAACCCTTATGTCCTCGTTCCACATCTTCTTTCTTTTAGCATTGTCGGTGCTGAGTCCGCCCATACGCATCCTCACCACATAACGCCTCATATATTCCACCTTCAGATCATTCTCCAACAGATATCTCACCAACAGATCGGTGTCAGCCGCAATCTTATAACTCTCGTCATAAAGTCCGAGACGCATCATCACGTCACGCCTTATATAACACGTAGGGTGCAACGGCAACCATCCATGGCGCACCTTCCATTTTGCATAGCGTCCGCCAATCCAGTTGCGCACCACCTTGTTTATATTATTCTCATCAACATAAATACCGTCGGCATACACGAAATCCGCTCCCGTCCGTTCGAACACCGCCATGACGTCAGACACGACGTGCTCGTCATAAACGAAATCGTCCGAGTGCACAAGACCTATCACGTCGCCAGTCGCCACACGTATGCCTTTGTTTATCGCCTCATACATTCCGTGGTCCGGTTCGCTTATTATCCTGCCTATACGTCCGCTGTACTCGTTTATCACATCCAGCGACCCGTCCGTCGAAGCACCGTCCACAACAATATACTCCAGATTGTCATAATCCTGTGCCAGCACGCTTTCTATAGCTCCGCGTATTGTAGCCTTACGATTAAAACATGAAGTGATTATAGAAATTTTCATAACAAGATAAAACCAACGTTATTCCTTTATAATTCTTTTTCTTACACACACAGCAGGATTGCCCTGGTATATTCCGTTCTCTGCCATATCCTTTGTTGCCACACTGCCTACAGTCAGTATCGACTGCGCGTGAGCCGTGACACCCGGACACACCGTAGCCTGCGCTCCTATCCACGCACCGTCCTCTATTCTTATCGGCGCATTGCGATAAGGCATCGACGCCACCGTATAGTCATGATTGCCGGTAAGGAGCATCGCCCCCTGCGATATGCAGACATTGCTGCCTATCACAACATTGTCAAGATTGTCTATCCAACAATGCTCACCGAGCCAGCAGTTGTCGCCCACGGTCAGCTTCCAAGGAAACTTCACCGTGACGTTATTCTTTATTACAAGTCCTTTACCTATCTTTGCGCCAAAGGCACGGAGCAGAAAAATCTTTATCCCCATAAACGGATTCCATGAAGCACGCACGAACAGCGCACTCATAAAAAACCATAAGGTCTGCTTTACGAATCCCGCGCCCTTATCGAAATCACCTGTTGAAAATGAAGCAAGATCAACTTTTGCCATATCCTTATCCTAAATATTAAAAACACATCCGGACTATTCCGGCAGTTCATTATACATCCTCACCATATCCTCCGCCATCTTCCTCGACGAATACTTATCCTCGACAAGCTTACGTCCGTTGCGTCCCATACGCTCGATTTCCTCGTCAGACAATGTCAGGAACTTACGCAAAGCCGCAATCAGCGCCTCCGTACCTATCTCAGTCCACCATCCGCAGCCATCTGTCTCCAGCTCCTGCCACGGAGTACCCTTCGTCGTGATGACCGGAGTACCGCAAGCCAGAGCCTCAGCCACTACAATACCGAAGTTCTCGCTGTGTGTAGGCAACACAAACACGTCCGCATGCCTGAACAGCTCCCATTTGCTGTCACCATACACACCACCCGTGAACTTCACCATGTCTTCAACGCCAAGCCGTGCTGCTAACTGTCGCAACTCGCTGACATAGCTCTCCTCACCCTCGCCGGCTATCTTCACGCAATAGTTCTCCAGATCATCCTTCAGCGCAGCCACAGCCTCGATAAGGAAGTTTATGCCTTTCTTCACATGCACCCTTGAAAGAAACAGAATCTCCCTGTTACGCTTCCACGAATGTTTCATCTCCGCATTGTCAACGTCAATGCCGTTGGCTATGACGGATATACGGTTGTTATATCCCAACTTTATAAGATTCTGCTTCTCACTCTCCGCCGTGGCGTGCAGCCTGTCAGCCTCAACCACCGCACGTTTCTGATAGAGCATCAGAGCCGGCAGTTTGCGCGTCCAATAATGGCGCGCCATTATCCACGGCTCCAGCATACCGTGAGGACTTAGCACTACCTTCACACCCAACTGCTGCGCCCACTTCTGGGCAAACGCACATCCGGGCATCCAACAACAGTTTATGTGCACCACGTCCGGCTTTATCTCCTCTATCAGCGCCTGCCACTCCCGTTTCATCCTGCCGGAAAGCAACCGGCTTATATAATGAACGTGACAGTTGCCCAACTCCACAGGATTCGCCGACTCGTGACTCACCACATGCAGCTCCACCTGCTGTCCGAGCTTCTCGGCGAGCAACTGCATATAAGCCGTAGTGCCACCCCATGCCCTGTCTATTGTAGGAATATAATGTATTACTTTCATTCTGTTTCTATCTGTTATATATTAATGTAAGCCCGATACCGGCTGATTATCTTATAAAGCTCCATGCACGTCCTATGACTACACCGTCCTGTAACCGCCAACCAATATTGTCGTAAATAAAACCGTAACCGGCAATAATATACATCATATACTGTTTCTACCAGACTTCACTGTCCCATTACAACTGCTCTACAACAGAATAAGCTTTCTCCGCCATCTGTGCCGGCGTCAGGCGCGTCCTCACCAATTCGCGGGCGTTGTCCCCGAGTCTGCGTATCTCCTCCGGAGCAATCGTGCTTATCACAGACACACACTCATCCATGTTCTCGAATATCATGCCATTCTGCGACGCCTTTATATAACTATACTCCACACATTGCTTCGTCTCCTCACTCCGTTTGAATGTAAACACCGGCAATCCGTAAGCCATAGCCTCAACAATAGACAGTCCCACCCATCCCGGTTGGAAATAAATGTCGGCTATGGCAAACAGCTCACGCTTCACGTCGGTGTCATACACCGCGCCGAAGTCATGCACATTATCAAAGCCACTGAAGTCAGGTTTGTTACGTCCCGCACCTATTATTATAAATCCAAAATCCTTACTGTCAAGACGCTTCATCGCCTCCACCAGCAAATCCGTGCGCCTGTAGTTGGACTCGAAACGCGCGCAGAATATCAACACCGTTTTCTCCTTTATCCCGTATTTTTCCTTCAGTGCACTCTTGTCCCCACGATACGCCAGCATATCGTCAACGCCCGACAACGTATTGTCCAGCGCCACCATCTTTTTCTTCGGGAATACCTTACGCCACTGTTCCAGCTCCTTCTGCATATACAGCCACACACCGTCCGCCAGTGCCATCTGCCAGCGCAGCTTCCAGTCCGGCCGGCGTTCCTCCTTCAGATAACGTTTCACAGAAATGCCCTGTCCCCACAATATTATCTTCTTATGGTGCAGAAACTTGGTGAGCAGTAACAGCCACGTGGTGATATGCGCGAAGTGCAGCATCAGCACAATCACGTCATACCTCTTGTCAAACAACACTCGCGGATTATAAAACAAGAAGCCCTTCACTTGTTTGTTGGGAATGAACTTAAGCTTTTCGGTATTTATCTTAAAGCCATTCTTGCGCGTATCGTCAAACGAGTTATAGACATACAAGTCCATCGTCTCACACTTTTGCCTCAACAGATCGAAAAACTCCTCCCTATAATGAGGCACCTCCGGCTGCAAGATGGCAATGCTTTTCTTTTTCATATCCTGATTATTCTCTTTTTATCTTTACTGTTTCCTTGCCGGCTGCTTAAGATATTCATCATACATCTTCACCAACTGCATTGCCATAAATCTCTGCCCCGCCTCATTAAAATGAATCTTGTCATGATACATATTCTCCTTCTCTCCGGCTTTCAGTCCTTCCACAAGTTTCACCCCATGAGCCTCAGCCCATTTTATTATCATCTGCCCCATCTCGTTATAATTCCCGGCCTTTACCTCGTCCTGCTCAGCATGGAGATAAATAGCCATCGGAATGTTTTTCTCCCGTGCAATCTCCAGCAACTGGTCAAAACCTTTGTCAAACAAAGCAGACTTCTGTCTCACAGTATTCTTGAATTCAATATTCTTAACTACCTGTTGGTCGGGATCAAGCTTCACCTTTGTTCTCCACAACCATACCTTTATCCTCAATAAAACATATCTGTCGATAAGCTCCGCCCACGCCAATTTATACTGTCTGTCGGGATATGTCGGCACAACGCCTACCACCGGAACGTGTGTCATCACGTCGAATGCATCATGGCTGCTGCACACCAGAATCATCGCACTGGCACCAAAAGTTCCATTCTCCTTCAGGTAAGCAGCACAATTGTCCGGCCCCCAGCTTCCGGCTGATATATTCAGCATCTGCGTGCCCGTCGCCTCGGAGAACAATGTCGAGGCAAGCGAATCCTGATCCATCCACGTACCACCGAATATCACAGAGTCGCCAAGCCCCAACACCCTCACCTTCGTAGAATCCGGTTCACCGTTACGTTGCGAATAAGAGTTATAATATATGTGCGCCCCGAACCTATGTCTGTCCTGATTTGGCTGTGCTATATATTCATATTTATCGCTCTTACGGTAAAGCAGAGCGTCACAGAAGCCAAAAGCGAAACGTAAAACAAGCTCACCTATTAAAATTAATACAATAAATATCCCTAAAAAATTTAATCTGGTCAATTTCATTAAAGCCCTTACATTGAAATTGTTTTATTTAAAATTTTATTTATTTTTTCTTTAGAATAAAATTCTATTATCTTCTTGTGGCCATTCTTACACAAATAATGGTATTTATTTAAATTAGATAAAACAGAATTCAAATAATCAATAAATTCACTATCATTATTAGCTACAAGCAGATCCTCTTTATTAATCAATATTTTATCAAAGCCTTTCAATGCAAATCTACTTACAATACATATCTTATTCATAGCCAATGCCTCCAATACCTTTATATTAGTACCGGCTCCACTATAAATTGGAGTAACAACAATAGAACACGAATCATATACATCTTGCAAATTCTCCACAAATCCTAAGAGATGGACATTTTCAGACTTTTGCCAACTTTCTGCTAAAGAAGCTGGTGTACCACGGCCAACAATATAAAGATTTACATCAGGATGTAATTTTATCACCTCACTCCATATATGTTTAATAAAATGATCCATACCCTCATAATTTGGATAATATTTCATCAAACCAACAAACATTATATTTTTGTTCAACGGAATATCGGTATTACACTCCGGACTTATATACATCGGTATATTAGGTAGATTAATACCGTTTTCAGAAAACACATCGTCAGGATTTGCTGTTAAATAATATTTGCAAGAACGAAGTAGTTTCTTACTATTGTATTCAATAAGAGGAAGTCGCAATTTACAATAAAGTCTTTTATACCAAGACAAACTATGAGAGTTACTAAGACTTTTATGAACTTGCCACGGAGCATCATCTACATCAATTATCACATTCGAGAAATCTTCAACACCACATTTTATAGCAGTTGCCATAAATCGAAAATATATCAAATCATATTTTGTCTTATGTGTATATTGTTTGTAAATCTCAGTACATTTTTTATGCTTCGGAGTTATAAAATACTTGCTGAATAATTTAATATTACCTTTTAATCTCTCAGATAAAGAAGGGTTTATATCTATATCATAAGAAAAGAAATTATCTGTATTTTCTACTTTATCATGACTTACATTTAATAATAATGTGTCTAAGTCTGTATTCTCTCTTAGAAAATCATATATTAGGCTTGTTCTCTGATGTCCACCTGTATCTCTCCTTAATGGATTATATATTGTAACAAATAATGTTTTCAGCCTTTTTGCTGTCTCCATAAATAAACTTTATTTATATAAATAATGCATTATCAAACCAACATTTTCTATAAAATTGCTTGAATCTTTCTCTTACAGAAAACATATATTCTTTTCAAGAAGCTGCCACTTCTCCATGAGCCCCAACAATAATGCACACCTATAGTATTTTTTGTCTTTTTAATTTGCAAACCATGTTTTAATATCGGGGGATTAAAGTACTCACGTGGAATAATTGTTACATCATCCTTATATTTATCCTTATTCTTTATATAAAATTCTGTTAGAGCTTCAGGACCAGTAACCCACTCCACCCTATTTTCATGTAGGTGTAATAATTCTTCTTTTTTAAATATACATTCTATAAAATCTTTATAAAAGGCGCCATTAGGAGCAGATCCCAAAACCGCATTTCCAAGTTTATATTCATTTGCAGAATTACGACTTTCCATTAACAACTGCTTTTTCTCAAGCATCCAGTCTGGAATTTCTTTTATTAATTTATAATCAGTATCAAAATAAAATCCTCCATAAACATAAAGATATATTAATCTGGCAATATCTGCTTTAGCAACACCTTTTGATATTGAAGAAAATACATTATAATATTCAGGGAAATATGTCTTTACCAATCTATCATTATCATCATCATCATGAAACATATAAGTCCATCCCTTTAATTTATTCTGCATTCTTCTTACGAGCACATTTTCTTCCCAAGAAATGTCTTTCGTTCGCGCAGTCTGATGTATTATTTTTGGTATCATATTCTGTGGGTGATATTAATTATACTATATTAGTATGTAACCTTTTTATAATCCTATCCATTATTTATTATAAGCCACATTTATTGGCAACATCAATTGTGGATATCTCTTACTTAAAGTCTTATGCTCTATCATAATTCCAACACTCAACCATATAACCAGACACATATACCATCCAGCCTGGAACATATAACCTTCAATAATTGAATGAATGGACATAAAAACAAAGCCTGCATATATAAGTATCATGTCAGGATTGTTGCCTATCTTCTTTGGCATCATAATAGCGGCAATCCAAATTAATATGACAATAATAAAGCCTACTATTCCAGCCTGTGCCAGTACTGATATGAAACTTCCACCTGATTCATTTCTTCCTACCTGCTTATTATCACCTACTCCATGAGCAGCAAATCCAACTCCCCAAATAGGAGAAGACTTAAATTCTTCCATTCTTTGTGACCATAATGCATCTCTTGATGTATTTTCAACAGTAATTTCCAAACCATTCTTTTTATTTAACATCGCATCCGCATTATCAATTAGCACCGGAGCAAAACATAATGCTGTACAGCCTATTATAATAAGGTTACGCATCAATGTTGTTACTTTCCTTGATTGCATCATTATTATAAGCAACGAGCATGCCAATGACAAGAAAAATGCGGAACGAGAAGCAGAAATTATCGTTATATAGAGACTTACCAATATCATCGCATAACATATTATTTTTAATATTTTATTCTGCAATGACTTACGGAAAGCCATACTCACAAAGAACAACGTACTCATAGCACCGGCACAACTTGTCCACATAGCAAAATTTGCAAAACCGGAGAATTCTCCGATTCTACCTATATCTAGCATATAATCATCAACCTGTATAAGGTTTATGTCATTAAGTTTTGCATAAAAATTAGCGAGTGTTGCTAATCCAAAACCTAGAAATATGCAATTCAACAATTTTATTTTATACTCATGCCATCCTAATGAATTCGAAGGCATTGACATATATAAAATTATTGTAAATAGAACCAATCTTAAATCTAATACCATATTAATGGTACTCGATAGCCACAAAAACACACAAAATGCTATAAAAAGATTCGTATTTTTATGCATTGGCCTTTTATATCTGAATTCCTTAAATAGAATCATCAAGAAAGACAAATAATATACAAACTGAGGGAACCAGTGTGGAAACAAATTGGTAAAAATAAAAAATACCGTTATCAATTCATAACTGTTCTTAGCAATATATTGCCGAATAATTTTTATCATATATTACTTATCTTTTATTATTATCTTTATTCTATTCATCGCAGAATCAAAGCAAAAGAAATTCTCAGCTTCACCTTTTATCTTATATCTGTTTATTCTTTGAGACTTAATATCAGCCAAAGTCTTTTCCAAACAATCCTTAAACTCTTCAGGCGACCCAAACTGTCTGACTATACCATTCTTCATAAAATGTGTATATCCTCTTGCCGAAACCTTATGAGCAATGACAGGCAATCCACATCTCAGTCCGTCTATAATCCTTAGCTTCATTCCACCACCAAGACGTGTAGGACATACAAAGATATCACATTGTCCGACAATATCCAATATATTTTTCGGATTTTCTATAATTCTGACATTATTATATTGCGCAACCTTTTCTTTTAATTCTACGGAAGGGTTACGACCTGTCAGAATAACACTCATATTCTCAGGAACAAATCTATACAGCTCGTCAAAGAAATAATATATACCATCAATATTCTGAACATTCCACATCGTACCACTTATCACAATCCTCGGGTTCTCCTTATCAAATGGTCTGTCATCCTCCACATTTATCTTTTCTCCCTTTCTTAGGAAACATCCCCCGACAATGCTCTTCGTTTCCGAACTGCCATATAGTTTCTTAAAAGCGGCTTCATCCTCTTCCGTCAGAAATATATTATAATCACATTCCTTATACGAATGTCTTTCATTCTTTCTGACTATTGGTAATAAAAGAATGTTATTTATAACTCCATTACTTCCACGAAAATACTCTTGTTCACAGTTATGATTCAGAACAATTGTTTTTATCCCTGCTTTTCTGCAATCATCTACAAGCGAACCTGCAATACTGTTATGATCGAATATACAGTAATCATAATCATTCTCCGCAATCATCCGCTTTGCAATACCATTATGCCTGTGCAACACACCAGTCAGTGGTGACATATATTTCTCAAATCTCGTACGTGGAGCGGCCGGAATAAATCTGCAATTAACGAAATCTTTTTGTTTAACATCTTTCAGGTACTCTTCACATATAAGTACATCAAAATACACATTCTTGAATATCTCCGAGAAAAGCTCCAGATAGTTACGGCAGGCATAACAACCGCCACCAATTCCCCATGGATTATGTTTTAAAATATATAATATTTTCATCTTTTTCCGAATAATAAAAGATTAAAAATCTTACTATGACCTATTATATTTGTAATCATAAAACACCCTATCACACAAGGAACAGATACAACAAAGCCAAAAAGAGCCTGGGCCATAATACCAGAAGGTAGAGCGTTATTTGCAACCCATTGAAAGACATCAGGCAATTTTACTATCAACCATGATGATAATAAATAAATCTCTATAGATATTCTACCCATTCTTTGGCATAAAAGATATGTACGATTATTTATTTTCGTATAATCCTTTGCAAATTTATAACAGATATAAATACCTGATATTGCCAATATATATCTCATCATAGCATGAATACCATGAGAATGATTTGTCCAATTATATATATAAAAGAGAGCTACAAATATTAAAATACATATAGTATACAAATAATTTGAATCTAAATATTTCTTATACTTATTCTCGTATTTGTGATATAAATATCCTAAGACGAAATAAGGATAATGTATCTGAAATACTGTCATATTGAAAATACTATCTAAAGCTGTATTCCTAATTAATCTTGTTGCTATGAATAGCAACAAATAACCAAAGACCAACAAAATAAAGACTTCTACAATATCATTATTGATTCTGCCACTTATATATTTTAGAATAGTAAATAAACAAATTATAAGAAATAAAGCACGTAAGAACCATGAGACGTCATTAAATCCCGAGATTGCAAACCAGACAATACATGGTAATGCCAAAGAAATAAATCTCTTTTTTATTATCTGCTTACAATAAGAAAATGTCCATTCTTTATTTTTCAAACCTGTAACATAGCCAGATAAGAAAAAGAACAATGGCATATGAAATGCATATATTAAATTTCTAACAAACGCATTATCTGGTGTTCTCACGACATCCGTAGGGTACGACCAAGACAAAGCATGTCCCATAACCATAAGAAATATGGCAAACCCTTTTAATACATCTATATAATCTAAACGTAGAGTAGATCTCTCCATATCTTATAAATTCAATATAAAATCAGCCAATTTTCTCTGCAACATCATCTTACGGTAGCCCAATGTCTTTTTCTTAGGATTTGTAACATCCCTAAGGGCTTGTCCTTTAGCCCGTGGATTCCAGCTTTGAGCCACACGATGTATACAAACGACATCTTTCATTGAAGTATATCCCGGCTGATCAAACCACTGATAAGGATACACATGCACCCCATTGCTTAATTTCTGCAACTTATTCACACTATTACGCGAATCGAATCCATAATTCTCCGCCAGTCTCATCTGCACCATAGGTATTATAGTCATGTCATAGCGCAGTTCCTGAGGCAGTTTCTCATTATGCGAACGTATAAAGTGCCTGTGCTCATAATACTCAAGACACTCCTTTATAAAGGGATGTTCCTTCTCCGCTCCAAAACAATGAGACGTCAATGTAACAAAGTCCTCCTTTCCCGGCTCATGGTGTACATAATACTCACGTCCGATAAACATTCCGTCATTCAGGAACGGATCGAACGACTTGAACATATCAATGTCCGTATCGAGCCATATCCCGCCATAATGATATACAGCATACAGTCTTACGAAATCAGCGGCAAACGCCCATTTCCTTACGCTCACGGCCTCGTTTGCGAACACATTGTTACATTCCGCCAGCTTCTTAGCGTCCCATAACATAAACTCATAATCCGGCAAGACCTTCTTCCATGTATCCATACACTCTTTCAGAAATTCTGGATACGGTTCGCCACTAAACCATGAATAATGTATAAGTTTCGGTATCATATATTTATATCTGATTAAACAATTTGATATATTGATCTATTAAACTATGTGGATGTATATTATCCGCAACAATCTTTTGTTTTCGTAATAAAACTCTATAATTTTCCGAATCTGTTAATAAATTAATTAAATCTTTAGTATCATAAGCATCAACGTCAATGCCAAAATCTCCAAATTTACTAATTATATAACTGGCATAACAATTTCTATGATATAGCACTGGCTTTAATTTACAGATAGCTTCCAATAAAGATCCACTGGCTGTAAACTTAAACGAATCTACAGGATATGGAATATAAATATAATCCATATCACTGATATTCTTATCATAATCTTCTCTTGGAATCAATAGTCCGGATTTATTATAGAAATTAACTAATCCATCCAACTTCTCAAACGACTCCTTATCTACCTTTCCTAATATATTTACCGTTAAGCTACTTACATCCTTTAGTTTATTTGACAAAGATAACACATTATAAAAACCTCTATTATTAGAATGTGTCAAGTTTCCTATCACGCCGATATTTATATTCTTCTTTTTATTTATGGAAGCAATATTATTTCCTTTATAAGTATTATAATAGGGATGATCAACTGAAAGAAAATATTTCAAGCGTTCCTTATCAAGATACTTACTTACATTCTCCAAAATAGAATCACCCAACACCACAAGTCTTGCATTCTTGGCAATTTTAGCTTCTGTAAGGAATTTATACTGTAATCTTACATAATTTGATTTAATTTCATTTTTCTTTAAAACTATATCTTCTATTTCACTATGACAGAAAATATATAATGGCCTTTTAAAAACCTTACATGCAAAATTCAAGACATAGCAATTATATCTATTTATATAAGTCAGACAAAATATGCTATTTCTGTTTTTATATGAAATATATTCAAGTAATTCCTGCATAAAGGAAATAATTTCTCTCAATACAATTCTAAGCTTATTTATTGTTCTTGATACAATGTTATTTCCTAATCCACTGAAACCATTTACTTTCTTTTTAATATTATGAAATGGTCGAAAATATATATTATCACAACTAAAATTATCAGCTATCTCTTTCTCAATAATTTGACTTCTATCATTTAAAAATCGAACCTTTACTTCTTCAAATATATTACTTGCACAATATATTATAGAGGTATCTATAATCTCGTGCGCATTATCCTCAAATGTTGCATTTAAGAATACTATTTTTTTCATACGAATATCCAAATCGTTTTTATGAATTTTATACATTTATTCCATTAAGTTTACGATGTCTACGATTGCAGATTTATCCTATCTTCAACGTATGATAACATAATCCTATTCTAATAAGTTTTTATTTTGCTCCCAGCAACCATTTTCTGCAAAAAGTACTCTGACGTAATATCTCACTGACAATAAGACATACAACAACCACCAATATTGTAACTATTCCGCAAAAAGCAAGTTCTAATATTGGAGCCGGATGATTTACAAAGTAATGTCCAAATACAGAAAGATCTTTCGGCAAGAAGAAATAATGCAGAAGATATATGTCTAATGTCCTACGTCCGATAAAAGTTATTGCTTTTGATGCACGCGATGACGATGAGAAATATGTACGCTTTTTATAGAATAGTACAAAAATTGATAATAATGCCAACAATTCAAAAATAACAGTCTTTATATGAAACATAAGTCCGCTTATATTTATATTAAGACCATAGTCAAATATTGCCATTAACATAAATCCTACGACAATCACCGACACAAATACATTTTTATACTTATATTTTAGTAAATCGTCAAGATGTAAACGAATCAATCGACCAATAACAAAAAATAAATAATATCTTAACAACCGCGTTCCTACAACACCACTTACTATACCCAATCGTTCTGTTACAGCTTGAGTTGATAACACATAAAATATTAAAGCAGTGCATATAGGACCAACTAAATAAACAATTTTACTTTTATTTATTTTTAATCTCGTTGCAAAAAGCTCCCACAAATACTGAATAATAATAAACTCAAACAATTTAAATGTAAACCAATATCCACATTTGAACCTATGCGTTACACACGTATATATATCTATTTTGTTTACTAGAAGGTATATAGCACAAAAGAATACAGCCGGTATAATCAATTGTCTGAATTTAGAAACACATGTCTTTAATCCGCCGGAGATCATTCTTTCTGAATTAAAAACAAATCCAGAAATAAAAAAGAACACAGGTAATTTTATAAATGCTGGAAAATCTATGAGTGATGAATGTGTCCCATATACCAATGGTAAATGTCCAAATACTATAAAAAAAATAGCAAAGCCACGCATCGCATCTATATATTCAAAACGTTTTTTATTATTTTCAATCATAACATATTTACATTAAAATCATTATGTATTTCGATACTGTTTCTTTAATACAGTATTT
>ULVK01051203.1_pt1 | contig 31369 bp, 30 predicted proteins | sample 1959311 | NCBI WGS metagenome assembly ULVK01 (sample SAMEA4835783, study PRJEB28245) | human gut metagenome | biome: gut microbiome; material: fecal sample | place: Denmark | collected 2008 | reverse complement strand
GAGCCGTTAAGCTCGGAGCGGGGCGGTCGCAATCATGGAAAGTCCCTACAGACTACACGTCGTATTCGAAGGTGAAGATCTTCTCCGTGTTGATCGAGTTGCCCACCGTACAACCGCGATGGGTGAAAGCCTCAAGGCGTTTGCGCTTCTTCTCGGGCACGTCCTGGCCAAAATGGAAGTGGATGGCAATGCGCTCTACCACACTATGGGCAGCGTCGAAGCCGATCTCCTTCAGTTCGGCATGCCATCCCGTGGTGTCCACATCTTCCTTGGCAGCTCCCATCGAAGCCGTGGTCAACGCACATGCCATCAGCGACTGGGCAAACAGCACTACAGGGGTGGGGTACTCGCCTACACCTCCCTGCTCTGCAGGTACGTCGGTGTGGGTCAATTCTCTCTCGTTCTGAATCTCCATGCGGAACTGGCCCGCATTCTTTACTGTGACCATAAGCTCATTTAATTTGGTTATTGACAGAATGAAAAATACAAAAAACGTGCCACAGCGTCACAGACCATCTTCTAAAGCGACAAAGCAGACAGTTTGGCCTGCCAAATATTCATATCGAAAACGGGCAGAACGCTAATGCGCACTGCCCGTTTCGGATTTCGAGAATCCGGTCTTTCGACTCCGCCACTGCTTGGAGGGATGCGTCTCGCGACGTTGTTCCCACATACAAGCGGCGGTGTTATCCAGTTTTCAAACAATCAAATTCACCTCTCAAACTAATTTCACCTATTATAAGCGAAAACGGGCACGCTTGCCGTCTATCTTACCTTAAATGATTAACAACTAAAAACCTATAAAAATCAGTTACTATTAAACTAAACTCTATGCTTTATTGACGGTGCAAAGGTAGGCATTATTCCGTTGGCAAGAGACTATTTCCTCATAAAAAGTGCATGATTCGCTCAAATTTTGACCTAAATCAACATCTATAAAGTATTCCACCAGCCGCCACTGAAGACCCGCGAGAAGCCGGGAAGGCCCCGCAACATCTTTACAAAGCAGAAAGAAAGGTTTCATTCCATAATAGTAAAGGATTTTTAAAGCATTTTGTTTTTCGGTTTCTAAACTTATTGCTAACTTTGTAGCGCATTTTATACAGAGGACAAGAATGACGGGTAAGAACTTTTTTGAAAAGCTTTTCAGCACCTATGTCGCAGGCCATGTCACCGCCATCGCCATCGTCGTTGCCTTGCTTTGCATCGGCGTGAAGTACGGCGTGGCCTACTATACCCACCACGGCGAATCGTTCGTCGTGCCCAACGTCGTGGGCATGCAGCTCGAAGAGGCGGAGAAAAAGATGTCGGAAGCCGGGCTCCAGCTCGTCGTGCAGGACACCAACTACGTCAGGACAATGCCTCCCGACTGCGTACTGGAGCAGAGTCCAGGACAGGGCAAGCGCATCAAATCGACCCATATCGTCTATGTGACCATCAATGCGGCCAATCCTCCCGCACTCGTCATGCCCGACCTGGCCGACAACAGTTCCTACCGTGAGGCACGCGCCACGCTGCTCGCCATGGGATTCAAGACCGTCGAGCCCAAATACACACCGGGAGAGAAGGACTGGGTCTATGCCATCCTTGTCAATGGCAGACGCGTGGAGGTGGGAGAACGAATCCCTGCCGACGCAACAATTGTCATACATGTAGGCGACGGCACCCGACTACCCTCCGACACGCTCAACAATGCGTCCGCGGAGAACGAGTATGAGGAGGTGGAAGAAGAAGTGCCTACCTACGAGGAGGACTACGAGATCATAGAAGTGCCCATCGACGAGGTGCAGCCTGAGGACGAAATCCTCTCAGGCGACGTGGCACCGTCACGCCCCTCACAACATTCGGGGGAGTAGCCACGGAAAATGACCTCAGGGAGTAGTTTTCCCTACAGTATATATAATAAGGTATAAAGGAAATGGAAGAAGAACGAATCGACGACGAACTGCTGGACCTTGACGACGTACTGGCGCCAGAGGAGGCCTCCAGCGATACCGGACAGCTCTACGAGCACTTCCGCGTGGAGGTAGATAAAGGGCAGGAGCCGGAGCGCATCGACAAGTATCTCTCCGTGAGGATGCAGCACTCAAGCCGCAACCGCATACAGAAGGCCGCCGACGCTGGATCCATCCACGTCAATGGCACGCCGGTAAAGAGCAACTACAAGGTGCGTCCCGAGGACGTGATCACCTTGATGCTCCACCAGCCGAAGCACGACACGAGCATCGTGGCGGAGGACATTCCGCTTGACATCGTGTATGAGGACGATCAGCTGATGGTCATCAACAAGCCTGCGGGCATGGTGGTGCATCCTGGAGCTGGCAACTTCCACGGCACGCTCATCAATGCCGTGGCATGGCACATGCGCAACGTGCCGTCCTTTGACGCGAACAACCCTGAGGTGGGACTGGTTCATCGCATCGACAAGGACACCAGCGGTCTGCTGGTGGTGGCCAAGACGCCTGAAGCCAAGACACTGCTCGGCAAGCAGTTCTTCCACAAGACAACCCACCGTAGCTACATCGCGCTCGTCTGGGCCAACTTTGTGGAGGAAGAAGGGCGCATAGAGGGAAATATCGCCCGCGACGTGCGCGACCGTCTGCGCATGGCCGTCTTCCCTCCCGACTCGGAGACGGGCAAGCCAGCCGTAACCCATTGGCGCGTACTCGAACGCTTCGGCTACACGACGCTCGTGGAGTGTATCCTCGAGACAGGACGCACACACCAGATCCGCGCACACATGCGCCACATCGGCCATCCGCTCTTCGGCGACGCACGCTATGGCGGCACGGAGATCCTGCGCGGACAGCGTAGCAGCACCTACAAGGCGTTCATACAGAACTGCCTTCGCATCTGCCCGAGACAAGCCCTCCACGCACGCACACTGGGCTTCGTCCACCCCACGACGGGACAGCAGATGGATTTCACGTCGCCCTTGCCAGCCGACTTGGAGCAACTGCTCGCAAAATGGCGGGGCTACATCAATGGCACGACGCAGGACACCTTCGTCGAGCAATAAATATGAACTTCAAGACAAAGTATAGATAGATGAAGAATTTAAAGAGAACTATCGCGATTGTGTGCGGCGGAGACTCCTCCGAACACGACGTTTCCCTCCGCTCTGCGCAGGGACTCTATTCCTTTTTCGACAAGGAGCGCTATGATGTCTATATCGTAGATGTGCGCGGCACCGATTGGCGCGTACAGCTTCCTGGCGGCGAGGAGGCAAAAATCGACCGTAACGACTTTTCATTCGTCAAGACTGACGGCACCGCCGTCGTCTTCGACTATGCCTATATCACCATCCACGGACAACCTGGCGAGAACGGCCCCATGCAGGGCTACTTCGACTTGATACACGTCCCCTACTCCACGAGCGACGTGCTGGTCGAGGCCATGACCTTTGACAAGTTTGTGCTCAACCGCTACTTGGGCAGCTTCGGTATCCATGTGGCTGATAGTGTGCTGCTCCGCCGCGGCGAGACATACAACGAGGAGGAGATCGCCAAGCGCATCGGCATGCCTTGCTTCGTGAAGCCAGCCAACGACGGCAGCAGCTTCGGCGTGTCCAAGGTGAAAAACGCCGATCAGCTGGAACCAGCCTTGCGCGTAGCCTTCATGGAGAGTAACGACGTGATGGTAGAAGCTTACCTCGATGGCACAGAGATCACACAGGGCATCTACAAGACGCGCGAGCGCAGTGTCCCCTTCCCCATCACCGAGGTCGTCACCACCAACGAGTTCTTCGACTATGACGCCAAGTACAACGGACAGGTGGACGAGATCACGCCAGCGAGAATCAGTCCCGAGACGGCAGAGCGCGTCACGGAAATCACCAGTCGCATTTATGATATCCTCCATGCCAACGGCATCATCCGCATCGACTACATTATCACCCACGACGCGGAAGGCAACGAGGTCATCAACATGCTGGAGGTGAACACCACCCCGGGCATGACGACGACGAGCTTCATACCGCAGCAAGTGCGTGCGGCAGGACTCGACATCAAGGATGTGCTGACTGAAATCATAGAGAATCAGTTCTGAACTGCATGCTCATGAATCTTCCGTCTGCTCCCGCAACGGAGTTTCATGAACAGTCCAGGCTAAAAACCATTCCGCTCCCCGCCTGCTTCAAAGCGGACGGGGAGAAGGCGGCACAAGCCATATCATCTATTCAAAAACCTTTCAACTACATCTCGATTATGATTATCCCAGAAGAATTCAACGACATCCGCCCATACGAGCCGGAAGAGCTGCCCGCAGTGTACGACCGTCTGGTGCAGAACCCGCAATTTCTGCAGATGGTATCATTCCTCTTCCCAGAGGCTACGCCCGAGATCATCTCACAGAAGATGCACGAGTGCAAGACGAACATGGACTTCCAGCTCGTCTTCGCCTACCGCTTTCTGAAGAAGCTCATCTCCAAGGCAAGCACAGGTCTTGACATGGACGTGACGGCGATAGACAACAAGCACAACTATACGTTCATGAGCAACCACCGAGACATCGTGCTCGACTCGGCCTTGCTCGACGTGCTGCTCATCGACCACGGCTTCGAGACCACCTGCGAGATCGCCATCGGCGACAACCTGCTGTCCATCCCCTGGGTGCTCGACGTGGTGCGCCTCAACAAGTCGTTCATCGTCAAGCGCGGCCTGATGGCCCGCGAGCGCCTCCAGGCAAGTCAGAAACTCGCCCGCTACATGCACTTCGCCATCTCCGAAAAGCATCAGAACCTCTGGATCGCACAGAGGGAGGGACGCGCCAAGGACTCCGACGATCGCACGCAGAAGGGCATCCTGAAAATGCTGGTCCTCGGTGGGGAGGGCGACGTGCTCGACCGCCTCGTCAATCTCCACATCGTGCCACTCGCCATCAGCTATGAATACGACCCCTGCGACTTCCTCAAGGCACAGGAGTATCAACTGAAGCGCGATGATCCCAACTGGAAGAAGGGACCGTACGACGACATCATCAGCATGCGGACGGGCATCCTCGGACTGAAGGGGAAAATCCACTATCATGTGGCAGCCTGCATCGACGACTACCTCAACGGTCTCCGTGAGCAGAAACTCAGCAAGTCGGACTTGCTGGACACCATCTGCACCCACATCGACCACGAGATCCACCGCAACTACCGCCTCTATCCCAACAACTACATCGCTATGGACGAGCTGGACGGCACAGACCATACCAACCACTACACGGAGGACGATGTGCGGAAGTTCAAACTCTATATCCAAAGCCAATTGGCCAAGATCAAGATTCCCAACAAAGACGAGGAGTTCTTGCGCGAGCGACTGCTCACCATGTATGCCAACCCGGCACGCAACTACATCGAGGCAGTCAGAGGATAAGACCTGCTTTCCCATTCCCTACCCCACTCATGCGGGGGCTGGGAATGGGATTTTTCATAGACTACACCAACCACATCCATGCGCTTTTCTGAGTTTTTCGTCATCCATCATTCCGACCGCAAGGTGCTGACTTTTCTCCTTGCGCTGGCTACCATCCTTGTCGTCCTGATCTATCTGACGGGCAACGATGGCGGGGAGACCGTGCTCACCGCAGCCGACAGTCTGGCTGCCGAAGAGCAACCTGGATATGGAAAGGGACGGCAGACTCCTCCCTATCGTGCCTATCAGACGCAGGATGGACGGAAGATAGAACTGTCGCCGTTTGATCCCAACACGGCAGACAGCACTCAACTACTGCGCATCGGTCTCCAGCCATGGCAGGTCCGTGCCGTCTATAAGTATCGTGCAAAAGGCGGCGTCTTCCGTACACCGCACGACTTCGGACGTCTCTATGGCATGACGCGTAAGCAATATGAGGAACTGGAGCCCTACATCTGCATCGGCGACGACTACCAGCCAGCCTACACACAGTTTGCATCGCGGGAGGAGGAAGCGCGCGAACGCTACGAGGCGTACAAAGCCTCCGACCAATATGTGCCCTACCAAAAGTATGACCGCGACACCGTGCGCTATCCTGTGAAGCTGCGACCTGGCGAACAGGTCGATTTGGCCCTCGCCGACACCTCGCTTCTAAAGAAGATTCCAGGCATCGGAGCGGGCTGGGCACGACGCATCGTCAACTACCGCAACCGCCTGGGTGGCTTCTACAACGTCAGCCAGCTACGAGACCTTGACGGCTTTCCCGCCGAAGCGCTCCCCTTCCTCACCCTCCGGGGCGAGAAAATCACAAAACTCAACATCAACCAACTCTCACTGAGCCAACTCCGCAAGCACCCGTACATCAACTACTTCCAAGCCAAAGCTATCTGCGACTATCGGAGGCTCAAAGGTCCATTGCATAGCCTTGACCAGCTCCGCCTCCTACAAAAGGACTTTCCGCCAGAGGCCATCGATCGGTTGCGCCACTATGTCACCTTCTGATTGAATGAGGATAGCTTGCATCATCTTTCTATAAATCCAAACGAAGAATGTATTATTAGTTGATTATCAACACTATACGCTCTAAACTGCAGAAAGTGTCAATATAGTTTCTATTTTGATACGGAATGGATAGTCTTTAATGTATTTGACTTTTATTTACATCAAATAATTCATATATCAAGAAGAATGCCTGTCGGTAATGAAGGATTTTCACTACCGATAGGCTTGTCTATATTTTATCTATATCTACGGAGTTCATATTCTCAATAAACTTGTGTTCATCGTCAGCAAGACTTGTATCAAAGAACCAAAACGGTCCATGAGCCAAAGAGAACTCTTGTATAATCTTAATGTTCCCATAAAAGCAAAAGACCCGCCCTGGTTCGCTGTTCAAATGGGAAGCGTGGCGGATTCTGTTGCTGCAAAGATACGAATAATCATTGATAATACAAACTTTTCAGCAAGGAAAATTACACTAAAGTAGAATTATTTAACATATTTGTATTTAATAATGTTAAGTTAGACCTTAAAATCAGACTTTTAAAGTCTTGAATCAACTATAAAGGTACTGAAAAATCCACGATCAGAAAATTTCACAAAAGCTTTATTATTTGTTCTGCGTCTGGCACATCCTGCGTGTCTGTCCGCAACGACGAGCGGTGTTGTTCAGAACTCATCGAGTGCCTGATGCACACGTTTCGCGCTTCCACCTCGCCAGCCATTCTCAAATACCATCTTCTGCCTTGTGACAGGTTTCCACCACGGGCAAAGTCCTCTTCCTCCTGTATAAGATGCTGCACCTCATGCAGCAACACACCTTCGGTCTGGTATTGGAACGGAGAATTTAGCGTTCCCATGCAAATCATCATGCCGTAGCTCAAAGGATTGAAATACCCTGAAAACTTGTTGGTCGGTGTGTATCTGGCGTATAAACTGAGCCGTTCGAAAGCTGGGTATGCTATGAGCAGGCTGATGTCGTGCATACATAGGCTGATGTTTATGGACTCGCCAAAATGGCGTTTCAGATGGTCCTCTATTTCGACAGTATTGTGGAAAGGGTCTGCCACTTCATAGCGCCATTTGCCGTCTACACCCATTTCCCAACCCGTCTGCTGTTTTATCATGTGCATATCCGTGCTGCAGCGAAGCAGTTGAACTGCCTTCTTTTGTGCTTCGATAAGACCTGACGAAGCATTGCTATCGTCAAGTCTTTTTGCACCTATAATACCTATATAGCTCATATTACCACTTGTCTGGTGAATTAATAATGTCGGTTTTGTCTTCAAGATAGTCTTCTATACATTTCCTTATGCCATCCAGTGTAGCCGAGCAAGGCAAGGCATCAAGAAATGATTGTGCCACAGACTTTTCGGGCGACATGAACATCATCTCGTCTTCGAACTTTGCATAATAGATTCCGTTGGTGTCCAGATACTCGCTGTCGAGAATGTCTTGTAGCAGAGCCTTGACATTTGGGGCAAGTTCTACGAAAGATGCCTTGTTCCCTATCACACGCTGCAAATCACGGCACACCTTACGCTGTTCTACGAGCGAGGGTTGCACCTCTTGCTGTTGACTAACCCTTGATGCAGAAAGGCGGAAGTATTCTTTCCATTTCATGTAGCATCGTCGCAGGGCATCTATTGTGCTGCGCTGTGTATGAGGCATGGGCAACCCTTCGAGGGCCATTGTTTCTTGCGCAAGACAATAGCACTCGGAATGTCTGAACACAGGTTTGCCCTTCTGTTCTCCCATGGCTACAGGGGCAGATATACGCAACATGAGGCTCTGCCTTATTGGAGGCATGGGTACTTCGTCAGCATTTTTCCAGTCAAGAACATCCCAAGGCTCGTTGTCGTCGCGTTCGGAGCGCGACTCGAGTTCCTTCACATCGCCGTAAGTTATCTGCTCGCGAGGCACGACAATCACAGCATCCATCTGGGCAAGCGTTTGTATGATGGCCTGCAATGGTTCCGACTCAAAAGGCAACTGTCCAGTCTGATAGTGCATAAGCGTCTTGCGTTTTTTCTTGCCTGGCTGTTCTTGGTCTTCTTTTGCCTTGTCGTATATCGAACTTATAGGAGTGCCAAAGAACAGAGAGCGTATGCCGTCAAAACGCTTGTCCTTTTCAAACTCCTTGGAGTGTTTATCGTTCACGCTTACCACATACATCGGACCATTGTAAGGCATTAACGAGAAGTTCACCCCCAAGCCAGCTATCGTATAACTTGTGTTGGTATTGGTGGCATATTTGAAACCTTCGTGTAGAGGAATAGAAACCGTGTCTAACGCTTTTCTTACCTTCGACTCGTCCATAGGCAAGAGTAATCCGATCTGTGTTTGAGCCTTGCCTCTTTTCTTTTCCTTCAACGAGAAGGATATGAAGCGAGGCTTCAGTTCGGCGATGGCAGGATGGACGTATGCTCCAAGAATGTTGCCGGTGATAATCTTGCGCTCCACAATCTTGTTGTTGTAGAGCGCAATGTCCTTGTTCCAAACGCTTGCGCTCGGCTGCCAAGCTCTTGAATAAAAAATATCACAAAGACGTTTGTAATTACTCCAACTGCTATTATGAACCAAATTGATGCGAATTTCCGTGTGTACAGCTGTCAATGCAAATACAAACTCCACTTTACTGGGAAGGAATCTGGATTGCTCATCTTTACCAAATCGTATGTCTGTCAATACACTTTTAATTCCATCTTGTGGCATTACCTCGCCCTCCACATTCTCAGTGATGACGTATCCGTTTCCTATTTCCGCTTTTGACAATACCTTGACAAGTCTTTTCCTTTCTTCTGCGTATTTTTTCATCTCTTGCTTTTTAGCTTCAAGCAGATGGTTGTACTCGTTAGAGAATGAAACCAGTTTCTGCATGATTCGCTTGGCACGCTTCTGCTCGTTCACATCTTCAAATTCTGTTGAGCTCCATTTGTCTACAGGCGTGCATGCTTTTTGCAACCATGTGTCTGCCAACTCCTCATCACCACAATATGTTGTCAATATGCGTTTTGCACCGTCATGCAGCAGTTTGCAGCGTGCCTTGAAGCGGCGGTGGGCATTTTTGTCTCGGTGGGCATAATAATCTTTTACCTGTTTCTGTAAGGCAGGGTTCTCCTTATATGGATTTCCGTAAACCGCCTTAGCTTTCTGGCAAAGTTCAGTCACTGTCTCATAGCTATACGGAAACGTCTTTTGCTTGCATTTATAGGTTGTAAGATAGGAGCACCCACCAAGCCTTGTCTTCGTCTTGGCAGTAGTAAAAAGTTCTTCCCTTACAAAGTCGGCCTCGAAATCACGGAATTCACGTTCCAGGTCCCACTGATTTATTCGGCGAAGTTCCGCCTCAAGCGTCGTGTAGCCCGATATCAAGTCGTCTACGATGCTCTGTTGTGCCGCCACACTTAGCATGGCACTCCGTGCGAGCAGTCGGCTTGCTGTCACATTGCGTGTAAGGTCGAGAACCACTGCTTGTTCTGTGTGTTCAGACAAATACTCTTTTGCCACCTCATTGCCATACTTATTGTCAATGTCCACAAAGTCAGCTTGTTCACGGTCTTGGTCTTGCCATGCGGCAGTGTTGGCACTAAGCGACCGCAACTTTGCCCGGAGCATCATGTTGAGGCGCTTCTCCGAAGGAATGGCCGTAATGATGTACTCATACAATGGAGGCAAGTCGACACGTTGACCAGTTCGGTTGATGCGGCCACGCTTCTGCAAGTCGATATTCACGTCAAGGTCATTTTGCACGATAAGCATCTTGCGTTGGCGCACTTGGTCCTCTGGCACCTCGGCGGTGGAAATGGCGTGCGCACTTGCACCTATAGCTCCACAGGCATTGATAAGAATAACGTCTAACTTGTTGTTTTGGAAATCATTGAAGATGAGGTTAGAGTGACGCTTCTTTCTTGACCCGATGACAGCGTTGATGAAGTCGTCATCACCCTCAGGTGATAGATAATCCAGTTGGTGTGCTCGCCCCGTACATTCCTCAAAACGGATGTTTAGGTATTCACCATTGGGCGCAACAAACTTCTCGGCAGTTATCAGCTGCCGTATTACGTCGATAGGCGACACGGGGAGATGAAACACCTCTTCGGTTATATCTTGCTTGATACTTGTGTAGTAGTCGCTTATCTCTTTGGCTTCTGCCTTCAATGACATTTCTTCCAATTCTTCTACCATTTCAAAAACAGGTCGATTGGCACTGTTGGTAGATCCGCTTCCACAAACCGTCTTTTCCAACAAGCGCAACAACAACGCAGATATGTCGCCACGAACGGATCCGTCTTCGTTCGCTGTCACGTCCTGTACGATACACTCAAGCGTGTCGCTCATGCCAATCACCACACTTCTTCCTTGCCTTACATTCTCAATGGCGGCTTGCGCCACCTTTTTCGCTTTCAAGGAAAGTAACAACACTTTGTTGATATAGAAAAGTTGTGCCCTTGTGGGATAGCAGTTGAAGGGTAGAAGCACGTTGTACATAAGGGCATGATTAACCATTGTGCGAACCATTGCAGAGAGTTTTACTATTTCACGGAAGAAGAACATTACCTTATCAAACTGCTCACCATGTACGTCGAGGTCTTCATCAAGATATGTATAGACAGGAGTAGGCAAACCCTCTTCAGAGTGCTCGCGCCTGATCATTTGTCCTTCGGCAGCCAAACAAGACGAAACATATTCTTGCATGGGCACTCCACCACAGTGCAAGGCATCCTTGAGCGTGTTTTCTGTAGCCAAGGCACTCAGGGTCGTGCGTCTCATGAAGGTGAGCAGACATTCAGGGCGCTTGGCAAATGTGGCCGAAAGAAACACGCATTGGGTCTGTGGCGTTTCTTCAAGAATCATGTTTATACCTTGCGTGATAACCGATGCTTTGCCAGCGTTCACTCCGCTGCTTTTGTGGGCTTCGTCGAAGATGAACAGCACACGATGTTGCTCGCACAACGCCATGAGGAAGTTGAGACGTGTCATGTCTCGTTTGGCATCTTTCAGTTGAGAGTAGGTAATCATGAGATAGTCGAAGGAATCCTGCGGCAGTTCACCTTTTATGAATATTTCTTGAAGGACAGATTTCTTGGGAGCTTTGTACACCACCTCATACTGTTTCTGGTAGAGCGCCATGCGCTCTGCCTCATACTTTTCGTTATCTTCTTCGTCTGCGGGAGACCATATCTCGTCGGACGTACATGTCGCTTTCTGCTCAACCACATGGTCAAAGTCGACAACCGACACACCTGCATTCACCACCAATGGCCGTGCCTCCTTAATGCCAAGCGCTTTACAGTCGCGGTACATATCGCTGAACAGGGTATATCTGTCGGTGAAGAATATTGGCAGATAGCCAGACAACAGTCCATAGCGTATCATGGCAGCAGCTTGTCGGCCTTTGCCTATACCCGTTTGGTCGCCTATGACTACCGACTGTCCACGTTTCTCTATATTGTAAATGGCCAATGCAACACCATCGATTTGCTCGGCGGCCAATGCTTCCCTCAGTTCCTCATGGCTCATGTGCAGTCTGTTTGCTACATATCCGCCGACATCGCCCCCAAGCGCTTCGTTTAGTTTACTTAATGCCCTTGTCGTGTATTCTGCAAGCTGTTTCGGAATGACGGATTCCAATGTCTTCGCATCCTTTACAGCGCTTTCATATTTTGAAGACTTTTTCATAACTGTATCTTTAATGTTGCGGCAAAAGTAATATGAAGGTGTGCCAATTATTATCACAGGTTGAAAAAACTTCTGTTTTTGTGAGCTTTTTATAAGAAACAACTAACCTGTATTGATAATTTAGTCAGCACGTCAATATCTTTGCCGGCAAATAACGATAAAAACTTGAGATATGACATTGGACAGCAAGAAATTCACGATTTGATAAAGGGTCAAACTTGGGTTAAAATGTCTGTTGCGGAGAATAAAAGTGAAGAAAACGATATAAAAACACCTGTACTGGATAGAAAAAATGATTATCCTTCGTTATTCTGTGGAAAAACAATTAATTTTGTACGCGTATGTATTAATGTTGCTAAATGCAATACAGGTAAATACAAAAGTATATTTAGGACTACACATTATGCCGTACTCCATAATAAAAGAAGTCAAAGTCCGTCTTTGGAGCAAATATGATGTTCACTTCGTTGCCAATAACGATGTGAATATCCTGGCAGGCATTAAATGATCGTCTCAGAACTCTAAGGCGAAAAGACATTGCATGTCATTGCAAAAGACAAAAGCGTTATAAGCAAGAATACAAAAAAGAAAATCATATGAACGAACGTTTAATAGTAAAATCATTTGGTCCCGTCAAAGACCTTGATATTATATTTAAGAAAGTTACCTTGTTCATAGGAGACCAAGGCACAGGCAAAAGTTGTGTCGCAAAACTTTTCTCCACGTTTAAATGGTTAGAGAAGGTGTTAAGCCAAAAGAAATACAAACTCTCATACTTTGAGCAATATAACAGGTTCAAGACAAAGTTGTGTGCATATCATAGAATAGATTCCTTCATTGTTAATGGGAACCCATATATCAAATTTGAAGGAGAACTATACGATTTTTTGTATGAGAACGGGAATTTCTGTGTAACAGACAAAGGTCAGGACATAAAAGGCATCTCAAAGGTAATGTATGTTCCAGCAGAACGTTCAATTGTAAGCGTAGCCGAGAATAAGTCAAAGCTTTTGAAAGAGCTGCCAGACTCCAGTGAGACTTTCTCTGACGAGTTTGTAAATGCAAAGAAATTCTTTCAGAGCGGTTATAATCTTCCGTTTGAGGGATTACGCTTTGAATATGACAGTTTGAATGATACAGGTTGGATTCATGGTGCTAACTATAAGGTGAGACTCACCAATGCTTCTAGTGGAATTCAGTCGTCCCTTCCAATGTGTATTGTATCAGAGTTTCTGAGTAGTAAGGTTTCTGACAAAGAGGAAATCAAGCTCTCTAAAGAAGAAAAAGACAAATTGGAAAAAAGAGTAGCTGAAATCATGCAGAATGATGAATATTCTGACAGTATCAAGGATATGATGATTCGCCAATTGTCATATGCCAATAGATATAATCAGCTTATAAACATAGTTGAAGAACCAGAATTAAACCTTTTCCCTCGTTCACAGATGGAAGTGCTCAAATCTCTGGTTTACAACAATGCAAGCTCTGATGAGAATATGCTTGTGTTCACTACTCATAGTCCATATTCATTGGCAATTGTCAATACAATGATTATGGGTGCCAAGGCGTATGCCAATGCGAGTGCGGGACAGAGAAGGCTGATAGAGAACATTTTGCCAGTGAAGTATCAGATCAATGAAGAAGATATAGCTGCATATCGTCTCTCTTCTTCAGATGCAAGCTATTGTCAATCTGCTATAAATCCTAACACGGGGCTTGTTTCAAAAAACGAATTAGATTCTGCGTCAGGTGACATTATGCGAATATTTAACTCTTTATACCAGTGCTATGCCAAGACTCTCGCAAGATAGGAATTTGCCTGTTGCCATAACAAATCTCCGGTTGTGCTCCGCATTACAATATTGTGGCGCATTAGGTGTGGCTAATGCTTTTGACAAAAGCTCCGCTGAGTATCTTTACATCTATGATGATAGTAAACTTGGCTATACAGATTGGACAGATGTAGCACCCGAGTTTGTTTCAAAGTGTTTCGTTGCAACAAATCCCAACAACAATACGATTGTTTTGCTACCACTTGATCACCGAATCCTTACTGGGAAAAGTGTTGTTGCAGGAGGCGTATGTGATGGTATGCTTCTGACAGAAAAGGAAATGTGTCTGATTGAGTTCAAAACAAATGTCACGTCCTCCAACTATCAGACTATTGTCCAAAGGGCAAATGACGCAATCGATCAATTGTGGCACACTTTTGATGACATTATCAAGCCAAAATGTACGACACAATCCATTGCGGAGCAACCCATAGATGTAGAACAAATGCTTTCTATTGACTTCTATGTCGTATATGATAAAGACTTGGAAGTAACGGGAGCAAACTCGGAACTAATGGATTTGCAGACACAGTTTCTAACAGACAAAAGCCATCCTCTCTATTTTGATAATGGAAAAACTTTCCTGTAAATCATTATAGTCCATTGGATGAATCCATCAAGAGAAATAACTTGAAAAGATGACAATAGAAGAAATACAGGTTCGCAAAGAATGTCAGACATTCGATTGCAAGAGCATACAGATTGACCCTATCCGGGGCACTTGCAAAAACCTGTGTTATATAGCGTGAAATTGAAATAAAAGTATGACCTTTGTATCCGTTAAAGAATAGCCTTATACAGAAGGAACCATTACTAAAGCTTTTAAGCTACATAGGGTCTACTAATTAAACGCAAGTTATTGACAATTAATAAATTAACTAGCAAAATATTTGCTCAGTTCAGACAAAATGATTACTTTTGGGTGTTAAAACTCGTAAGTGCGACATGAAATACTACTCACAATACCGTATACACGACTTGTTTGATCTCCAAGAGTCTCTCTCTGGATTGAGCAAGTCCAACCGCTGGGTCAAGCTTGCCGACCGCTTTCCCTGGGCCCAAATCGAAAAAGAATACAACAAGCGTCTGAGGAACAGTCATTGCGGAGCAGGCAACAAGCCCGCCCGCATGGTTGTTGGTGCCTTAATAGTGAAGCATGTGGAGAATTTGAGCAACGACAGGCACGCCGAGGAGAAAAGAAGGGCCATATGTGAACGGAACGAGATAGAGGCGACGTTTGGAACATCCAAGAGGGTTTACCGGGCGAACGACATCCGAGCGAAACTTGACAATACGGCTGACACGTGGATAGGGGCTTGCTTCTTCGCTAAAAACGTAATGAAGTTCCTAAGGGGACTTCTTTGTCTCGTTTTCGCAAAAACAGGCTTGGAGGCCCTCAAAAAGAGAGTTCTCAGCGCCATCGACGACCTCGTGGGAGTTTTACCCTCGCCACAAGTCAGCTGGGGCAGGATAAATTAGCAGACCCTAGTTAGAGCGAAGTCCGAGCATTATGAATCTCGGACTTCCGAAAAGTTGTGGTAAGCTACCCCAAGGAAATTTTGGACATCCCTGAGAGTTTATGCTAACCTTTTCGTAGCTTCTTTGCCTATTTCCACAGCTGCGGTAAAAAGAGTAATTGCTATTGCAGCGAGTACAGTGCCTGAATTCTGGTCTTTATTCATTTGCTTTTTTTGAAAAGAAGATTGATACTGTTTTTTCAATTGTTGAGAGGATTTCCTCTGCCACGGTGGGCTTGTTACATGGATCAATAAATATATTCATTATCTTCTGGTTTTAATGTTTGTCTACTTTGTACGTGTCGCAGCAGTCGAAGACTGCGTCGACGGCTTTGATGATTACATCACCGAGGGTCTTGCCAGCTCCCTCTGCGATGGTGGTCACGGGACCAAGTGCTTTTGCTAAAGATTCGATCATACTATTATAGTTTTGTGGGAGTTGGTTAGGCTCCCGTTACCTTATTCTGCTGCAAAGTTAAGTGAATCTTCCAAGATGGCAAATTTCTAAAATCACCGTTTTTGGATGGTGATAATACACCCGCAAATCTATAGGAAAACGATGTCTTGTCGGCGGAGAATCATGTCAATATTACGGCGGTCGCCACAGATGACCATGGCACCAATCGACTCCTTGCGCAACGGCATGATGATGTAGGAATCGTCCGAGCTACTGCCTTCGTGTATCTCTTCCAATGTTCGGGCAATGTTCTGCATCTTACAGAAGGGCAGGTTACCCATAAAGATGGAGCGTTGTATCCTTAGGCAGCCTTCGCGCAGCAGGTAGTCCACAACTGTCCGGCGCGTGTAATTGTCAGAGATGTCATACATTACCAGAAAGATGACATCATTGCTATTGATATGGTCAGTCTTTTTCATCTTTTGTTCCTTTGATACAATTTCTTAAAAGTCTGAGCTAATGATTGTGCGTTCATCTGAATGACGTTCTCCCGACTCCAACCATGGCGGCTGTCTGCCACGATGGAGAGCGCATTGATGATCCGCATCGAAAGCGTCTGTCGTAGTTCATCAGTGAGCCACACACTGTTGCCATCTTCTGTCGGCTCTGCCATCGAACTCTTCACTTCACCGCACATTGCCATTTGGAAGACCACATGGTCCACCCAGCACCGAAAGGGCTCGATGACATCGTAGGTGAATACTGGATGGTTGTAGCTGTCCACATGCAACAGTCCGATTGCCGGGTCTATTCCTACTTTTATCAATGCATTCTCCACTCGGTTGTAGAGGATGGCATAGCCGTAGTTGAGCATGGCATTGACAATATCCCTTGCCGGCCGCTGCTGCCGCTTTCTGAAAGTTAGCACTTTAGGCAACAATGTAACCATGGCTTGGAAGTACACCTTCGAGGCTATGCCTTCCAAACCACGGAGCGAAGAGGCTATTGGCGCGACTTTGTCCGAGTGCAGGGAACTAATCTGTGCCATCGACAATTCCATCTTGTTGATGCTCCATGCCAATCTCTTCTTCGATCTCACGTCCAACGAGTCAGCCAGCTCCACTTCGTAAGTTCGTAAGATATTTATTTGAGCGGCTATTTTCATGGATAGCGTTGCTTTTATCCACGTGACCCCTTCAGGAGAGAACTCGAAATACAACTGCCCTTTACGGATGGAGGCGATGGAGCCGAACTTGCAGTTCCACATCCTCCCTTTTACATCGCCTCTTCTGTCCATGAGGACAATGTCGATATCGTTGTCAAGAGCGAGCAGAAGGGCATCGGTGGAGACGCGCGTGCTTCTCCAGACATAGATGGCTGTAACGCCATAGACAGGGACGAGCTGACTCGTCTCGTCGTTACATACGAGGAAGTTGCTGTTGCTTCTGCTCAGCGAACCACCATAACTGTTCAATACGATTTCCATAAGCTTATATATTAATAATGTATAAGGTTTAGCTTTGAACTTCCTTCTCTGATGAGAAGTAGCACATGGCATCAAAAAATCATTCTCAAAAGTTGCGAGTCTCGTTGATTCTTCTTAACTTTGCAATAACGAAAGTGTTAAATAAGTCGGAAGCCATGTTTGAATTTTTGAATTTAGATACATATTCTACTGGTTTCTAAGTGTTTGTGAAAACACCTGCCCAAGTGCGACATCCATTACAACAAGGATTAAGACAACCCAGTTCTCAATCTCGGCATAGTTAATTTGCTTGCCCAAGTGCGACATCCATTACAACAAGGATTAAGACAGATGCATAAGAATTCCAAAGTTGGATGATGATACGCCCAAGTGCGACATCCATTACAACAAGGATTAAGACTCTCACTAAGAGAGATGTATGCATTCCAAAGCGATAGCCCAAGTGCGACATCCATTACAACAAGGATTAAGACACGGATCCACTCAATTAGTGACTCCCACATACCATGCCCAAGTGCGACATCCATTACAACAAGGATTAAGACAACTTAATAGAATACCTATTCATTCCATTAGTTAGCCCAAGTGCGACATCCATTACAACAAGGATTAAGACACCTTACTCTCTACCTTAGAATAGTTAATTTGCTTCATGCCCAAGTGCGACATCCATTACAACAAGGATTAAGACACGTTAGATACATTCCAATTGGAGATGTCTCCATTAAAGCCCAAGTGCGACGTCCATTACAACAAGGATTAAGACACCTTTATTGGTAGTAAGCAAGCTGATTAACTCTTTCCGTCCAATTGCGAAATCGAGATTGTGAAAGAGTTACGGCTAAAACAAGCATCATTTGCTGATATTTTAGTAATGTAGCAAAGAAAATCTCATCCTTTAGGATGTCACCCCTGTCAAAACGTCTATAAAGTCTAAAGAACCCTAAAAACGAAAAATCCGGCTGGCAGCCGAAGAAATATTGTCTTCAAACTGCGAGCCGGACTCTTCAAGGAGCAAGGCACCTCTATTTCTTCGAGCTGCCCCCCAAGGTGCTGATGAGGATAGGAATCAGAACGCCTGCTGCTGTTGCTGCTACCTCTACCCAATCGTTGCTTTTTTCGTTGTTGTACATTTTTTTTAATTTTTAAATGATTACACTGCTAAGTTTACTTGTTTTCCTCTGACTCGCAGCCATGGACAATCACCACTTTAGTGGTGGTATTATATCCATAGCTGTCAGCCTCTTGATGCCTACTTCTTCAACCAATGTCCAATTAGAACCTTGATGAGGAGTGTGACAGGGTCATTTCCCTTACCTGGCTGTGGGCAAATTATCATTGCGTTTTCCTTTCTTCCTCACTGGCTTGGTTGATGTCGCAGGTGGAGCAGTGAGGCTTATCCATCAAACGACGGTGCAAAGTTAATGAGATTGTGGGGGACAACAAAGAAAGCGTTATCACCATTATTCCATCGGTGATTATAAACAATGAATTGGCTCTAGTATGGAAGTGATCCGCAGCAATGAAACCAATAAAATCCATCTTATTGAACAATGTTGCCATAATTTTTGCTACCTTTGCCGTGTGTCATAGTATTGGATGCCTTTGGTCTTAGTCCCTTAATTCCTTAATCTCATAAGAGTTGAGAAAATAGGACATAGTCAAGGCTCCTACTATGGCTATTGATAAGAAGGATACATATATGGTGATTTGTCGATGAAAAATGATTTTAATTGATTAAAATCATTTTTTTTGTTTACCTTTGCAGTCGTAACTAATAGATAGACCATCGTCGACTCTTTTAGAAGAAACTAAATGCTTATGACAACAAACATATTGACCATACGTTTCTCTAATGAGATAAGGCCGTTTGAAGTTTCTTTGTTCCGAGGAGCTGTCATCAACTCATTGGATCAGAAATTGCTGCTGTTTCATAACCATGAAGGCGAAATGCTTCGTTATGACTATCCACTTATACAGTACAAGCGGATTGCGGGTAAAGCTGCGATCGTGTGTCTTAAGCAGGGCACTGAGGATATTGGTGAATTTTTATCTTCCAACCACTTCACATTACATCTTAATGACCGCGTAATGGAAGCTGAAATTACCAGTATCATGCCTTCAAGATATAATGTACAGGAATGGAACAAAGAATTTGACTATCGCATCAACCGATGGATACCATTCAATGACAAGAATTACAAGGAGTTTAAGAAAATAGAAGGTATTGCAGAACAAATACAATTCTTAGAGAAGATTTTGACGGGAAACATACTGTCATTTGCCAAAGGAATTGGAATTTGGTTTGAAAGACAAGTCAACTGCAAAATCATAAAACTTAGCAATTTATATTGGGTATCGGTAAAAGGCATCAAAGTAGCAAGCTTCAATGCCGAGTTCAAGTGCAACATATCGCTTCCCAACCACATAGGTTTGGGGAAACATGTAAGTATAGGCTGTGGAACCGTTACCCATAAACATATAGAAAACGAGAACAAATAAACCATATGGACAAAACAAAAGACCAGCTATACCTGACAATGCTTGTACGTCCGCTTCGTCGTCTTGCCGAAGCGGCAGGCCAATCATTATCTGAGGACTTATCCAGTTTGACCAGTCATGCTGAGCAATCCTTTCTTCCCTTAATTCAGAAGGCGGAGACTTTGTCTTTTGGAGATAATGAATATCCTGACAAAGGGTATCACATCACCAAAGATTCACGGATGCGCTGCCTGCTTGAACAAATCAAGACGAGGGAAGACACATTGGATTATTTCCAACCGATGATGCCGGTAGCATTAAGCACGAGCTTCTTTCCTGTAAAGGAAAAAGGCAGTGGAGAAGAGATGGGTAAAATATGGGGTAAAGTCAAGGAAAACCTGGACAATCTCCAAAGAACTGATATACGTGTCCTGGCGGAGAACATCCTTAATATCCTATTCAGATATACCGGAACAGTACCATCTTCAACCCAAAGTCTGGATGTATCCCTTTATGACCAGGCAAGAATAGCTGCATCCATATGCATTGGTCTATATGACTTGCAAGTCTCTAAAGAAGAACATGAGGATGGTGAGTTCAGATTGATAGGTGGGGATTTCAGTGGCATTCAGAAGTACATCTATCAGATTGTCTCCAAATATGCTGGCAAGAACCTTAAAGGCCGTTCGTTCTACCTTGGTCTTCTTTCCGATGCCGTTGTCCGTACGCTGCTTAAGGAACTTTCTCTTTATAGGGCAAACATCATCTACAACTCTGGAGGATGTTTTTACCTTCTTGCTGCTAATACAGAAAGAGTAAAGGAGAAATTAAACGAGACGATTGCTGAAATAGAGAACGCTATTTTCAAGGCGCATGGAACAGACCTATACGTTGCCATCGACAGTGTAGTCTTGTCTGCCTCAGAGGTGGCAAACCGTGGAGGCAAGCGTACACTCAGCAATATTTGGCAGGAATTGTTTGCAAAGCGTGACAGGAGAAAAAACGCACGCTATTCTGCCGCTTTACTTTCCGATTATGACCAATTTTTCGTTCCTCAGAAGGTTGATGGAACGAAGCGTGATGTCATCACAGGCGAAGACTTTGTAGAAGGAGAAGAAGCTGTAAGTTTCATCAACGGAACATATATCTCAGCGCTTAACAATGACCAGATAAAGATAGGGAAGGCATTGATGACGGCTGATATACTTGCTGTTACTAACAAGCCAATTGACTTCTTGAAAGACAAGGCCAACGTCTGTCCTGCACAGCTTGGCGTGTATTATTATCTGACGCGAGAGAGCGATATTACAGCCAATATTGATGCTGTTCACAAACAAGGCGGTAACCTTACCCTCATCTTACTAAATGGGAAGGATTTCAAAGGCGACTATGTACTTGAAAAATACATGACCTATAACATCTGCTCAATGCAGTTTTATGGCGGAAACAGGTTCAACGGCAACACATACGAGGAAATGTGTGACAACGAAGGTTTCTCCCGTCTTGGCGTACTCAGAATGGATGTTGACAACCTTGGTTCCATCTTCCAGGGTGGCATTCCAGAGACCAAGGCTTCTCTGTCACGCTTTGCCGCATTGAGCCGCAGCTTTGATTATTTCTTCTCAGGCTACCTTAATGTAATTTGTGCTGAATACGAACGCGATGCCCGCTCGTTCATTGTATATAGTGGCGGTGATGACGTGTTTATTGTCGGGAGTTGGGATACTACAATAGATATAGCCCATCAGATCCAAGACGACTTCCATCGCTACACTTGCTTTAATCCCGCTTTCTCAATCTCCGGCGGTATAGCCATATTGGGGGCCAAATTTCCAATCATAGCGGGTGCAGCAGAGAGTGCGGAGGAAGAAGAACGTGCCAAAGGGCACGAGTGTGCTGGCGACAAGAAGGATTCTATATCATTTTTCTCCATGCCTCTCAACTGGAAGAAAGAATACTCTACTGTAAAAAAACTGAAGGACCACATAGCCGAACTGCTCTATTCCGACAGCCTGCCGAAGTCGTTTCTGTCAAAGATTATGGAACACGCTATGAATGCAGGTTTCAAGAACCATAAGATTTCCAACTATCAGATATACTGGCATCTCGCATACGACCTGAAGAGAATGGAGGAACGCTACAAGTCGTCAAAGGAGACATTGTCACTTCTTGACAAATGCATTAACGAAGTTTGTCATACCAATGGTCAGTTGGATGGCAGGGAGATAACAAGTTTCTATAACAGCCTTGAGTTGTGGGCATTTGCCTGCCGATGGGCAGAACTGGAATATAGAGCTGAAAACAACTAAATAATAATATTATGTATTATAACAATTACGGCAATAACAGAGACGGCTATGGGAAGCCAGGAGGCAACCAATCTCAGCCAAGTTACACCAAGGAGCACCCAATCTTTGCAGATTGGTTCACGACTGGGGCGGACGCTGATCTCGTAGAGTACGCAGAACAAGCTGGTAAGGATCTTGCAAATAATGGGTTAACCAACTCTAAAATCCGCAGTATCTACGGTGAGGTCAAGAGAATACAAATGGGTACATGGGAGAAGAACAAGTCCGCATTCTTCCTGCTTAAGCCCAAGGTGGCTTATGCCTATGGCAGGGACAATAAAAATGAGGGCTTGAGAATCTTCAAGAACATCTTTGACGAGGCTGTGACGTATGTCAAAGACGATAAGTCTTACGACAACTTCTGCAACTTCATGGAGGCAATTCTTGCCTATCACAGAGCTAATGGCGGCAAATAACTTTTAAACGCAATAATCATGGATAATATAAAACTGAACAAGAAGATAATCGTAACCGGTAAGCTTACCCTTAAAACCGGTCTTCATATCGGTGGCACCAACACGGCTCTTGGCATCGGCGGTCCCGACCGCCTCGTGGTACGCAATCCCATTACCAACGTGCCTTATATACCTGGCAGTTCTCTCAAGGGCAAGATGCGCTCGCTCATTGAGGTGCGTGATGCAACTATAGGTGCAGACAACCGTGCCACGAATGACCCAACTACGGCGGCCGGTGCACTTTTTGGCACTGTTGGCAAGAGTGGAAAAGAAGACAATCATCCATCACGACTCATCGTAAGAGACGCTGAGATGGACATGACTAATGCCGACATGTTGAAAGCTACCGATCTTCCCTACACCGAGAGCAAGACGGAGGTAACAATCGACCGAATCACCGCCAAAGCAATGCCGCGTACTATTGAACGCGTTCCCGCAGGAGTATCGTTCAATGTCAATATGGTTATCAATATCTTTGATGGCGAGGACGAGAACAAACTCAGAACGACTTTGGAAGATGCCATGGCGCTTTTAGAGGACGACTATCTTGGTGGAAATGGCAGCCGCGGCTATGGACAAGTAGCATTCTCAGAAATAAAGTTCACTGACAAGACATATACAGAATGACTAAATTCACAAGGATAAAGCTTAAGGAGATGACCCCTCTCCACCTTGGATTGGGGCGAGACAGCTACAATGTCTCGGCATCCCTGCTACAATCTGACACGTTGTCCGCTGCTCTGGCATCCATAAGGGCGATGTATGGCAAGGGCGGCACTACAGAGCAGTTTCTTTCAGCATTTGCCTTGAGCTCGGCTTTTCCTTATGATGGCGATGAGTATTTCTTGCCCCGGATGAAGGGAAGGCTGGCGATAACGGTCAACGGAGAGGAAGAAAAAGACTATCGGAAGAAGTTGAAGAAGCTTGTCTACATATCTTTCCCTTTGTGGCAGCGGTTGGCTCAAGGTGAGACTATAGCTGTCGATGGCAACCAGCTTCAAGGGGCTTTTCTGTTGTCGAAAGGCAATACCAATTATAAGGCTCCGATGGCCCATATTACAACGGAAAGAGTTTCTGTGGCACGCAACGGTGAGGATAACGCCGTTCCATTCATGTACGACTGGACTTTCTTCAGACGTGGCGGCAACACAACATCCCCCAAAGGAAAGGTTTATGAAACAACGGAGTCTGGACTATATTGTCTGTTGCATGCTGATGCTGCCACTACACAGGAGATAACAGATTTGTTCCAAGAACTTGGTGAGCAAGGCGTAGGCTCTGACAAAAGTGTCGGTGGCGGTCATTTCACAATAGAAACCGATACTATAGAATTGGCAGACGTAAAGTCTGAGAAACAGATATTGTTGTCGACCTACATCCCCACTAAGGAAGAAGTCAAATCCTTCTCTTTGGAGAAATCAACTTATCAGCTGATTCATAGAGGTGGCTTTATGGCCGGAAGCAACAACGAGCACCTGCGCCATCTAAGAAAAAAGACTGTATATATGTTTGATACTGGATCAGTCATTGTCTCACGTGCCAAGTTGGAAGGTAAAATAGTCAATGTCGCTCCACTGTGGAACGCGCAGGACATACACCCTGTGTATCGCAGTGGCAGATGTCTTGCCATGCACATATTGTAGATGCTTATGAAGAACAATATAAGAATCACGAACCTCACGCAGGTTCATATCGGTTCTGGTGAAACTCTGCAGAAGGATACGGACTTTATTGTCAGAAGAAACGGAGAGTATTCTGACATCTACATCATAGATCCAGACCGTGTAGGTAGTAAAATCATAGGTACTGACCAGCGTGTTCTTTCTCAATGGATCGCATCCATCGAGAAAGGCGACACGAATTCTTTTTTTGACCTGTTCCTGAAAAGAGCAAAGCCAGCGGATTATTCTAAACGTCGCATAACCAACTATGCAGGTGACAGACGCAGCATGACACTCAAGGAATTCATTCATGATGGCACAGGAAAACCCTACATTCCGGGGTCATCCTTGAAAGGTGCTATACGTACCGCCATAATAGCATTTCTTGCCAGCAAGATGCCTGAGACAGAAAAGGAAAGAATTGTCGAAAGCCTTGCAAAAAACAACGGCAGATACCAAGATGAATTCGGGACACATAGGTCTGCTGAAGATGTAATGCTTGGTGACACACCCAACGAAAGCCTGATGCGATTTATACGTGTAGGCGATGCTTACTATGATAAAGGTGTAGAAATGGCTGTAACGCAAGTATTTATCAATCAGACAAAAAACTCTGATAATCTTATTGACAAGAAAAGGGCCCAACCGGTAGAGGTAATTGGAGCAGAAGAAACATCCTCTTTTTCGCTTGCTATCGATAAGAAGAAGTTTGATGACGTTTTTGCCCAGCGTAACAATAATAAAAATAAGGATTTGAAAGGCATGAAGTTTCTTCCCACGGAGATTTCCACCATTACAGGGTTGTTCAAGGTCATAAACGACCATACCAGGCGGCTTGTTGAAAGTGAGATTTCCTATTGGAGAGACTTGACACAATACCAAGGGGCAGAAAAATACATTGAAGAGATGGAGAATATCCTCAATGCCGTTAATGCTTGCAAGGATGGTGAATGTGTCATGCGTGTCGGTCAGGCTACTGGTTGGCGTTTTATTACAGGAGCGTGGACAGAATGCCTTAAGAATTTTAAGGACAAAGTAGTTCCAAATGCCAGACCTCATAATAGGCAAAAGTATGAAGATTACGACTTTCCCAAGACCCGCCGCATGGATGACGAATCTTATTTGTTCGGATTCGTAAAGTTGTCTTCAATATAAACACGCATACGCTTATGGCAAGAATTATTGTATCTATTCTCAGCAATCATTCTGTACCCAACTTTCTCTTCATAAAGGAGATGGAGGGGCAGTATGACCGTCACCTTTTTGTCACCTCACCAGAGATAGGTCAGCTCGGTAGAAAAGGACAACTGATAAAGGCGTTAGGCATCACACAGCAAGATGTCACCATCATTTCTGTAGATGGTAACGACTACCTGTCAGCCATAGCCACCTTGACCGACAAATGGCAGGAAGACGAAGATAACAATTACATCGTAAACCTTACGGGGGGCACTAAAATGATGTCTCTTGCAGTACACGATTTTTTCAAAAACAAACGTGCTGAATTCTATTATGTACCATTAGGCAAAAACGAGTATTATAACCTTGGAACGGGGAAAAAAACACCACTTAAATACAGGGTTAACCTGCGTGAGTATTTCTCACTGTATGGCATTCGGTTTGAAAGTAAAGCCGAGGACACATTTGTACATCCTGAAAGCGAGACCATGGGCATCTTTGAGAGCGTGCAGAAAAGTCATTTCTACCTTCCCAAGAAACTTTGGAATGCTCAGAAAGCCGCTACACCCGAGCTGAGAAGATACCTGGGGGGCGAATGGTTTGAAGAGTTCTCATATTTCAAGCTCAAGGAGGCTTTCAACCTGCGTGATGAGGATATAGCCGTCTCCTTGAAAATCTATCGTGAGAACGAGTCCACAAAAAATGACAATGAGCTTGATGTAGCCTTCATGTTCAACAATGTGCTGTATGTCGTGGAGTGCAAGGTGACAATGACCGGCTATGGGCGTGACCCAAAGCTGGTTGTTGACGATTATCTTTACAAGCTTGCGGCAATCAGCAAAGATTTTGGATTACAGGTCAGTGCTTATATATTCACGCTCCACAGAATGCAGACTTTCAGTGATGAGGTAAAGCTCAATTTCTTGAACCGTTGCAGGATTTTGGGGATAAAGGGAATCGTCACTGGCAAAATGTTTTCAAATATCAAAGCCTCACTTTTCAACAAGCAGGCTTTATCAAAGTTATAATAGCAACTATGGCACGCAAACTATTCATTTCTTTCCTCGGAACCAATTTCTACCACGAGTGTTATTACACTGACGGGGGGTGGGAAAGCAACAAGACCCGTTATGTACAACAAGCCACTCTCGAAAGGCTTGTAGCCTTGAACGAGGCACCGGACGCTGTCCGCATCTTTATAACCCAACAGGCTTTCATAGACAACTGGAACAAGGACAACGACAAACGAGAGAACAAATTTACAAAGCAAACAGAACAGTATGTGCGTCTGGGAAGAATCTTAGATAGCATGAACCTGCAAAGTGATGTCAAGGCTATTGTGGACATGCCAGTCGGCAATGACCAAGAGGAGATGTGGGATATTTTCCAGAGAGTCTATGACGAGATAGAGAATGGAGATGAACTCTACATAGACCTTACGCATGCCTTCCGCTACCTGCCGATGCTCGTCCTTGTACTGAGCAACTATGCCAAGTTCTTAAAACACGTCAGTATCAAATGGCTTTCATATGGCAACTGGGAAGGACGTGACATTCAGACAAATAGGGCTCCCATCGTAAACCTCCTGCCGTTGACGAAACTACAGGACTGGACTTTGGCGGCATCAGAATACCTGAAGTACGGCTATACTTCCAAGCTCACGGAAAACATCATGGACATCCTCAAACCTCTTCTGAAAAATGAGGAGACAAGGACGGAAGATGTTAACAACGTGCGTGAGTTCGCTAAGTGTCTTACCGATTACGCTGCGGAAAGACTCGTGTGCCGCGGTTTGGATATTGAGGAGGGTAAAACCGCTATGTCGTTGTCAACGGTTTTAAACAAAATTGAGAACACAGGCATCGTTCCACTCAACCCCGTCTTTGAAAAGATAAAGAAGAGCATGGAGGAACATTCACCAAGTGCGAACCTCTGCCTGAAAGCAGCTGAATGGTGCTACAAACGTAACCTTTTTCAACAGGCGGCGACACTGTTGCGTGAGGGTGTGATAACATTCTTCTGCAAGCGACATAGTATTGATACGTCAAGCATAATAGAACGTGAACTTGTTTCCAAAGCTATTGAAATACGATATGGCCATAAGGAGAACAATAAGGAACTATGGAAAATAAAGGACGAATACATGCAAAAAGTTCAAGAGCTTCTCGATGACGGGCTGCTGACCAACGACATGGTGATTAGCTTTATATCCATGCGTGATGTTAGAAACGATTACAATCACGCAGGTTTTCGGCCAGGGGCTATGTCCTACAAGAAGATTACACAAAAGATAGGTTCCTCCATCAAGACTTTCAACAATTTGCTCGGTGAACAAATTGAAACATGGAAGCACCCTGTTAAAGAAAAGATTTTCCTCAACGTCTCCAACCATCCCATAGCTGGATGGGATGAGGACCAGATAGAGGCAGCAAAGGTGTTTGGCAAATTAAAGGACTATCCTTTTCCGTCTGTATGTGCTGTCGCTTCAACTGATGACATCTACCGTCTCGCTTGTGAGACGGCAAGAGATATTCTATGTGAATATCCTGATGCAGACATCACTGCTCATGTCATGGGTGAAATGACGTTTACCTTTGCATTGGTTACAAAGTTGAAGGCTCTTGGCATCCGTTGTGTGGCATCGTGTACCGACCGAGTAGCAGAAAATCTCGGTAACGGAGACAAGCTGTCGCACTTCCACTTCGCCCAAATCCGCGAATATTGACCTTATATAATACAGCACCATATATGAAAACAATAGTCTGCGGCCCGCCACATTCGGGCAAGAGTGTACTCATCAACAGTCTCTACAGCCTATTGCCGTCTGACGACTCGCTAACCATCCGCGCAAACGGCGATGGCGAGGGGTTATGGACGAACAACCCTAATCAGCAAGAAGTGGACACTGTGAGGAAACAAAACAAGTCGGGCAATACCAGTGCTGATTTCGAAGTGTGGCGGCACAGGGTGGAGACAGTACGGCAACGTATCGTTTTGGTGGACATCGGTGGCCGACTGAGTGACGACAAGATTCCTCTCTTTGAGACTTGCGACACATTTATAGTCATCAGCTCGGACGCTCAGATGAAGGAGCGTTGGATACAGTTCGGCACGGCTCATGGCTGTCGTTGCCTTGCTATAATAGATTCTACGCTCAATAAAGATGATGACACAGTTCTGTCAGAGAAGCCATTTTTTACGGCACGTCTCGGTGGGCTCGACCGTGGCGCGAACCTCAGCGAAAAGAAAACAGTCCGTGGACTTGCCAACATGCTTATCCAAAAGTCGGGATATAAGAACATAGTTTATGTAAACTGCTATAAGCTAGGGGAGGAGCTTGGCTGTGCTAAGTCTTGGATAGCAAGCAATGGCGTAAAGGTAAGCAACGTGTTCTTTCAAAGGGATAAGGCTCTCGAGTTGTCAAAACATCTCAAGGTGGACTATGAACCGGGTGTACACTATCGTCTCCTTGGTGCCAATGCCAACTGGGTGGCTGCCATCGCCGCGGCAGCCCTTGCAGATGACAATCCGTCCAACATAAGCTTCTACGACCGCTGGTCTGGTAAATACATTTCCCCAAGCCTGCTTGCAAAAGCAGAAAACCCGCAAAATGATGACATCAATATAAAGGTAACCGAGGATGAAAGCACCGTGCGACTCGACTTCACGATGAAATCGTTAGACCTCGACACGGAGAATTTCGTAAACTATCAGTTGCCAGTCATTGATGAGCAAAAGACATTGCTCGTGTCCGGTCGCTTCCCCAACTGGTTTACGGTGAGTGTTATGATGAGCTATCGTAACAAGGAAAAGTATTTCCGTATACCGGGACTGACAAGCAGTTATATAGAGAACTATGTCTGTGTAGTTTCAGACGATGAACGTAACTTAGGTCAGATTTTTAAATCATAATCAACTATGGCAGAAAGTAAGAAACGTTTTCCGAATCAAGATCTTTATAAGGCTTTGTACAAGTTCTTTAACCAGGAAGCCCGCGATTTTCCAGGAAACAGGTACCCGTTTGAAGATGTGATGGAGAAAGTTGGCTATACATTTGACCCCAAAGACAATAGTGTTGAGACTCCGGCTAGGGCGAATACGACTCGTCGCACATTACAAGTTCGTTTCTCTTAGGTCATTGAGGACATGGACAGAAGGCTGAAAGCCCATGGCTATATATGGAGTGTGAAAGAGGGACAGCGAAAAGCCACAAAATATGGCTATGCGGAGCCAATACCTTATGATTTGCCAGAGGAATGTGACTTGGATTGTATGCTCGACCATATTGAACTACTGAAAGAAATTGTCGGCTATACGCGCACGTCCTTTAGCAACAAAAAAAGTGGAACGAGACATCATTAGCATTCCGTCCATAGGTATGCTCAACGACATCGACCGGGTGAAGGAGATTTTCCTTGCCATCCGCGACAGCAAAGTGGTGGCATTCACCTATCATGCCGTCAACAGCAATCACCCCAAGCATTTTATGCTTTCGCCTCACTATCTGAAGCAATACAACCAACGATGGTTCCTCTTTGGATATGTAGAGGAGGTGACAGACGATGCAGACGAATCGCTCAATGCTGATAGTCACCCACGGGAGGGTTATTATACTTTTGCTGTCGACCGTATTGATGACGACTTTGTCTTGCGCACAGATGTGATGTATCATCAGCCACAGCGCATTGACTATTCCACTTATTTCAACGACATCGTGGGTGTCACCCACTTCACGGACCGTCCTATGAAATCCGTTGACATCACCATTACGACATATAGCAGATACATTCACAATCTATTGATGGCCAATCCTATTCATTCGTCGCAGAAAGAGGTGACGCCCTGTCTCAGTAAGAATAAACCAGGGAGCATACATCTTCATATCTGTGTCAACCAAGAGTTGGAGAGGATCTTATTGGGTTATGGCGAGAATATCAAGGTGGAGTGGAAGGGAACGTCCTATACATCTTTCCTCAAACGCATTGATGGCATGAGCAAGCATTACAGGGATTAAATCATCTACCTATTTGCAGTATTGTTCGTGTTTATAATCACCATAACATATGTGGTGATAAGCATTCCTTGACACCGCCTCGCTTTTTTATTAACTTTGCAGCGTCATCATCTGGAACCACCCAGTGATGGCACTGCAACATTTTGTGGGAATCTTCTAAAAAAACAATGAGGATCAGAATCAAGTACAGAAAGAAAGCTGAGGCCAACGCACGTCGCAAAGTGGCAAAGAAGTGGACTAGAATTGGCCTTGGAGTTGGGTACAAGCGTGCAGCTATCAGAGAGGCAGCCCATAATCCTTAATTCTGCAACACTATTATAAATAGGGCCTACTAATTTAATGCATGTTTTTGATAATCAAAAAATTAACATGAAAATTATTTGCTCAGTTCAGATAAAATGACATGCTGACCTTGATACTGGCCGAAGCGGACGGAAGCAAACCGAAGAAAGAATCGTGAACGGTAATACTATAAGGCCACTGGGACTAAGAGGGCTAACACTCCTTGGGCCTCGGTGCCTTTGTCGTAAATGATTTTCAAACTTGATAGTTTTGTTTGTTCGCTATTTTGACATATCATAACCTGTATCTCTTGGCTGCTGATAGAGATTGGAGGTAGTAGCCTTTGAGCGGAAAAACTGGGGGAAGGGCATGAGGAAAGGCCGCAATGAAGGCTTTTGCCCTGGGATGGGCTTTGTTAAATGGATACGAAGGAATAGTTAATGGGGCGTTAATTCATGCTAATCGGCTTGCATTCGGCTGGACGGAAGGTTATCTTTGTATAGTGGCTGCGCCAGGGCAAATGGAGAGCCAGCCTTCTTGGCATAAACGACTGGAAGAGGCAAGTGGCTGAAATGTAAAATATAATCAAGAGAAACGATGATGAAAAAGTTAGAATTCATATCAATCTCATCGGTTA
>ULVK01063149.1_pt1 | contig 38732 bp, 50 predicted proteins | sample 1959311 | NCBI WGS metagenome assembly ULVK01 (sample SAMEA4835783, study PRJEB28245) | human gut metagenome | biome: gut microbiome; material: fecal sample | place: Denmark | collected 2008 | reverse complement strand
AAGGCATAGGGCTACTGGTATAAAATTTTAGCTGCTTCTATATCCGTAAATAATTGATACACAAATATAAACGCGGATAAATCAGCAAATTTTCAGCTAAGCAAATTTTGCCTATATATGCAATATGTGGCCGCTGGTAGCGTTATATATGGTAGATAATGGTATATTTGGGCGCATTATTCAGCACAAAACCAGCAAATAGAAAGCAAAAAATATGGCAAAATCAAAACTGCGCTTAGATACCCGGCGCAAATTGAAAGACGGCACGTACCCGGTACAGATAGCCGTAGGGTATGGTACTAATTTGTATTTGGCTACTGGCATATTTCTGCCCGCCTCAGATTGGGACGCAGCCACCCAGCGCGCTACTGGTAAAAGCGCGAAGCGTATAAACTCGGTATTAGATACCCTGCTTACCCGTGTGGCTAACCGCATACTGGAACTGCGGGAAAATGGACGCTGGAATAATCTAACCGGCCCGCAGCTGCGCGAAATGCTAACCGATTTAGATTTGGACGCGCCTACGGTCGGCGTGCCTACTCTTGGCTCATTGTTTGAAACCGTAATAGGGACTAAAGCAGGCAGTACCGCCACTATGTACGGGCAGACGCTTAAAAAGCTGGTCGCTTACTGCGACGTATATAACGTCCGGTTTGAGGCCATAACGAAACTATGGATAGACGGCTTTTACGCGTCTCTTACCGGGCTGTCGGTTAATAGTCGCGGTATGCACCTGCGTAACCTGCGTAACGTGATTAACTACGCCCTCGACGAAAATTATACGCAAAACTACCCGTTTCGTAACTACCGCATACCAGCTGAGGAAACCGCTATGCGCGTGCTGCCAGTAGAGAAAATGCGGACGCTCCGCACGCTCCAGCTGTCTGCATACGATAGCGAGTACCGCGATATATTCCTGCTTACATTCTATCTTATCGGCATTAACATTATAGACCTATCGCGGCTAACCAAAGATAACATAGTGGACGGGCGTATAGAATACCGCAGGGCCAAAACGGGTAAGTTCTATAGTATTAAAATCGAAGCTGAGGCGCAGGAAATCTTAGACCGCTATAAAGGCAAAGCCCACCTGCTGCGGCAGTTCGACGAATACCACAGCTATAAGGACTACGCGGCCCACCTTAACGCGGCCCTGCGCAAAATAGGCCCTATTAAAATGGTAGGAGGTAAACCTCAGTACCATAAAAACCATTTACCCGTTATGGTTCCGTTAGAGCCTGCCGTTACTACCTATTGGGCGCGTTATTCTTGGGCTACCTATGCGGCCGATTTGGATATACCAAAGGACACAATTAGCGAAGCCCTCGGCCACGTGTACGGCTCTAAGATAACGGGCGTATATATTAAGTTTAGCCGGGATAAAATCGACGCAGCAAACCGCCGCGTTATAGATTTGGTTTTAGGTAGATAAGTAGAGGCCGCGCTATCCTCACGGGTAACGCGGCCTTACAACACAGAAAGCAAAAAACTAAAACTTACGTTTCAGATATAGGAAAAGCACCCAAAGCAAAAACGCTAAGCAGCACATACGGCCCAGCCATATAGCCCCGGTGTCGTACCATTTTCGCGGCTTCTCGATATAGGTAGGCACCGTAACGCGTATGCTGTCCGTGCGCACGGCGTAAACGGTATCGCGCTTTAGCTTGTAGGTGTAAATCGTGTCGGTCTTGATTTTGTACGCATAGCGCAGCCTCTCGACGTAGTATGTTACTGTGTCGCCCTTTTCCTTAATGTAGATGCTATCGCGGTAGTAGATGCTATCGCGCTGCATTAACTGGCGGTAGATGCTATCTACCTGCTGGCTGATAATACGGGTACTGTCGCGGGTGTCCCTGCTGCTGGTGGCTCGGCGCGTACTTGCGCAGCTCGTCAGCATCGCGGCCGCGATAATCATAAATAAAAATCTCATAAGCTATAAATCTTTGTGAACGTCAAAGGACGGGCAGGCTTTAGCCGCGTAGTCGCGGTGGCCGTGTAGTGCCGCGCCCGGAAATCTCTTTTGTAGGTCGCTAACCAGTTTGCGCAGGGCTTCGCGCTGCTGAGGCGTGCGGGTGTCCTTTGGGTTCCCGGATGCGTCCAGCCCGCCTATATAGCAAACGCCGATACTGTTAGCGTTGTGGTTAGTCACGTGCGCGCCTATCTGTTCTACTGGTCGGCCTGCGTGTACGCTGCCGTCTCTGTAGATAACATAGTGGTAGCCTATGCACCTCCAGCCGCGCGCCTTGTGCCAGCGGTCTATATCGGCTACCGTGTAGTCGCGGCCCTCTTTGGTCGCGCTACAGTGTACGATAATGTCGTTTATCTGTCTCATAGTGTTTAATATGTTAGAAACCGTTAGCCGGTTCGCGGTGTGGGCATTTGGCCTTAATGCAGCGGTACTTCTGTAGTTCCAGCTCCAAACGGCCTTTTTCTTTGGTCAGCTCCAGTATTTCGATATTCTGCTTACGTACTAACTCAGTTTGCGCCGCGAAACGCTCCTCTTTCTCTTTTAGTTGGTTTTGCATAAACTCGGTAGCCTGCCGCAGCACGTCAAATTCCACGCTGTCGGCTTCTGCCTCCGCTTTGCGGTGGTTTGTGTCGCGGTTGATAAAGTACTTAATCGCTTCCCAGCCTCCTACCGCTCCTATAACTGTGGCGGTGGTGGTTGCTACTGTCTGTAAAATCTCTGCCGTCATTCTTTTTGGTATAACTCTATTTCTATATAGTTTTGTTTCTCTTGCACTAATACTACCCAGTGCTGGCATAATACGCGCACGGCGTTTACGTCCAGCTCAGTAAGCCGCAGGACGGCTTCGGGTTTGCTGTTAATAGTTCCCATCGTTAATGCGTTGTAGTGTACGCGTCCGTTTTCTAAACTTTTTCTTTATGGCCACTATCTCGTAGCGGCCTTTTATATAAATCCACTTATAGCACCTCGGCTCTATCCTGCGCAGCAGTTTGGCCCGTTGGTTATATTCGCGGCAGTGGCGCAGGCAGCCTAAATAACTGTTTATGCTATCCACCGCGTGCATAACCTCCGGTAGCGTCTCTGCTCTGTTGAGGCGACGCACGGCCATTACTGCGTTTTTGATAGTTCGGTTAGCTGTGTAAACCCTATCTTTCTTTACTACGCTGCCCGTAAACGATACGCCCTTAGTGTAATGCTGCATATAGAATTTATCCGGATGCAGGGTTAAGCCGTAGCCGGCCAGTAGTGCGCGTATCTTTGGCACCGCGTCCAGCATCTTTGCTTTGTCCGTATCGACTACGTAGAAATCATCGACGTAACGGCCCACATACGTAAACCCTAAATCTTTAAGCAGAAACCAGTCCAGTACGTTAAGCAGGTAGTTAGCGAATAACTGCGAAAACAAATTACCTATAGCCACACCGTAGCCGCGCCCATTCGTGAAAAGCGATTTGTTAGCCGGTATGTAGTCCCAATATCCTAACGGGCTATGTCGCTCGCAATTATATTCGGGTTCGTGTAGCACTACGGTGCGGCATAGGTAGCGCAGCGTCTCTTTATCGGTTTCGTCGGTGTACGTCTCTACTACGAAATCGTCCACCATCTTAGCCAGCATCGCTTTGTTGATGCTCATAAAGAAACCCTGCAAATCCAGTTTCATAACGTAGCAGTCGCGCGTATAGTTCCGGCTGCACGTCTTTATATCGTTTACCAGCATATTAACGCCGTACAGCTGCCCTTTTTCTTTGCGGCAGTTAAATGTACGTGGGCTAAATATCTGCTCAAATAGCGGCTCTAAACGTATCGCTATCCAGTGGTGTATAATTCTATCCTCGAAAGCAGCGGCGAATACTTCCCGGTACCTCGGACGTGTAACGATAAAGCAAATAGATTTACCCGGCTGGTAAGTACGGTTATTAACCCGGTTGCGCAGCTCTATTAGCTTGCTCTCGTAGTTTATTTCGTACATTATCGCGCTGGCTGTTTTCCGCTTCCTTTTGCGGCAGTCGTAGTACGCTTCTAAAAGTCCCTCGGTCGTAATCATATTTTTTGCTTCGTGTGGTTACTGTTATCTGTAAAAGTGCTGAAACGGCCCTAACTCTGTTCTTGTTCGTTGCCTTAGTGTTGTTGTTCGCGTTGCCGTTGTTGAGGTTCAAATTCCACGCGTTGGTCGCGCTGTACTCGCAACTCCGTGCCGCCCTTGCTTTGGACTGAACGCCCGCAGCCATAACTATAAAAGATAGTGTGCGGCCCATTTTTACACAGATAACTATAACGCTATTAAAGTCGTAACTTTTTCTATTCTCGTTTTTAATCGTTATTCCGTCTGCTGTCTAACGCGATTAACGAATTTTTCCACGCTGTAGCCTGCTTGCCGATAGCGTCCGTAAGTTCGATTATATCCGCGTGTCTGCTTTGCCCTAAAATCCATTTCCTTTCGCCCGCTATACGAATAAGCGTTTTAAGTACCTCAAACTCGGCTTGAAAGTTAATCAAATGCTGGATACGTGTAGCGCGGTCTCTGTTAATGTACGCTGCGGAAATCTCCGATATTAGGGCTATAGCTATTTCGTGCATCTTATTGCCTATGGTGTACTTGTAAGCTCTCGGAAAGTTTGGCGTAACGTCCAGTATCACGTCTAACAGCTTTCTACTGTCTAAGTAGATTTGCGTATTAGAAACCAGCTTCGATTTATTCATATATCGGGTTTTTGAAAATTTCTTTAGATAGGTACGGCTTTCGCCGTACCCAAAGGATAAAGTTTAACTATTAACTACTAAAGTAAAAATGCTGAAACGGCCCTAACTCTGCTCTTGTACGCCGCCTTAGTGCCGAAGCTCGCGTTGCCGTTGCTGAGGCCCAAATACCACGCGTTGGTCGCGCTGACCTCGGTGCTGCTCCAGTACCACGTTTCGGCCAGCTGTGTAGCTCCGTTAATAAGCGATAGCGCGTAATTGATTTTACGCATATTCGCGTAGATGCAAAACAGCTCACCCAGTGACGGCAGCCACCACTTACCAGCGGTTAGGCCCCTGCCGTTCGCGTTGGTGCGGCTATACTTAGCACAGAAACCGGGTGCGTAGCTGGCCGTATTACATTCGGCGTGCTTAATCTGCGCCGCGGTGCTGGCCTTACCCGTCCAATCCTCCATAGCTGTAAGTCGGTTGGTAGCCGTTTTGCCGCCTCCGCTTACAGCCGTGCTGCTCCACAGCAAACCCGCGCTGTCGGCTTCGGTCGGTGCTACTACCAGCATCTTACCGCCCTCGACGACTACCACGCCCTCGGCTATCTCGCCGCTGCTTTGGTAGCTCGGCCACTTATCCGGCTTAACCATAAGCGGGTAGTCGTCGCTCTTACGGTGGAACATAATAAACACACCATCGTTAATGCTGTTAAGGTTAATACCGTCCAGCAGGGCTGCTTTTAAGCCCGCTAACGATACCTTAGTGGTGTTTCCGCTCGCATCGGTAAGCGGGATAAACTGCGACGCGTTCACGGTGCTAACCGTCGCTACGTCTTTAAGTGTCTTTGTTTTCTTTGTTGCCATATCTAAAAGTTTAAGATATAATATATTATTATTCGCCCGTATATAGGCCCTCTATAGCGTACCACGCGCCGTTAATGCTCTTAAATTTACAGACGCAATTAGGACACATATATACAGTTGTGTCCCCGTAGTCTTTGTATTCGGCTTGGTAATTTTCCACTACCGCGCCGTATTTTTTTGTCGAGCTATCCCATTCTATTGCATACGAGTTAGCTTTAACGTATAGGCTGTCGCTGCCGTTAGTTTTAACAAAAGTCATTTTGTTAGTGTTCCAGCTGCTATTAAGTAGCTTAGTAAAAATCTGTATCTCTAAGCCATCGTAAAGGCTCGCTTTAGGTAATGTCACATATCGGTGATTAGTGGGTTCGTCCACCAAAAAACTGCAACACGGCTCGACTTGTGGATTTATTACGTACTCTCTATTTGTTGCTGTAGTAATTGTTTTAGTCGGGCTGTAGTAAAGCTGCGCTTTTACGATGCCTTCCAGCGTGCTGTTACCTTTTACAGTAATGTTGTTAAACGTGCCGCTATTACAAACTACGTTACCGTCTTTGGCTTGGAATACTACGTTACCGTTAGCGTCCTTCATATCTATGGCCTCTACGCCTAAATTTTTAACCAGTGCGTAGGTGGCCAGCAGAATTTTAGACGCTACCAGCTCTACTTTATCGCCCAGCTGCCAATACTTGTTATTGTTAGCCACCGTGCTTCCGGGGTAGTTATCCGCGGTTTTCGTATGGCTTTTAATGCAGCTGTAGTAATTATCTCTGTAAATAACTACATCTTTCCAGCTGTCACCATCGCCGCCCGCTTGGAAACTATACCCGTTAGCGCAGTCGCTCCACGCCTGCGGGCCTCGTAGGGTCGCGCCCTGCTTTCCCTGCGCGCCATCGGCCACGGGCTGGATAGTTATAACGCTGTCATACTTCGCGCCCTTGTACGTAATAGTAAATGGCAAAGAAATAGCCGTAGTGTCGGTAGGGGTAAGCATAATAACGAAATAAAACTTTCCGCTTTCTACCCTAAACGTCCACTTATACGCGGAACTCGTCGGCAAAGTAGAGCAAAGCATATTACCATCGGTTTCGTCGTTATAGCCTATAAGCCTGCCGCCATCGTATAAAGCTACCTGCACGCGCAAAGTACTGCTAACGCCTACCTTTGGGGTAAGCGCGGCGGGCAGCAAGGAAATGGTTATACCATTCTCCCCCGCGTCGCCCTTATCGCCTTTACGGATAAACTTTACTACTTGTGTCTTGGTTACTCCCATAGCTATTTAACGCTGGTTATAGTTACCGATACGTCGCCGCCAGCCTGCACACAGTGCGCGCGCGTTACGGTTTGGCTGGTCTTTGGCGTTGTCCGGTCGCTGTTGAGGTAAACGCCGGCTGCGTCTTTCAGCACAAAATAAAACTGCGTATCTAACGCCTTTGTACTGGTTCCTCGCGTAACTACTACCGGGGTGTATGTAACTTGCCCGTTACCGCTGGTGTCCTCGGTTATAGCCTCGTCCGCGGGGTTCGGGTGCGGGTCTATATCGTAGGGGTCGCTTGCGTCCATTACACCTTGAATATCTGTGCCAATCTCAGCACCAGCGCGCGATACGTGTACGCGGTACTCGCCGTAGGTGTTAATATCTGTACCGCTAACTGTAAGCGTCTGTGCGGTCTTACCGGCCAGTGTCTCCCAGCCAGTCGCGCCCATCTTCTCCCAAACGTATGTAAGGTCTTTAGATAGGGCCTTTCCGCTTTGGTAGGCCATAGCCTTTAATACGCAGCTGCCGCCCTTTGTAGTTATAACAAAGTTCTTGGTATCGCCTGCCACGATAGTAATACGGTAGCTGCTGCCCGTTGCCTGCTGGATAGGTATAGTATAGCTGGCTTGTATTTGGTCGCTTTGCGTGCCGTAGGAAATGGCAGCCACCATCTTAATAACGGCTGGCGCGAAGCCCGCCAACTGCACAATATCTTTAAGGATTTGCAGGCCGTAATACAACTGGTCGCCACTTGGTGCCACCTGCTTAAAGTAGCCGGCAAATACTCCGGTAGAAATGCCGCCGCTAAACTCGATTTTTTGGCCGTTAAAATAGTACTCTATACCGTCGGGGTCGGCTACTCCCTCAGCTACGCGGCTACTGGTACAGACGAAATATAAAACTGGCTGCATCGTGCCAAAGTTCGGGTAAATCGCTGTTACGTCGCTGCTGGTTCCCTCGTAGTCTTGGTATAGGTCGCCACTTGGCGACATAATAACCGCGGTATAGGTTCCCGCTTTGCTGATAAACTTAATAGTTCTGCTACAACTTGCTACGCTCATACCTTACTCGTTTTTGTTGGTTTGTTCTTCTTCGGGCTGCGCGGGTTCTGCTGTTTCCTCGCTTCCCTTTTCGCTCTCTGCTCCCTCTACCGCTTCCCCGGTGCCGCCGTTTCCTGCGCTATCACCTGCGGGCTGCTCGACTTCCGGGTTATCGGTATCGGTTTCTTTTTCGGGCTGCTTAACTACCACAATCTTAAACGCCTCATCGGTAGCCTCCGGTAGCTCGTGTATAACGGTGCCGTCCTGCTCTTGGCGGGCTTCTCCTGCCAGTAGAGCTATGCCGCCGATACGCTCCAGTATCTCCGGCAGTTCGGTTAATCTTCCAAACGGCAAAATATCGGCCTGCCAAAGCAGATAATTACCGTCCTTTACTCGGTTTCTGTCACCTTCCAAATGTAGGTACTTCGCTACCTTTGGGTTTACCTTTATGTAACGTGCCATATCTTTATAACTTTATTAGTGAATAATCAATACTGAGCCGTCCGCGTCGCAGAATATCGCGCCGTCGGTGCCATCTGTAAACGCTCCTGCGTAGCCTCTATCTTTTACGTCCAGTCCTACTACTGCGCCGTTATTGCTATCCATAGCGGTAGTAGGGATAATCGGGGCCGCGCCGTGTCCAACCAGCGAATAACTGAGGCTGCCGCTAACCTTGTTAGTCGCGATATACCATAGTGGCAAAAGCTCCTTTTCAAAGTTGGCTATATCGCTGTTATTTGTCTGTACCGTCGCGGTAGGTGCTATCTCGCGGCTACCTGCTGGTATGTTATAAGGCACTCCGGCTAAATCAAACTCATAAGCAGGCAGTCTGCGGATAAATACCGCCTCTGCCATCGGTGTAGCGTCGTTTAGGGCTACGCTGGCAGGGTCTCCAGTGGCCGAATACTTAACGCGGCAGCGTATATGCCGCTCGCTACCCATAAGCCAGCGGTTAATCGTGATGCTGTCGCCTCCCGGCTGCAAATCGTAGTCCAGTACGGTATCGCCTCCCGCGGTTCTCCACGTTCCCGTCTCGTCCTGCACTTCCCAAACCAGCGCGTATTTGCTTGCCTCGCATTTGTTCGGGCCTACCCACACGGTAGCCCTAACGGTCTGCTCGTCTTTATCGCTTAACGGGTTGTAGATAGTCTGCTGCGCGCAATCAAGCTCCACGCGGATAACGTCGGCCGCGTCGCTACAGTCCAGCATATAGCTACCTTGTATAATCATAATTTGCCCGTTACGGTTGTCTGTGTACTCCGCGTAATAGGCCAGTGTTATAGGGCTTTTAGGCTGCACGTTCTTCTTTACCTTGATACGGCCTGCATCGCTGCCGCTGGTGGTAATCTCGTAGTCGGTGTTACCCTCAGCTATAAGCGTCTTTTTGCCGCCTACTGTCTCGTACCAGCGGACATTAGTAAGCTGGTGGTTTACCCTGCCAGCTGTTACTATCTCGTCCTTATCCAGTATGGAAACCACGGGCTGTAAGATAAACGGCGTTAGCGTGTAGTCCGGTGTAAACTCCCCAGTATGCGCGTTATAATTCTGCTTATCCGGTACGCTGCCCTCCACAGCAAACGAAATCTGTAGCTGTAGCGGTTTCCAGTTAAAATCAAATCTTCTTGTTTTCATTTGCTAAACCTTTCTACTAATACTCAAAAATCGCGCTTTCGGTACCCGCTTCTCGGCCTTGACCGTCTCGCAAAGTAACGGTAGCTATAAATTTTAGGACTCTCGGCATATACCCGTTAAGGTCGCAGTCTGCTATAGTAAGGTCTATAGACTTGCCCGCGTTGGCCCTTTTTAATGCCCACGCGTTATCTGAGGCTACGCGCTCGTTACCTTTAGCGTCCTCGCTGTAACGCGTCCACTGCACATCTGCGGGCAGTATATCGTCTGTAATATCCATATTATACAGCCGTGCGATAATGGTAAGCGTAAGCGCGAAGCGGTCGGGGTCGAAAATATAGTCTGTATCTGCAAACTCTACCGTAAACTGCGGGTTTCCCTCTACCATCGCCCAGTCGGTATTATTCCACGCGGGCGCGGTCTTGGTTCCAGTCTTGGCGCATCGCCATTTACAGCCCATATACCAAACGTCGCTAATCTCATAGCGGCCAGTATCGGGGTTAATGGCTTCGCAGTAGTAGTTAGCCGTAGCGTCCCACTGCCCGCGGTCTATAACCTCGCTAACTGGTCGGCCTTGATAGTCGATACGTATAATATCCTGCACAATCAAACCACGCGCGTAAACGTAGTCCTGCCCCTCGACTATCGGCAAATCCATTTCGCGCAGGAACTCCGGCAGGGTGCCAAAGGTCGCGCCGTAGTTGGATGCCTCAACGATAGGCTTAGTTACTCCGGTTAGCCTAACTATACGGCCCTCCGTGCTGGATAGATAAATACAGCTTTGGCGTTTGGTGTCTGTCTGATTACCCCAGCGCGCTATCTTCATAGCCTCGCAGGGCGCGTAGTTCTTTCCGGCTGGCGTATCTTCGTCCGGGTAGGCCGTTACCTCGATATAGTTATTAGCCGTGTTTACGCTGTTCACGCGTAGCCAGCAGGTGTAATACTTACCGCTGCCGCTGGCCAGTGTGTTAATAATGCCCTTTAACACGTTGCCAACTGCCTGCGCGGTAAAATACCCGTCCCACTTGCTGCGCAGGTGTAGGCCGTAGCAGTTATCGCCCAAATCGTCCACGCTGTCGATAGTGTCGGCCTCAGTAAGCAACTGGTCGCCCTCTATCGCGCTAAGACGGTTAATAATAAGCTCTAAGCACTCAAAGTAACTACGTACCCGCACGCTCTCAAACTCCGCGTTACCCTTAGCGTCGATGCCCGCGCCCTTGCCAGCGTAAAGCGATTTAATAAACTCTCCAAACTCAGCACCGCCGCCCATACAGGAAACGCCCGCTACACGTACAGCCTGCTCAAAGGTTATATTACCTTTGGCCACATCATCGACTAAACGGCTAAGGAACTGTTTACGTATCGGGCTATCCTCGGTAAGGTCGTTAGCTACGTCCGCGTAGCCGGCTTTTACCTTTTCTGTTATCTGCTCATATACCGCGTTACCCTTGTCGTCGGTCGTTTCCTTTTGCCGGGTTAAATACTCGTAGCCGTCCGCGTCTGTGCTGATTTGGTCTAACGCCTGCTTATTGGCGTGGTAATGGTCGTTAGGGCTTACCGCGCTGCCGCTTCCATTAACGGTTACTACAGTGCTGCCGCCTCCGGTGCTTTCGCCTCCCAGCTCGCGCAAACGCTCACTACGCGGACGCTGGCCGCGCTTAAAGGTCTTTAATTCATATACTGCCATATCCCATTACTCGTTATTACGTTTATACTCGTCCGGGCGCAGCTCGACAAATACAGCCTCGCTGCAATCCATTCTAACGTCTTGCGTTTCAGATGCCACCATAAATAGTTTGCCGTCTTGGTTGTCCTCTCGATACACCGCTATAGGTTCGTGCAATATCTGCGCGTCACCGCTTAGCGTAGTCCTGCGCTGCGCAAACTGGCTGTATAGGGTTCCTATTAGCAAGTCCTCGGCCTGCGTGGTACGTCCAGCGCGGGTAAAGGTGGTTATCTGTTTGCCGGTCTTGGCGTTGAAATAAGCACCACGGGCCGTCGGTACTCCCTCCGCGCTGGTGCCGCAAATGGTGTCTATCTCGATAGGCTCCTTAGCCGCTCCGTTCAGCTGCGCGTTATACTCTACGTCGTCGGTGTTTATGGTCTTGTCAAACTGGCCCGCGTTCATAATTTCAATTTCGGGCAGCTTCATTAAAAGCCACGCGATTTTACCCCAAAGCGATTTAGGGCCGTTTTCGGCTTTCTCTAAATCTGTGCCTTCATTAACAATTAGCCAGCCCTCGCGCCGTACCTCTACCCACAGCTTACCGCCACCGCCTCCAAAGTTTGGGTAAGGGATATACTGCCCTGCCTCCGCGTTGGTTAATATGGATATAGTAGCCTGCTTGTGCGGGTTAATCGCTGGTCGGTTCTTCTTCCAACCCAGTACGCCGCTGGTATCTACGTGGTCTTGCGCATCGTAGTAGCAAAGATAACCCCACGCGTTCGGGGCTTTGTCTCCAGTATATTCTACCCAGCTGCCGTAAGTGTCGTTAAGCGTAGTAGCAGGATAGTTTACGGGTCTCTTAACGATGCTGCGATTATCCCATACGTACACGGTGTCGCTACCGTCCGGCTGGAACTTGATAGTAACGGGAACATACACGAAATTACCATACCGGTTAAACTGGTCGTACCAGTCTTTTTGCTCGACATACTTCATTATATTAGCCGCGCTTTCAAACGGGTTAAATCGCGGGTCTAACAGCATATCTATGCCCACCCGTACTACTAACTCGCCGCTGTTCGCGATAGGTGGCACCCATACCGGGTTACTCTTGAATAAGGCAGGGCCTATACTGGCAGTGGTGCCCGGTATCTTTGGCTGCCCGTGCCCTTGGTTCCTATATTCCGCATACCAGTTTTTGTTTGTTCCTACTCTGATACCCGCCACAGACTGCCAAAATAACGCTATACCCTCGCTTTCGCTTCCATCGTACTGCGGCACAATCTTATAAAAATAAACGCCATCGCCCAGTTCTGCGTTATTGCCCTCCTTAGCTACCCATATAGTAAACCCGCAGTCGGTCGCGTCTATCCAGTCGGTTAGCGCGGTGCTGTAGTGATATGAAAAATAGGTAGCTCCGTTTCTGCTGCCACCGCTAAGCTGATTTAAGGCCGTAAGCGTAGCATCTGTTTTAATGCTTCCCCAGCAGTCAGTCGGCGATAAATTACCGCTCTGCGCGTAGGTACTCCACGTAATTTTAGCGTTATTATACACCACATCTACGCCCATAGTTTGGCTGCTGCCGTCCCATACGATAGGCAGCTTATTAGCCTGCCGATATAGGCCGTTAAGGTCGTAGATATAAACCTTACCAGCTCTTTGTATCATACGCAGGGCCAGCGGCTGTAAAATACCCTCGATAACTTCGGTTAGCGTTGAGGCTTCGCCGTCCTCGTCGTAGAAATTATCGCTACGTACTTTAACGTCGCTAAGGTGCATAGCTTTAGAGCTTCCAGTTAGCGCGGTACTTATTAGACTGTCGTCTATGCCGCCGCAGTTAATACCGCAGCGTCCTATACAGTAGCTAACAATCTCGTACAGCGTCTGCATATTACCCAAATCGTATTTAAGTCGCTCCAGTACGCCGAAATCGGTAAACGATAACGACACCGTGTAACCGTTTAGCTGCTCGTAGGGTTCTTCGTAAAACTCTGTATCTATGCAGCCGCTCCAGTACAGCGCATTATTACGGTATATATCCAGTCTAACGCGGCCTACCTCGATGCTGTATAAGTCCTCGTAGGTTCTATCGCCCGGACTGATTATTTTAAGCGTAGCTGTACTGCCTTGTATAACTTCCTCTTTGCTCTTTTCGTTCCACTCGATAGATAGCGGCTCGTCCGCGTCAAACTCCAGCAGGCCGACGGCCTCAAATTCGCCGCCGGCCTCCTGCCATATCTCTGCACGCCATAATACGTTAGATATACTTAGAAATTCGCCTTTATATCTTAAATACTTCATACTAACTGCGTTTAGTGTGGTTATTCTCCTTTGCTATGATACCTACCAGCTCGCGGCCGCGTATCTTAAACTCCACTTTGCCTAAATCTATGCCGCTACCGGGTTCGGCCAGTAGCCCGCGCAGCTTATCCAGTGGCGCGATAACTTCCGGGTTACTGTTGGCTCCGGCATACTCGCCCACCATCGCTAACGTAGGGCCGGACGCTACGCCGCCATCGGCCAGCATCGGAATACCTGCCGCTGTTACTGCTGCCAGCATCGCGGTAGTAAATCCCATAGCGATACCAAAACCCGCAAACGGTATATATGCGTGTGCGGCCATATACTCGGCTGCTGCTAATTCTTTCCAGCTGGCTGCCTCCAGCTTATTAGCGGTAATAATCGCCGCAGACGATGCCGCGTTAGTGGCTGCCGTTGTTCCTCGTACTGTAGCCTCGGTAGTCTCTGCCGCAGCTTCTACGCCCTTAGTGGCCGCGTGTGCGGCACTGGCACCAGTAAGCAGGTTAATAATGCCTACTACCGTCTGTATGCCGTTGTATAGACCTATAAAGCCGTCGATAATACCTACAACTATCTGCCACGCGCTGCCGTTGCCCTTTAACGCGTCGGTTATACCCTCTACGCTGCTGGCTATATTCTTTATACCGCTCCATCCGTCTTGCAGCGATTTGCTTACAGATACGCTGGTTTTCTCGGCCTCCTTGCCCGCGTTCTTAATAGCGTCGGCCTTAGCGTTCCACGCGTCTATCTGCTTGTTAATGGCTGCGGCCTCGTCTATCGTCGCGGTCTGTAGCTGGTCGGTAAGTATGCTAATGTTATCGTTAATATCCTTTAAGGTCTTAGCGTCCTCTTTCCACAGCGGGCCGCTATCTACAGCTTTGCCCGCGTTCTTGATAGCGTCGGCCTTAGCGTTCCACGCGTCTATCTGCTGGTTAATGGCCGCTGCTTCCTCTTTGCTGGCGGTTTGCAGCTTCTCCTGCAATATGCTGATATTATCGCCTATCTCCTTTAAGGTGGTCGCGTCCTCTTTCCAAAGTGGGCTATTATCCTCCGCAGCTTTTCCCGCGTTCTCGATAGCGTCGGCCTTTTCCTGCCAGCCGGCTATCTGCTGGTTAATGGTCGCCGCCTCTTCTACGCTGGCCGTCTGTAGCTTCTTACGCAGTATATCTATATTATCGCTAATCGCCTTTAAGGTGGTCGCGTTTGCGTCGAATTTCGGGGCCTCTACCTTTGGGGTAGTGGCTTTGCCTCCGGTTGGCTTAGGCTTGCCCGGCGGGTTCGCGTATTTCTTCTGTGTTTCGGCCAAATCAATTTTAGGCGCGGCTTTCGGCTTTGTTACCTTTACGGCTACCTCCACCTTTTTATTACCCAGTCCTAAAATGTTTTTCAGCCATTCCCACGCCTCCTTACATTTCTCTACCAGCCACTCGAAAGCCTTAGCCAAACCATTCATAATGGCAGTAGCCAGCGGCTTAATAGCCTCCCAAACCTTATCTACGATTTTCCGGAAACTCTCGCAGTTATTATACGCGTATATGATAGCCGCCACTAACGCGCCTATGGCCGTTATCACGATGCCGATAGGGTTAGCGGTAAGCACAAAGTTAAGTACCTTTTGTACGGCCGTCCACGCTGCCGTAGCTACAGATACAACCTTTTGCGCAGCCGCTACAGCCAAAGCCGCGCCCTTATTCTTAACCATCGCCACAGTAGAGGCTAAAAAGGCTTTAGCGGACGCATACAGCGTAACAGATAGGGTTTTAATGCCTGCCACCAAAGTAGTAACACCGGCCAGCGCAGTAGTGGCCTGCGCCGCGATAGTAACGAAAGGCAGCGCGCCGTTTACCATCGCGCCTAATTCCTCTTTCATATCGCCCAGCGTGTTTACTAACTGCTGCTGCTTTCCGCTGTCCGTCTTGGCTAACTCGGCGTTCATATCGCCTACGTTGTTCTGTATCACTTGGGCCAGCATCGCGGCTTTTTCCTGCTCGGTGCCGTACTTAATTACGTTGGCCTCAGCCTCGGAAAAGCTAATACCTACGCGCTTTAGTGCATCTACTTGGCCCATCATAGCCTTACCCATTAAGTTACCTATCTGCACCGCGTCGCCCGTAGTGGCAGATAGTCCCTTTTGCTGTGCTAACAAATTATTCATAGCAGGCAGCAGGGTTTCCAAACTATCTTTTTCTTTCAAAAAAGTAGCTACCTGCTGCGCGCCGCTTAGCTGTACCTCGTCGCCGATAACGCCTATTTCCTGCTGCGCGCTGGCCAGTTCCTTAATACTCTGTATCTCCTTGTCGGTCGCGCCCATACGCTGCCGCATAATGGTAGATAGCTTTGTTTCGGCCATTTCCTGCACGGCGTAAGCGTCGGCCAAATCCTGCAAACCTGCTTGCAGCTGGTTAAAACTACGCTGCGCTGCGTCGATGCCAGTAGCTAAAGCCGCAAAGTTTATCGCGCTGCCCTTTAGCTGTTCGGCCTCCGATAGCGTGGACGTAATAACCTTTTTTAGCCCGTCTGCATCGCGGGCCAAATCCTTAAAACTTTTGCTGTCTCCGTCCAGCTTAAAAGTTATAGATATGGTGCTTTTTCCTGCCATACTTATACATTTAGAGGCTATCACCCAGTTTCTTTACTAATTCTTCCATACGCTTACGCTGCTGCGCTGGTGTTATATCCTTTGCCTTAGCGTTAGCGCGTTTGCCCTTTTGCTTATCCCACGGAAACGGTAGCAACTTTTCCGGGGTTATCTTTTTGTTTTTAGCGATATGCGGCTGTATGGTAATAGTAGCCAGTAGGCGCATACGCTCCCAGCAGTCCTTATACTCAAAATCGCGCTGCTCCGCATACGCTTTATAGACGGCTTCAAACTCTGCAAAATCCATCTTGCAAAAGTCATCATAAGATAAGCGTATGCCGGACAGCGCGATACCCAGTAAATCGTAGATGCCTTTAACGGGGCCTATCTTTTTTTTTCAGCCTCGCCGTTTTTTGCTGCTCCCGCCTGCATCGCCTTTGCCCAGTTCTCCATATCCTCCGCGGATAACGCGTCCGCGAAATCCATAAGCGGCATATCGAAAGGCACTTTGTCAGCAGCTGAGGCAGACGCTACACAGCAGTAGAGGTACGTACAAAGGTCGCTAAAGTTATCCGTAGTAATCTCTGTAACCTCCTTGCCGGTCTCTTTCTTAAAGCGCAGCATCGCGCCCATAGTAGGGCGACACGGATACACTTTACCGTTAATCGTTACTTCTATATTTGTTTTCATAAGCGCAAATTTTATTCGCCCGGTGTTTCAGTAATCGCGGTTTCGTCCAGCGTTGTAGGCTCGCCGTCGTTCTCCAGCGAAATACTGTACGTCGCGTCGTCGTTAGCCGGGTCGGTACGTTCCAGCGAAGCGATAACACACTTACCAGCCAAATACGGCTTTTCGCTCTGCTCTCGCTCCATACACTTAACTTCTACAGACTTGCCGCTTTTCCACAGCGCGAAAAGCTCCTTAAATCCGTTTTCGGTCTCGTCGTAGAATACCAAACCCTCGGCACTGATAGAATACGATAGACCTACTACGCCCTTTTTCTTCCATAGGCCGCCGGATATACCAGCGGTAGCCACTGGCTTAACGGCGCGCTCTTTGGTCTCGCTGTTAAATGTGGTGGTGTGGCTGGTACAGCTACCCACCGCTTTGCCGCCTACATAAAGCAGCATATCGCTACCATTACAGTAGCCCGTCTTTGTTCCTGCCATATTCTTAAATCTTTACTTCAAAAACTAACTGTTGCACATACGCATCGGCCTGCCAGCCCTCCTCACTATCCGAAAGTTTGCAGCTACGCATAGCCAGCCCGTCGATTTTGTACTGCACGTTATCCAAAGCCGCGCGCACGGCCTCGGCCAACTCTACGCCCTCCGTATAATCGGCGGTGTAGCAAAGTATCTCGATACCCACGGTATCGGCTCCTACACGGCCTTTAACGGCTTCCTTAGTTAGCTGCGTGCGACGATACAGTATATAGGGCAGTTCTGCACTATCTGTAACCACGGGGAAAACCTTTTTAGTACGGGCTGCTACCTCGTCGTCGTCGATAAGGATAGCGCGAATAATCTCGCCCGCCGATAAACTCGTTTTACCTACAGCCATACTTTTCTGCTATTTTCGTTACATTCTCTGTTACCAAATCCCGTATATCCTGCGTTACGGTGTCCCGGACACCATTAAGCGTTTGCGCCATAAAGCCGTAACGCCTCATTTTGCCTGTTCGGTGTGCCTCTCGCTCTCGGCTGGCCCGTCGCCGGGTGCCCTGCTTAGGCTTCGTTTCACGCTCCGCGGTTCCGTCCTCGGCCCATATTAACACGGGCTTTTTAAGTCCTTGCCGGTTCGTGTGAAATCCCGCTTCGCCTTTACCATTTTTGCCCGCTTTCTTAGTACCAACTGTTACCCGGAAACCTGCGGCCCGCTTAAACACTATAGCGCGCACGCCCTTTTCCAAATCCTTATTAGAGCTAATACTACTGCGCAGGTTATTTATAGCCGTTTTGCGTACTTTGTTAGCTTCCCTGCGGAAACCTCCCTTTAACGCCTGCATCCTGCGTTTAGGCTCCAGCTCAGCGAATAACCGCTGCAAATTCTTGTCGTCGTACTCGATGCTCTGTGCCATAATGGTAAAGTTATTCGTTTACACGGTCGCAAAGTAGGGTATTATAGCCCTTATCGCGGTTAGGTATAATCGACACAATCGTATAGAGGTTACCGCCCAGCTGCTGCGCTCTCCAGTTCTCCTGCACCGGGTGCGCGTCGCGTATATTAAACTCGGCTGTATGCGCGGGGAAATGTTCGCCCACTTCCTCGCTGCGGCTACCAGTAGCTCGTACACGTTCGGCACGTACTACGCGGGTAGGCACGTACTCGGTACGCTCTGCGCCCATACGGTCGGTAACGCGCTTAGGCTCTAACAGCTGTAATTTATATTTTAGGGTTCCTGCTCTCATACGGTTTAATCGCTTACCAGTTTACGATATGGTTTAATTAGGGCCTGCATAGTGTAGGGTACTTCGGCCATCTGCACACCGCTAACCGCTTCGCGCTGGTTATACCAGTGTCCGGCGATAAGTAAGACGGCCTGCTGTAGCATAGCGGGGAAATCTCCCCCGCCAGCCTCCAGCAGCTCGTCTTTGGTTCGGTTGGTGGCTGTGCATACGTACTGCTCTGCCGCGCCTAATAGGTGCTGCAAATACACGTCGTCGTCCGTAAAGTCGTCCGCGTGGACGTGTTTTTTAAGCAGTTCTAAATCCACTGTAGCCATAACTAAACGCTATAAACTTCTACGTATGTTAATACTCTCTTAGGCACCGCCTCCAACCTTGGCCAGTGCAAACGCCTCTTTGCGCAGTGTGGTGGTAGCGTAGTTAGCGTTAAGCACGAAATCTACAGCATCCTTGCGGGCTTGGCTGTACGGGTCGATAATAAACGAAATATCGCCAAACAGTCCCATAGGCTGGTAACGCCAATCGCCCAAACCTATCTTACCCTCACCGATGTAGTTAGTAGTGAACACTGGCAAACCTGCGATATGGTCGTTTTCGCAAACCATAATGCCGCTGCCTGCGTCCTTTGGCGTAGCCTCGGCGATAGCTTTCTGCGCCTTGGTCATAACCCAGCAAAGGTTATCACCATCCACACCCGTAGCCAGTACCTTTGCCTTTAGGGTGTTGAACTCCTTAAAGGTAGGTTCTGCACTGAAAGCGGTAGCGGATGCCACCAAACCGACAAACGGGCCTACCAGTGTGGTTGCGCCAGTTACTTTAGTAGTGCTGAAAAGGATTTTGTTAAGCAGCTTTGCCACTGCCAGCGGCATTAGCTTCTTAACAATCATTTCCAAAATACCGTCGGTCTGCATCATAGCTTGGCGGGTCACTGGAATAGCGATACCCACGCGCTGAGGTGCGGCAGTAAGTTTGGACATAGTAATTTTGGTGTCGCTCAGTGCCACACCCTCGCCGGCGATAGTGGCCTCCACTGTCTCGTAGGTAGGCCAAACGTAGTCACCTGCCAACCCGGTAGGCATAGGTAAACCAACCTTGCCCAAAATAAGGCCCTCCACCAGCGGGTCGAGAATATCCTGCACCTTAACGGGTACGATACCGCCCGGTGCTGCATCGGCCACCATCACCAAATCACGCACTAACATAATTTGGGTCTGCTTGCCGTTCTGCATATTCTCGCGGATAATCTTGTTTACGTCCGCTACGGTGTTGGGGTTCTCGCGCATCTGCTCAGCAGCAGCGGCCTGCATCTTCATTTGCAGCAGCTGGTTTTCGCGTACTAACGCCTCGTACTCGGTAGTCTCGGCCTTGTTGCGCTCGCGCTGCTCCTTTTCGCACGCGTCAGCAATCGCGCTGATACGCTCGCAGTTGGTCTGATACTTATTAACCAACTCGCGCACATTAACTGTTTTCTTGTGCATACAAAAAACTTTTAGGGTTAAACTTAAATCTAAATCGACTGCGCAGCAGCGCGGCGCATTTCGCGCACTTGCTCACGCATTTTCGTTTCGTCTTTCTGTGGCTGCTCAGCCTCTCGCAGTTCCTGCACCAGCTCGCGGGCCTCGGCCTCGCAATTAGTGTCCGGGTATGCAGGGTCGGCAGCCAGTGTAAAGTCGTAAACGCCCGTTACGACATTTACGGTATATGTTACCACGGTCTTACCGTTCTCGCGCTTAACGTCGCGCGATACGTAGGCACTATCGTAATAGTGGGTAGTAAACATAAAGCTACAGCCCGCTATATCGCCGCGTCGTACCAGTTCCAGTGCCTTATCGCCGTCGGCCGTGTGCGGTGCCTCAAACTCAAAAGCCACGCCCTTATCGTCCACGGTATAGGTAAGCGTACCGCTGCCGTTCTTGCTTCTCGCTAAGATTAGCTGGCGGTCGTGAAACATTGTCATTTTAATATCGCAGCCGTCCAGCAGCTCTTTGGTTATAGCCTCCGGCGCGATAACTTCGCGGGCCTCCTCGTCGTCGTAGTCATACAGCGGCGCGGACGGTACGCCGAAAAGTATAGCGTAGCCGGTTATCGTTCGGCTTTCCTTTTCGCCCTCCGCGGCTTCTCGCACGTGCAATTCCGCGCACGTGTGTAGCATACGTGTTATTTCGGTGTTCTTATTCTTCGCCATCTTTATTCTGTTCTTTTGGTTCGCTACTTGGTTCCGGTTCTGCCACTGGCGCGCTGGCCTCCTTGATGCCTTTAAGGTTAGCAGACACCAGTACGGTATCGCCTCCCTCTACAGCTGGTTTGTTTTCCTCCTTGCGCCATTCGTTTACTGTGTAGATGCCCGCCGCTATCGTTGCCGTTTGGTATTTTACCCTGCTATCCAAATCGCAGGCATACAAACCGCGTCGGTCAAACTGAAAAACGCGTTTACAGCATAACGTAGGGGCTACCAACTTGCGCAGCAGCTCTACTTCTATCTTACGCAGCATAGGGTTAAGCGTTGTACTGAGGAAAGCGACGTTAGCCATTTCCGCGGATTTGTAGTTATTGCTCGTATCGTCAAACACAAACGACGGATGCACGCCGAAAAAGCGGCATATCTCGCGGACGCTAAATTTACGTGTCTCCAAAAACTGCATATCGGTAGAGCTTAACGAAATAGGGCTAAACTGCACCTGCCCCGGTAGCGATACGATACGCTCGCCATTTCTAAATCGGCCGTCTAAATCTACCGCCGTTTTCTCCAGCTCCTTATCTTGGTACTCACCAAAACCGCGCACGCTGGTATCGTTAGACACGATGCCGCGGACGTTACCGCCGTTGGCAAATCGGTTAAGGGTTTCGTTATCGCCCGTGCTGGTAATATCCAGCGTAGTACGGGCAAAGCCCAGAGTAGATAAGCCGGTTTTACCGTCCCTGCTGAAATTCTTAATATGTATAATCTCGTCCTCTCTGTATGTTCCGCTAATGCCCGCGTTAAAGTCGCGGATAGTGTACGTATCGTTAGTAGTATCGTGCGCCACGGCCGTAGGTTCGGCCAAAGCTAACCGCGCTACCTCCATAGTAACGAAATCGTAAATAGGGACTATATAGGCGTTACCGTTAAGTAAAAGGTGCTGCACCACCAAACGCCAAAAGTCCACAGCGGACATATACGGGCACGGCTGCACGTTTAGCAGGTAGTGTAAACGGCTGCTTTTATCCTCCACGAATATATCCCCCTTTAGGCGCATATATTGTACGGGCAGGTTCGCCACACTATCGGCCAGTATATTAACGCAGCGGTAAACTGTAGCTATAGATAAGTCCATACCAGCGGGCGCGAATATATTAACGCTGCCGGTTCTTGGCGCGCTCGCTACTGGCTCCTCCACAGCCTTGCTACGTCTAAAAAAGTTCCTTATATCGTCTAATAGTCGCATTAAAATTCTGTATATCTCTATCTATAACCCGAATATCGGTTGTTTGGTACCACGATAACCCCTATAACGGTGGAAAGTTACCCGAAAAGTGTTAAATCCGTGTTAAACTTTGGTTTTACATTTGGAAAATCAAAATAAAATATTACCTTTGCACCAGTTAAACAAATAAACAGTTACAGATATGAAACTATACGACAACAAATACCCAATTTCCGATAATGCGGAATACGTAGTAGATTATATCTACGATAACCCCAGCGGTGCAAACTTCTACTTTCAGCTGGTAAGACTTAAAGATAACGCTATACTTTGCGCTCACAAAAGCCAAACCGATATAATACTACACTGCTGGTCGGTGGGCATACCAAAAGAAAAGGTAGCATTTATCTAAGATTATTAACCGGGGCTGGTTCCGGCTGGCCCCACAAAAAAAAACAAAATGAATATGGCAGCTTTCAAAAACTTTGCGGACGTTACCGCAGCAGATTTAGAGTTTACAAACACCGTTAAGGCTATCCGCGAAGCACTCGCAGACTGTTTTTACACTTGGGAAGAATACCCCGGCATTAAGTCCAGCGAGTTATCGGAATACCTCGGCCAGTATGGGGACTTATACGAAGATGCTAACGAAGATTTGCACATAGTTTACCCAGCAGATAAGCGTATGGCCATTAACTTAGCAAAGTGGCTGGCTAACTATGATATGGTTTACGTTAAGGCAAACAAGTGCATCGTTAGCCGTTCTAACCAGCAGGCAGCCGCCCAGCTTCTTAACAAACTTATAGAGCTGGCAGCGTAACAGATAAAACAAGTATTAACCGGGGCCGGCTACGGCTGGCTCCACAAAACAAAATAGCTATGCAGATTATAAATGAAAAAGAATTTAGCTGCGTGTTCGGTATGGGCACCGCTAAGGTTTATGTAGAGGAAAGCAAAACTAACTACTACGTTTCTATCCAGCCACACAAATACGCTATGCCCGTAGTGGTAGAGGAAAAGGTTAGCAAAAAGCAGGCAAAGGATATGCAGGCCGCTATCGACGTAGTTTACAAAGAATACGAAAGCAAAAACGCTGGCTGGAAATGGGTACAAAAGTAGAGCATAGAGGCGGGGCGCGTCCGGGTTCGGGCCGCCCTACCAAATCGAAAGACGGCGCGCGAGTTACTTTCTCGGTAATGGTTAGCCCAGTAACCCGCAGACGCATTACTGAGCTGCGCGCAGCAGGTGTTAAACTCGGCGAAGCTATCGACGCTATGGTAGCACAGTTAGCCGCCCAGTATGATATAGACTAAAAAAGCCCGCCCTAAATAGGCGGGTTTCTTTGTTTTATCTCTCGTAGTCGATAAATAGACGCATACACATAAGCGTAGTTATTACTCCGTCTATCTTCTGCGTATGCTTACGCTTTATCGGCTTGCAGTTCTCCAGCTTATCGCTATCCAGTACAGCGTTACCAAAGCAGTAGGCGTTAATCGGGTTATCGTTAATATAGATATGGCCCGTTTTCGCACCGTGTTCAAAACTTTCTACCGGCGCGGTAAATGTTCCGTAGGTCTGCCGTATGCCGGTTATCACGTTACCCGCTCCGGACGCTGCCAGCATATTTATAACCTCTTGGCTTTTCCACGGGTCGTAACCTATGCCCAATATACGCACATAGCCGTTAAGCCTCAGCACGTAGTTTACTATCTCGCGGTAATCTATTACGTCGCCCTCTGTCAGTATTAGGAAACCTTTAGCCGCCCACGTCCTATATAACTTTTCGTTAGGGTGTCCGGGTAGCGCACCCTCCGGAAAAAAGTAGGCCGTATGGAAATAAAAGTTTTTCTGCCCAGCGTCATACATACCCATAGTAACCGCGCTAAAGTCGTCGCTTTCGCTAAGGTCTATAGCTACCATCGCGTCCGGTCGGCCCTTGATGCCGTCTAAGTTCATAGGCTTAGATATATGGCGGGCCAGCGTAGAGCTTATCCAGCTGCGCTGCTCGTTCTCAGCATAGAGGTTAAGCAGCTTAGTACGGAAAGCTAACATAGCTTCACTGCCATTACGTACCGCGTTCTTATACTCCTGCCGGTAAAAGTCCAGCGATACGGTAATACCTAAATGCGGGTGTACTTTTATCCACGTGTTTTCGTCGTCCTCCGCGTCGTCTAAATCCGGCTCGAATATATGTGCAAATACGCTGTCGTCCTCATACTCGCCCAGCAGCACAGCTTTATAACCTTGCAGCATTTCATAAAATGGGCCGTCGAATACGTCCGACGCGGTGGTTATAATCGCTGTTAGCGGGTTCTCACGTACACCCATAGAGGTAGTAAGCACCGTTAGCAGTTCACTGCTGCGCGCTTGGCTAAACTCGTCCATAATCACAGTAGATGCGCTTAGACCGTCTTTTGTTCGGGCGTTGGCTGTAAGGCACTGCGCAAACGCGCTACGGTCTTTTCGCTTACTCTTAACCGTCTGCTCGTTCACAGTATAGCGGCGTTCTTTGGGGTCTAACTTCAGCACGCAGTTACGGATAACGTCGAAACACTTTTTAGCTTGGTCGCTACTGTTGGCTCCGGTGTAGCTCTCTGCGTTAGCATCGCCGTACAGCAGGTCATACACGGCCAGCGACGCGGTGCTGGTTGTCTTGGAAAACTTACGCGGCACATATAGCACAGCCTCCCGGACTACTCGCTTAGTACCCTCCCAAAAGGCAAATATACTCGCAAACTGGAAATACTGTACCGGGGTAAGCGCATATCGCTGCTGCCCAGTCTTACCGGGAAAATACAGACTTTCGTAGAAATCGGCAAACTGCCATACCTCCGTCGCGTTGATGCCGTACTTATCGCACATATAGAAAAACCGCTGTACGGCCAGCTGCTCGTAGAGGTTGTGCGCGTCCGGGTTCCCTGCCACCATACGCACGTAGCTATCCAGCCGGCTATCTATCTCGGTAAGTCGGTAGCGGTCTATATCAATATTAGCCAGCAGGTCGGTAACGTCCGCTTTCGCCTGCCTCAGTTTGTCTTTTTCTTCCTCTGTCATACTTTTATGGTTCCGTAACTTCTATTTCCATTAGACGGCGGGCTAATATCTTTTGGCACAGCTCGACGTTTTGCGTTAGGTCTAATTCGTAGGGGGCTACGAAAGCCTCCATAATCTCGTCTAAGTCCTTAACCTGCGGCAGACTAACCACGCCCGGCACAATACGCAGGGCGCGCAGCATTACGATGCTGCAAAGCGCATTAACGCGCAGCGCAGAAAGGCTTATAGCTTCGCCGCGGTATTTGCTGTTTAGCGCGTTCGCTATGGTGCATCGCATAACGGTAAGGTTATAAGCGTTTTGCTGCTGGAAAGCCTTAGCAGCCTCCCGGACGTTCTCGCGGTGCTGGCGGTCTAAGGACTTTTCTACAAAATTGTTATACGTTACCCGCATAGCCTTAATAGCTCTGCACAGCTTTAGCGTTACACTTATCCGGTTATCCGCGCAGATTTTTAGCGTACTATCCACGTAGCCCCAAATAACCTCTGCCGCGGTAAGCGATATAAAAACGCTGCGCGCGGCTTCTCTGTTGTTCTGTTCCATACTCTTAGCTCTCCTTTGTCTTGATAATAGTAGGATGCTGGCGTTTCTTCGTCAGCTTCTTAGTTAAGTCGGCCAGCGGGTCGTCGTCCACGCCTCCCGACAAATCTACAGCGGTAAGCCCTAACGCTTTCATCTGTCGCGTTATAAGTTCCTGCGCTTCTTTGGCTATCTTGAAAACTGGATGCGGTGCCAACTTCTCGCCGTAGCGGGTAGTCTCGTAAACCGTTGTTTCGGTCAGCCCGTCGATTTGCTCGTTAGCCATATCCAAATTACGCATAGCTGAGGCCAGCGACGTAATTTGCATATCCAGCCCTCTGCTGTAGGTTCCGTTTTGCTTTAACGTCTTGGTAATATCCTTAACGTACTCCTTTACTGTTTTAGCCATATTCTTGCTATTTTCGTTACTATTTTGTCGATTATCACTAAATTTTAGCGGGTTCGCCGTGTTACTGCATATTTATACACAAATACGGCTAAAGTTCCGCGTTTCCAAATTTTGGCTGCGCGTCGCGCGAATGTGGGGGCGAGGTTTAACGGCCATTACCCCCGTTAAAAATACGCCCCCGGTCATTGCGTAACGTCATCGCCAAAAAATCTATGGTTAAACTCGCGCGCCTGCTTTGCCTTGCGTTCTTTGTTTGCTTGCCGGCCGCACCTGCCTAACTCTGTATGTACCTTAACGTGGCAGTCGTGGCATAGGGCCTGCGTGTTGTGTGCGTCGTACATTCTCTGCACGCGCTCCCGCTGGCTTAGTGCCTCCTCTACTGGCTTAACGTGGTGTACCTCTGTAGCCGCTGTGGTTCTTCCCTCTGCTAAGCATCGCTGGCATAGTGGATGCGCGGTTAATACTTCTTTTCTCAGCCGTAACCACCTGCTCGTATGTATCAGCTTTTGGTAGTTCTTATCTTTTGCCATAGCCTTTTATTACTTTCTTCTTAGTGTAGTTACTTATCTGCATATCCTTATCCTTTGCGCCACTGGCAGGCATACTGCCCAGCTCGGCAAACATACTATCTATATACTCCCCGTCGTCGTCGGGTATATCATACCTACGGCTTTCTACTCCCTCCATACGGTCTAACAGTATATGCGTAAAAGATACCAGCAGCTCGCACACGTTCTTAAACTTATACTTATTTGTTAAGTGCTGTAGCTTATCGTAGGTCTGCGGGTCTATGCTTATATTAACCCTCTTTCTTTCGCTCATAGTGTTTACGTATTAAGTAATTCAGACTATCTAATAAACTCTGCTGCACTCCCTTTTTGTCCTCCAGTGCTGCGCTGGCTCTATCGTCCACTGTGCCGCTGCATACCAGCTTATAGACCGTTACCGGGTAACGCTGGCCTTGTCTGTGCAATCGTGCGTTAGCCTGCTGGTAGTGTTCTAAGTTCCAGCCCGTGCCAAACCATACGATATAGTGGCCGCCCTGCTGCATATTAAGACCGTATGCGGTGCTGGCCGGATGCGCCAGTAGTACGTCTATCTCGCCGTTATTCCAGTCCCTTAAATCGGCCTCGCCTTGATAGGTTCTTACCCGGTAGCCTTTAAGACGTTCAGAAATGCGCGTAATATCGTGCTTATACTGGTAGAACACTAAAACGCTGTTACCGTTTGCCGCTTCGACTATCTCGGCCAGTCTATCCAGCTTTTCGTTATGGATAGCGTGTACCTGCTTGTCGTCGTCATATATGGCACCGTTAGCAAACTGGCTTAACTTGTTCATTAGGCCCGCTGCGCTGTTGGCCAGTACGTTTGCCGGTTCGTCTCCGTGTTCGGCCTTAAACTCCAGCACCTTGTCGCGCTCAAACTTATTATACGCTGCCATCGTCTTATCGGATAGCTTAACGCTTACCGTGTGCGTTATCATATCCGGCAGCTGCAAATAGTCCTTAGCCTGCATACTAAGGCATATATCCGCTATCTTGCTACGTATAATATCCTCACAGCCTTTTTTAATATCACAGCGTACTACTATGTTATTCCACTTGTGCGTAGAAAAGTAATTATCTCGGTACTTGCTTACGGACTTACCCAGCCGCTCGCCTTGGTCTATACAGTACATCTGCGCCCATAAGTCGATTAGGCCATTAGGCGCGGGTGTTCCAGTAAGGCCGATAATTCGCTTTACAGACGGGGCCGCTACTCTCATAGCCTTAAATCGCTCACTCTTGGAACTCTTAAAGCTCGTCAGCTCGTCGATAACTAAAGCATCGAAAGGCAGACGGCCGCCGTACTTTCCGCAAAGCCATACAAAGTTATCGCGGCCAGTAACGTAAATGTCTGCTTTTTCGGCCAGTGCTAAGCATCTTTGCTTTTCAGTCCCCAGCACCTTAACCACGCGAAGCCCTCGCAGGTGTTCCCACTTGTCTGCCTCAGTACTCCACGTCGTTTCGGCTACTTTCTTAGGGGCTACCACTAAAACGCGCTCTATATCGCAGTCGTCTATTAGCTGCTGTATGGCTGTTAAGGTAGATACCGTTTTGCCCAGCCCCATATCTAAGAATAGACCGCAGCGGGGTTTATCTATAATCCATTGCGTAGCCGTCTTTTGATAGTCGTATGCTCTGTAAATCATTTTATCGCCCTCCCTCGTATTTTGTTAAAACTCGGTCTATACTCTCTTTGCTGTCGCAGACGTGGACGGGATGCCCTATACTATCCATCTGCTTAAACCTTACTAACTGGATAGGCCGCGGCTTCTCTCCTTTGCTCTTTAGCTCTATCCATTCAGTAGCCCCGCCCGGAAATAAGCAAACACGGTCGGGAAAGCCCACCATACCGGCATTACTGTATTTTAGGCATAAGCCGCCCAGCTCTTTTACGCGGGCTGCTAAATAACGCTCTATAGCTTTCTCGCTGTAGTCCGCGTGTCTTACTATCTTATCTATCGTTTTATCCATTTTTCTGCCTCCGGTAAACGGTAAACGCAAAAACTAACTTTTCCTTTAATACACCCTTATACGCGTATATTGTATATTGTATATATACCTCTATAACCATATTACAGCTATATACTATAAGTTATATATTTATCGTTTACTCCGTTTACCTTATATATTTATTATTGATTATCAGTTACTTAGCGGTAAACGATAGCGGTAAACGATAGCGTAAACGGAAATTTTGCGTTTACCCGTCCGCGTTCGTAGCCTGCTTTTATCGTTTACCTTGCGTTTACCTTTTTAGTCCGTTGCGTTTACCACCGTTTTTATATATCGTCGTCCTCGTCGGGCTGTTCCACGCGCCTAAATCCGCGCTGCGTTCCGTACAGCTTCGCCGCGTGCTTGGTAGAGCTAACGCGCTCCCATTCGGGCCGGTCGCCTATCATCTTACTAACACGTCGGCATAGGTACTTATAGTCCTTATCGGCCATATCCTTACCCAGCTGCTCGCAAATAAACTCGGCCGCGCAAACCTTGTCGCGCTTAACGGTTCCCTCTGCTTGCAGCGGGTCGGGGTCTCGCAGGTAACTACGGCGCGCTTGTATATCCATCGTGTCCCAGTTCACGGGCAGCAGGGTATTAAGGTACTTATCCAGCATCGCCACTATAGGGTCGTCGTTGTCGTCGTTAAAATCCTGCTGGCGTTGCTTCGCCTGCGCTTCCAGTTCTTCGCTGAGGTATAGCGGTTCGCCCTGCTTGTAATAGTGGACGGCCTCAGCCCAAAGCTGGTCGCGGTCGCGCCGTATCGCCTCGTTCCAGTCTCTATACTTACGCAGTTCTGCCGCTACCGGGATAACCCAAAAGCGGCGGTTTCCGGTGTCGCCCTTTAGAAATAGTGCCTCGTTTGTGGTTCCGCAAAATACACACTGTCGCGGATGCTCCAGCACTCGACGCGCATAGGCCGCGCGGTAAATATCTACCTGCTTAGACAAATGCGCCTTAACCTGCTCCACGTCGCTGCGCTTGATGCTGGAAAGCTCGCCCAGTTCCACTACCCACGCACGGCGTAGCTGCTCCATACCCTCTTTTCCCTCCAGCGTTGTAATACTGTCGTTAAACCATTTGCCACCCATAACACGCAGCAGGGTAGATTTGCCGATACCCTCGGCACCACTCATAATAAGGCAGTAGTCGTATTTGCAGCCGGGGTTAAATACGCGTGCCACGGCAGCTACAAAGTGCTTGCGGCTCATAGCTCTATTTAACTCGCTGTCCTCTGCGCCCATATAGTCTATTATTATCCTATCCAGTCGGGGTACTCCGTCCCACGTTAGCCCGTTGAGGTAGTCGCGGATAGGGTGATAACTGTGACGGGTTAATACAGCTGTTAGCGCGTCCGCTATCTTCTCCTTGCCCGTTATATCGTAGTGCTTTTCCAGCCATACGCGCAGGTTAGCGTCGTCGGTGTCCGTCCACTGGTTAGCGTTCTTATTCCACGGCAGGCCGTCTTTAGCTGAGTCCATACCCGTAAATAGGTCGTGGACTATATGGCCAGCCAGCGCGGGGTCGTTTTCCAGTATAAGGATAATGTTAGCTATGTTGCACAGCAGTTTACCGGATTTGGTGTACTCTAATTCCGCTTTCCACTCGTCGTTATAATCTTCGGGCAGTTCCGCGTCGTCTAAGCCGTCGAAATCGTCGGCAGCTGCCTGCGCGCGTTCGCGGGCCATCAGCAGTTTAACGGCTTTGTCCTTTGCCGCAAATTCCTGCATAGCCGCGTAGCTCGGTTTTCTCGTCACGTCTAAAGTTCTGCTGCCCTCGTCCTGCGCGCCGAATAGATGCACGCGGCAAAGGTCGAAAGCATTGCACAGCTGCTTACTGGCGGGGTCGGTTTCGTGGTGGCTATAGGCAAATTTGCCCTCGTAGCATACCAAACCGCCCGCCACACTTCCCAGCTTATAAGTGTAGCGGCCATCGTGTCCGGTTTTCTCATATTTGTCGCTAAGGAAAGTATCTATAGCGTCCTCGATACTGTAGGCGCGGCAAAATGCGCCTATAACTCCCGGCTTTTCGGTCGGGTCTCCCTGCTTCTTAATTTCGTGCGCTATAACGTCGCCCTCTCTGCTGGATAGCGGCCACGCGCTAACGTCCTTATAATCGACGTACTGCGATAGTATAGCGTCCACGTCGCAGGCTGGCCCGTCTTGGTAGTCGAAAACAAAGTCAGCATCTTTACTGGTGCTTGGCCAGTAAAATAAACGGGGCAGTTCATAGGTGGTATCGTCGAAAAGGTCTATACCTATCTCGGCCGCTATCTTTCTGCAAAGCGGCTCATATTCGACCGGCGATACCTGCCTGCTGAGTGGGAAAACCAACCTATAGCGCGGTGTCTTACTGCTATGCTTATGCGTGCTGTAAATCATCGCTGCAAAGCCGAAAGCCATAGTAAAGTCGTCCCATACGTTTACGGTGCCGTAGTCTATATCCAAAGTGGCGACGGTACGATACATTACGTTAGCGTTCTTACGTATGCCGCCGCTCAGATACCCGCCCACAAAGCCGCCCACGTCTTTTACGTTACTTTGTTCCTCCTTGCTCATACGGGCGTATTCGGCCGCCGTTTCCCCGGTACGCTTGGTCTCGCTGCATCGTTGCAGCAGCTCAGACCAAAGCCAGTGCCGGTTGCGCCATTTCTTAGCTATGCGGCTGTGCGCGGTCGCTAAGTCTATGGAAAAATCATTATTTAGCCTTATATCCATTTAGCAAGTTATTAAAATACTCTGCATCGTTGCAGAAAATTAGTACGTCCCTTATACCTTTGCGCGCTTTTCTAACGCGCATTTCAAAGGGTCTTAGTTCTTCGTCTAACCGGGCGTATAGCTCCGTTAGATTAACTGCGGGCAGTTCCGCTGCCACGCGGTCGCTAAAATCACGTGTAGTCATAAATTACTCCTCCACGATATAGTCCACGCAGGCCGCCTGCGTGTCGTCCACTGAATTATCGGTTAGGCTGCACTCGCTGCCTATATAGGTATGCACGCATAGCGCGCAGTTACCACAGCATCTAATCTCGTCCGCTTCCATACGCTTTAAGGTTGTAAGTGCCCGCCTTTCGGCGGGCTAAGATTAAAGAATAGCTATTAACTACTAAAGTAAAAATGCTGAAACGGCCCTAACTCTGGACTTGTTCGCCGCCTTAGTGCCGTTGCCCGCGTCGCCGGTGTCGAGGTTCAAATACCACGCGTAGGCCGCGCTGTACTCGGTAGAACTCCAGTACCAATCTTTAGCAAGTGGCTGGCCTCCTACGAATTTAAGGGCCTCGTTAATTGCGTACTGGTTAAGGCAGATTATATACAACTCGCCCAGCGACGGGATATACTCGCCGTCTTTTAACTTAATCTGCGGGTTAAGCCCGATTTTACGCAGGTGCTGCGTGTTGGTCTCTCCGTCGTAGTCCTGCACGGCTTCTTCGTAGTCCTCGATATAATACTGGCTGTCTCCGGTTTTGTCGTCGCTGTCTGTAAGCGTTACGTCGTCGCCTCCTGCCATATCAGTAAGGGCCACCGCTACGCTGCGGTCTCCTTGTACGATGCCGATATACTCTGTACTCTGTGGGGCTTCTGTTAGCTTGCCATCAAACAAAACCGCGGTGCTATCGCTGCCTATAAGGTAGATACCATCGCCCAGTCTGTTACTGGCTGGTTCCTCTTTGCTGTCGTTTACAAAGTTCCAGCATCTTTTTGCCTTATCTACGTCGTAGCCATTTTTGGCCAGCAGGTACATACGCGCGCGGGCAGCGTCGCTAAGTTTATTTGTTTCCATAGTCGTAACCGTTTAATTTGTTCATACTCTTTTTAACCTTGTCGTAGCAGGTATCTGCTGCGTAGCTGTTAGCTACCTCTCCGTGGTCGCTCAGTATCTCGTCCTCTGCGCCCTTTCCGTAGCTATGCAGGAAACACAAAAACTTTGTGCCGTTGGATAACTCGACGATATAGGGTATATCGTTCTCTGTTCCAAACTCTCCCTTTTCAAAGCTGCTAACGCCTACGGTGTAGTTTGGGTTAAACTCGATAACGCCGTTACTGGCAGTCCATCGCTTTTCGCCGTATCTGCGGATAGCGGCGTACCTAAATTTCAAAAATCTTTTGTTCATAATTACTTTGTTAGTCTTTAATGTAATACGGGGTAGTGTAGCCTGCGCCCTTTAGCGGTAGGTCTCGGCACCAGCTTATCGGCTGGCTAAATATCGCCTCTACGTCGTTAAGTGTCTGCGTTTCGTTCGCTTCTACTATTATTTCGTCGTGAACGTGGAAAACGATAGGTAGCCCGCTTTGCTCTGCCCGGATAATAACCATACCCAGTATATCGCGGGCCGTTGCTTGTACTACGTTCTCCGTCAGCTTACCGCCGTAGGTTCTAACCTTTTCCCACTTTTTGGTCGTTTGGTTCAGTCCCTCATACTCGATAATCTCGTGGTCGCCTCTCCATCCGTCGCCGGTCTCGATGCCGATAGTAGCACGCGGGTAGCAGATAGTCCGGCCGGACGGTAGGGTAATAAGCAGCATACCCCATTTGTAGGAAACTACTATACCGCGATGTATTGTGATGCTGTCTCCGGTCTTAATGGCCTTAATTGCTGCTGTCTCTATCGTACTCCAAAATTTGACGATATGCGGGTTAGCGTCGCGCCACTTCTTAACTATCTCCTTTTTCTCGCTTTCGCTCAGTCCCATACGGCTACCGCCCATATTCTCCAGCGCGTTAATGCCTCCACCGTAGCCCAGTGCTAACACGGCGATTTTACCCTTTGGTCGTAGCTCGCTGTTTTCTCCGTGCTTCTCGACGGTACAGTGGAACATTTTACCGGCGGTAGAGCAATATATATCGCCACCTGCGCGGAATACGTCCAGCACCCAGTTTTCGCCTGCCAGCCACGCGATAACGCGGGCCTCGATAGCGGAAAAGTCGCAGACGTGGAAAGTATGGCCGGGCTTCGCGATAAACGCGGTACGTATAAGCTCGCTAAGCACGTGCGTAGGGTTTTCGTAGTTAAGTTCAAAGTCCTCTAAGTCTCCGGCCTTAACCAACTGGCGCGCGTAGTCTAAATCCGCTAAATGGTTCTGCGGTAGGTTCTGCACCTGCACCAGTCTGCCTGCCCAGCGTCCCGTCCGGTTAGCTCCACAAAACTGTAAAAGTCCGTGTATTCTGCCGTCGTTACAGACGCATTTAAGCATCGCGCTATATTTCTTGTTAGATGTCTTGCCCATCTCTTTGCGTATCGCTAAAACGCGCTGCGCTTTCGGCCAGTACTTTAGAGACGCTTCCAAATCGCCTAAATCCTTTTTGTTGAGGCTTCCGATAGTTTGGCCGGTGGCCTTTGCTATATACTCCTTAATCTGCGCGGGGCTATTGGGGTTTTCCATACCAGTAAGCTGCTGCGCTTCTGCAAAAAGGTGTGCTTTGTATTCATCGTCGAAGCGGGCCGCGTTTTCGGCCAGTTGTCGGTCTAACAATACGCCGCGGTCGTTAATACGCTGGTCGTAGTTATAAAGCAGTTCGTCAAATTCGGCAGGCTCCAGCCTACGTACTTTTTTTAATATCTGCTGCTCTGTATCTACGTCTCTAATACAGTACTGCTTAAATACCTCCCATTTATCCGGCGCGTCTGCTGGCAGGTGTCGTTTGCCCCGGTTCGGGACTGAGAAATAACGTATAAGGGCTGCGCCCTCTTTCATCTTGCCCTCTGTCAGCCTCAGCACTTCGCCACACTGTCCCAGCGATAACGGTAAGCCCATACGGGCCGCGCGTACCATCGTGCATTTCCATTGCGCAGGCTCCATAAGCGGCCAGCCGAAATAATGGCTAATGCAAATGCGCTCAAACGCGGCATTAAACGCAGTTTTAACCACGGCGGGGTCGCGTAACGCGTCGATAATCTCGGCCGGTAGTTCTTCGCCCATTGCAAAATCGCAGCAGACTGCTGGCGCGTTGTCGATGCTGTAGGCAAATAGCAGTATAGTAAAGTCCGGGGCCTCGACGTAGCGATATACGCCGCAGCTCGGCAGGTCGTTGCTGCTATATGTCTCTATGTCTATACCCAACTCTTTCACGTTTACCCCTCCCTCAGCTCGTTAAATCTTAGTTTCAGATTAGTAACCAGCTGCACGCGTTCTACGTCGGCGTTCCCGGTTATGCGGTTGCAGACAAACTGCACCGCGCCGCTAAGCAGCATAGCGTCTATACTTCGGTCGGGGTCGAAATCTTCGCCGCCTCCAGTTTCGGCGGTGTGTAACCACGTTGCCGCTGTTATCAGTATGTCGGCCAGTTCGTCGCTGGCGGTATTGTGTATTTTAGCCTCATACAGCGCGGAAAATTCCGTGTCCGGTAGTTTATTAGCCTCAGCACTTAAAACACGAATATCGGCCACTTCTGCGCCCTTATCGACGGCCTGCCAGTATTCCTGCTGCTCTGTACGTAAAGCAGCGATACAGCCAAACGTACTAACGTCCTGCCCGCGCTTTACCGCGGTCGCGTGGCTTCTCTCTGCTATGCTATGAATAAGTTTATACATATCGTAGAAGTTAAAAGCCCAGCGCGGGCGCAATCCCACGCCGGGCAAATGGTTATAAATTTAATTCTTGTCCGATTTTTCCGATAGCCAGCAAGCCCAAAGAAATAATAATCATATTTGGGTCTCCGTCCGGCTCCAGCATTTTTATATCAATCTCCACGCTATCGGTAGCGTCCAAAGCTGCGTTAATTCGCGTCGCGGCTTTTGCATCTAAGGACGTAGCGGTAAGTTTGATTAACGCCTGCTGTTCTTCTGTAAGCGGTATTACTAACTGCTTCATACTTACAAATCGTCGTCGTCCTCGTTGTCGATGTCCTCAAAGTCACTCTCAGCAGACGCGCGGCCGCCCAGTCTGTCGTCGTCCTTAAACTTCATAATGTTGTTAAGGCCGCAGGCTATACCACGATTACCGCTAACGTCGTAGCCGTAAAAAGTTACCGATACGTAGGCCCAAACGCCGCTATAAATCTCGTCCTCGTCGGTAATAGGGTTCTTGTGCTTGTCACATACACCCGGACGCGTATTACTCTTAGCGTTGATAAAGTAGCAGTCTGCATAAACGTCGTCGTCCTCCTTGTCTGTATCGCCATCGCGCAGCGGCAAATCCAGCTTTTTAGGCTCCTTGCCTCCCCACTTAGATACGGTGGCCTGCTTCTTAGCGGTCTCGATAGCCTGCTTAATAGCGTTTACGGTCGCTTTTTCCGATTTAGGGATAAGTACGTTAGTTATATACTTTCCGGTGCTTGCGTCTCCGTCCGGTGTGTACTTGTTAAATACGTGTGTGTAGCTCAATCGGCACGGGCCGAAAACTACCTTAGTGTCCTTTACTTTTGGCTCTATCATAACTTTTACGTGTTAATGGTTTTACTCGTTGTTATCGTTCTCGCCGTCGCCCTCGGTAATTTCTACCTCGTCGGCTTGCGTCTTACCGGTTAGCTCCATAATGGCCTTAATCATCTGCGCGTTCTTGAAAATCATTCGGAACGGTGCCGCGCTTTCCTGCACCAGCATACGCGCTGAGGCTTCGGTAATGTCGGAAACCTTACCGTATAAGGTTGCTAAAATTTCGTCCGCTACTTTCTCGCCGTCCTTTGCAGGTACTTTGGCGATAACCATAAGGCAGCCGCCTGCCTCCTTAACTGCGTCGCTAAGCGCGTTTGCGCTATCTACGACTTTCTTTGCTTTGTCTGTCATATACTTTTTATCTTGTATCGTCTCCCGGAATACGCCGGGCCGTTTTATTCTCTTGTTCTAAATCCGTGTATCGCGATACCCAGCAGCAGGGCTAAGTATAGGGCGTAAAACGGATGCTGCATAACGAAATCAAATAAAGGCTGCATAGTTGTTACTCGATGCCGCTAAAGTCATCGGCTATTGGATTTATAGCGGGGCGTTTGTCGCTCGCTGGTGCCAGCGTTGGTTTGCCCTGCGGTTTAACGATATAGTCGCCGCAGATAGCGGCAAACTGTTTCTTACCTGCCAGCTTTTCCAGCTCTGTAATGGTGCGTAGTTCCTGCGGCTTGTATATGTCCGCTGTAGCATAGCCCGCGTTACTTAGAGCTGAGGCCGCGCCGCTTATGTCGGTAATCTTTCGGACGCTGCGACCCTCTACGATTTTCCAGCCCGGTATCTCTACGCCGCTTAACGCTTGCTGTAGCGCGTACTCCTCGACACCTGCCAGCCACGTTTTAACGGTCGCCAGTCTTGGCAGCACGTCGTTAGCCAGTTCTTCCGGGGTAAGTATCTTATCCGCGTAATCTTTGGCCATCGTGGTACATTGGTTAGCCAGCGCGCGGCAGCTGCTCTTTACTTTGCAGAATTGACACCAGCCGCCGGGGTTCTGCGGGCCGTCTCCCTTATAGGCTTTTTCGGCCGCGGGGATAAGTACGGTTTCCGTCCAGTTGGTAAGCTCCTTAATAGATAGCTCCCACTCGCTGAGGTTGTCGATACGCGGCTGGACTATCGTCATACGCACGCGGTCTATATGGTACTCGAAGCTAAAGCGGGCAAACGCGCCTAACGCGTATATCATCATCTGCGGGTTATTCTCCGCGCTTACTCGTACACCTTTGCCGTACTTAAAGTCGATAACCTCCATACAGCCGTCGGCGATAATAATAGCGTCGGCAGTTCCGAAAGCCTCCGGTACGTAGTCGCTAAAATCTAATCTTGTTTCTACCAGCAGCTGCGCGTCCGGGGTTCTCTCCAGCGCGGCGTTTAACTTCTCCAGTACGATAACCTTATAGGTGTCCGTATATTCGTCCATTTCGCCGCTGTGGTACTGCGCGTCTAACTCTGCTATCTCGGCCTGCTCCCCATCGGTCGGCCGGCCTAAATACTCCTTTAGCTTCTTAGCGCAGTAGGCGTGTGCTAAACTACCCTCGGCTGCATAGCTGCTGCCGCTGTCCTCTACTGTAGCCTCCAGTCTCGGTGCTGCTGCGCAGTTTATCCAGCGGTGCGCGGCAGACGGGCTTAATAATGCGTGTGCGCTCATAGGCTAAAAAGGGCAGGTTTTGGTTAGTTCATCGCCTTTAATCTCTACAGCATCGCACTCGGCGATAAACTTAGCGCGGCTTTCGCTGTCGGGTAATGCGCTTGGCTTCTCGGCACCGCAAAGGGCTGCTGTATTCTTAAACCACGCCGTTAAGCGTTTGTGCCACGTCTTGTAACCCTCGCTGTCCGGCTTCTCCTTGTAGTCCTCGCCCTCGATGCGCTTACGGGTTCTATCCATCGCCGCGCGTATATCTACCTCGGTGTATTCCTTTGGTTTCTCCGGCATTGGTTCGGGCTTAGCCTCTCCGGATGCTGGCGCGGTTTCCTCTGCGGCGGGTGCTGCTTCGGCTGGTTGGTTTACTTGCTTTGGCTTAGCCTCAGCCTTTGGTTTTCTCTGCGGCTGCTGCGCTGCTGGCGCGGCCGTCTGCGCGGTTGTAACCAGCCCGGAAAGCATCGACAAAAGCGCGCTATCCATACCGATATTAACCTGCACGTTAATTTGAATTGGTTGCATAACTTTACTGTGTTATAATTCGTTGATAAACTTTGTAAGTTCCTTAATCTTATCCTGCTGCTCCCAGTGCGTAAATAATCGGGCAGCTGTGAAGCCGGCCACCAGTGTGATAACCTTAGAGGAAACCAGCACGTAAACCCAGCTTAACGCCGGCAGCTCGTCGTCGGGTACAGCGAAAAAGCCGATAGTCGTAATAAGCCCCAGCACGAAAAGCACGTAGTAGCGATAATTTGAAAAAATCTTTTTCATACTCTTACGATTAAATTGTTTATAAATAGGTGGCTTCCCAGCATTTAACTATCTGCCTCCCCGTTGTAAATTTTGCGCGTCCGGCTTTTCTTACGTTGAAACGTATGCAGCCGTCCTGCTCCCAGCGTTTTACCGTGTGACGCTCCACGCCTAAAAGCTCTGCCGCCTCGCGCTGGCTGTAGCGTCTATCCGGTTCGCATACTGGCTTAACTGGCACCATAGCGCGTAACCGATAACTGTAGCCCATCGCTTTTGCAGGCAAAGCGGCAGTTTTCCATCTTCTGCATAGCGTAGGCCGTGTTTTTTTGGCTATCCATATCGTAGCCATCCGCGCATTGCGTAGTAATGGTGTCCCCATTTCGCATAGCCCTAAGACGTTCGCGGGTAATCTTTTCGACGGGTTTTACCGCCATTTCACTAACTTTCTGCGTCATTTCTTCTAACTTTTGTTAAAAACTTCGTTCGTTCGTTGGTACATTAAGAAAAACCGCCTATCTTTGCCATTGGAAAGTATGCGATAGCCGGCTAAAAAGTCGGCGGCCTTTCTTATGCCCTTTCGGTTCGTTCGTTTGTTCGTTGGTGCAAAGATAGAGGTATTTCGGTAACTTCCAAAATTTTTAGGCAAAAAA
>ULVK01016612.1_pt1 | contig 41389 bp, 35 predicted proteins | sample 1959311 | NCBI WGS metagenome assembly ULVK01 (sample SAMEA4835783, study PRJEB28245) | human gut metagenome | biome: gut microbiome; material: fecal sample | place: Denmark | collected 2008 | reverse complement strand
TATAAATAAAGTTAAATCAAAGTGTTGCGGAATTAAGGATGGATTTTTTATTTTGCAATGCGGCCAAATTGTCGTATCTTTGTAGCAATATATGTCGTTGTAGCAAACAATAGCCATTGTCAGGTGGTATGGCTCTCTGTGTTAGGATGGCTTCTGTATTTGTTTGTGTTTCTTCCGCGACTTATTATATTAACTGGCGTAATCGGAGAATTCAATATTTATAATAACAATATGAGATTAAAAACCTTATTTACTGCGCTGTTTGCATTGGGCACATTGGGTGCCGGTGCAGCCAAGACTGCCGAGCCTGTTGACTATGTCAGCCCGCTCGTAGGAACACTTTCTAAATTCGAGTTATCCACCGGCAACACCTATCCGGCCATCGCCATGCCGTGGGGTATGAACTTCTGGATGCCACAGACCGGCAAGATGGGTGACGGATGGGCTTATGTATACACACAGGACAAGATACGTGGATTCAAGCAGACCCACCAGCCAAGCCCGTGGATAAACGACTTCGGTCAGTTCTCAATCATGCCTGTGACAGGAACTCCCGAGTTCGACCAGGACAAGCGTGCTTCGTGGTTCTCTCACAAGGCAGAGATAGCTAAGCCTTACTACTACCGCGTATATCTGGCCGACCACGACGTGGTTGCCGAAATGGCTCCTACAGACCGTGCCGTTGCCATGCGCTTCACATTCCCGGAGACAGACAAGTCGTACATCGTTCTGGATGCTTTCGACAGAGGTTCTTATGCCGAGATCATTCCTGAGAAGAACATGATCGTGGGTTACACCACACGCAACAGTGGCGGTGTGCCCGAGAACTTCAAAAACTATTTCGTGCTGAAGTTCGACAAACCTTTCACATACACAGCTGCCGTGACAGACGGTAAGGTTGACGCGTCGCAGCTGAAATCTACAAGCAACCACTCAGGTGCCATCGTAGGTTTCAAGACAAAGCGTGGCGAGCAGGTCAATGTGCAGGTGGCTTCATCGTTCATCAGCCCTGAACAGGCACTTCTCAACCTCAAAGAACTTGGCGACGGCAACTTCGACCGCGTCAAGCAGCAGGGCCGTGACCGTTGGAACGAGGTGCTGGGCAAGATTGAGATAGAGGACGACAACATCGACCATCTGCGCACATTCTACTCTTGCCTCTACCGTTCGGCTCTGTTCCCCCACAGCTTCTACGAGATCGACGCCAACGGACAGCCTGTTCATTACAGCCCGCACAACGGTAAGGTGCTGCCCGGCTATCTCTACACCGGTACAGGTTTCTGGGACACATTCCGCTGTCTCTTCCCGCTGCTCAACCTCGTTTATCCTTCAATCAACGAGAAGATGCAGGCCGGTTTCGTAAATGTTTACAAGGAGAGCGGATTCCTTCCTGAGTGGTCAAGCCCCGGTCACAGAGGCTGTATGGTGGGCAACAACTCTGCTTCAGTAGTTGCCGATGCCTATCTGAAAGGTCTGCGCGGTTACGACGCAGAGACTCTTTGGGAGGCTGTGAAGCATGGTGCAAACTCTGTTCATCCGCAGATTTCTTCTACAGGACGCCTCGGATATGAATATTATAACAAACTGGGTTATGTGCCTTACGATGTTAAGATAAACGAGAACGTGGCACGTACGCTCGAATATGCTTATGATGACTGGTGCATCTATAAGTTCGGTAAGGCTCTCGGCAAGTCTGACAAGGAGCTCAAGCCGTTCCTCAAGCACGCCTTCAACTATAAGAACGTGTTCGACAAGGAGACAAAACTCATGCGCGGACGCAACAAGGACGGCAAGTTCCAGACTCCGTTCAGCCCGCTGAAGTGGGGTGACGCCTTCACCGAGGGTAACTCTTGGCACTACACATGGTCTGTGTTCCACGACCCGCAGGGACTCATCGACCTGATGGGCGGCAAGGCAACATTCAACGCAATGCTCGACTCTGTATTCAATGTTCCGCCATTGTTCGACGACAGCTACTACGGTGGCGTCATCCATGAGATACGTGAGATGCAGATAATGAACATGGGTAACTATGCTCACGGCAACCAGCCTATACAGCACATGATTTATCTCTACGGTTATTCAGGCGAGCCTTGGAAGACTCAGTACTGGATCCGTGAGGTGATGGACAAGCTCTACAACGCAAATCCTGACGGCTACTGCGGTGACGAGGACAACGGTCAGACATCTGCTTGGTATGTATTCTCTGCTATGGGATTCTATCCTGTATGCCCGGGTTCTAATGAGTATGTGCTCGGAACTCCGTACTTCGACAAGATGACTCTGCATCTGGAGAACGGTAAGACCGTGACAATCACTGCCGACAACAACAGTGCCGAGAACCGTTACATACAGAAGATGACACTCAACGGTGCCGACTACACAAAGAACTATGTGACACACAGCGATCTGCTCAACGGTGCAAACATTGTTTACACAATGTCTTCCACACCTAACAAGCAGCGCGGCATTGCCGACAGCGACGCTCCTTATTCGCTCACAAAAGAGCTGGCTAAGGGTAAGAAAAAGAAATAATCATCATTGATACGCATAGACTGGAGAGGCTTGGAAAACGGAATGCTTTCCGCCCCTCCAGTTTTTTATAACCGGGTTTGCGGAATTTATCCGGCCTATATACTTAACAATACAACATAACTATTACAATCATGAAAAAAACAATCCTTATGCTTGCGGCGGCATTGCTCACAACCGGGCTGAGAGCTGCCGATGACCTGACGCTCAAGTCGCCCGACGGCACTGTCGGAGTGAACGTGAGCCTTGGCGACAAGGTGACTTATTCGGTAAGTGTTGACGGCAACGAGGTGCTCACAGGATGCGAGCTCGCCATGACCGTTGGCAATAAACAGCTGGGAGTGAAGCCGAAACTGAAAAACGTGAAGCGCACTTCGGTTGACGAGACAATAAAGCGCGAGGTGCCTATAAAGAACGCACAGGTGAGAAACCACTATAATGCCATGACGCTCAACATGTCGGGCAATTACGCCATTGAGTTCAGAGCTTTCGACAACGGTGTGGCTTATCGCTTCGTGACAAATATTAAAGGCACTGCCGACGTGAAGGACGAGACTTTCAAAATAGATTTTCCCGGTGATTATACGGCTCACGTTTCTTTCACAGATGGTTTCAAGACCTCGTATGAAAGTCCTTACAGCCACATCAAGACGCGCGACTTCAAACCGTCGGACAAGATGATATATTTCCCGGTATTGGTTGGTACGGACAAGAATTATAAGATTCTTATCTCTGAAGCTGACCTGAGAGACTATCCCTGTATGTTCCTAAAGGGTACCGGCGAGAACGGAATGACGGCAGTATTTCCTAAGGTTCCGCTTGAGTTCGGCGACGACGGCGACAGAAGTGTGAAGATACTGAAGGAGGCAGACTACATAGCCCGCACTCAGGGCAAGCGCTCGTTCCCGTGGCGTTACTTCGTAATCTCGAAGCAGGACAAGGATATCCTTGCCAACGAGATGACCTATGTGCTCTCTTCTCCGTGCGAACTGAAGGACTGCAGTTGGATTAAACCGGGACAGGTGAGCTGGGACTGGTGGAACCATAAGATGATATGGGGCGTGAACTTCAAGGCCGGAATAAACAACGATACGTATAAATATTACATCGATTTCGCTTCTAAGTTCGGCATTCCTTACATCATCCTTGACGAAGGATGGGCACGTACGACACGCGATCCGTTCAACTCAATCGACGCAATCAATATCCCTGAGCTCGTGGCTTATGGCAAGAGCAAGAACGTGGGCCTCATTCTGTGGCTGCCGTGGCTGACAGTTGAGAACCACATGGACCTCTTCAAACGCTATGCCGAGTGGGGAATTCCGGGTGTGAAGATAGATTTCATGGACCGTAGCGACCAGTGGATGGTGAACTTCTATGAGAGAGTGATAAAGGAAGCTGCCAAATACAAGATGGTGGTTGACTTCCACGGATCGTTCAAACCGGCAGGTCTGGAGCGCAGATATCCTAACCTTCTGTCTTACGAAGGAGTGCGCGGTATGGAGCAGAACGAGGGTTGTCGCCCGGAGAACACAATCTATCTGCCGTTCATCCGCAACGCTGTGGGAGCAATGGATTTCACTCCCGGTTCGATGAACTCGGCACAGCCGGAGTCAAACCGCTGCACCGATCCTAATCCGATGGGTATGGGTACGCGTGCTTGTCAGATGGCGATGTATGTCGTTTTTGAGAGTGGCATACAGATGCTTTCGGATACTCCGACAAGATATTACGCCGAAGAGGAGTGCACTAAGTTCATAAGCTCGGTGCCTGTGACATGGGATGAGACACACGTCATCGATGCCAAGGTGGGCGAATATGTTGTCGTGGCACGCCGTAAAGGTAACCGCTGGTTCATAGGAGCGATGAGCGCAGGCAACGCAAGAACCGTGAATGTGCCGCTCGACTTCCTCGGTGAAGGTGGCAAACGCACTCTTACGTTCTTTGCCGACGGCGTGAATGCCGACCGTCAGGCTTTCGATTATGTGAAAGGTGAGAGCCAGGTGGACAAGTCTTCGGTGCTCACACTGAAGCTGGAACGCAACGGTGGCTGGTGCGGAGTGATTGAATAATCACGCAAGAATATAAAAAAGAGAAACGCGCGAACTGCGTTGTCTGCAGTCAGTGACACATTATTGTCCTGCTGCCGGCCGCGGTCCGCGCGTTTCTCTTGCCTTTATTGTCGGTTATTATTTATTTTTTCATTATCTTTCCCACTTGTTCGGCTATCTGTCTCATGCCTTTTATTGAGGGATGACCGTTGAGCTTGTCGATGTCTTTCAGCATCACATATTTCACTTTATAGTGCTCGCAAACGGTGCGGCTCGACTCTGTTATATCCTCAGACAGCCCGTCGTTGATTATGACATATATCTCGACGTTCGGATAGCGTGCTATTGTGTTGTCTATCATATATGCCATTGCCGGGCGGAAAGAGTAGAGATCTTCCTTCGTCCAGTCGCTGTACTTATATTCGCCGATGGGTGATCCTGCCCAACTGTCGTTCGTTCCGCCGAAGATGAATATTATGTCGGGACATCCGAGATTCCAAAGACGGGTGCAGAATGAGCGGTCGCTGTAGTCTTCCTTGTTGTATCCGGTGTTGCATATTGTTGCTCCTGAGAACGAATTGTTCACACACAGGCGCAGTCCTTTGCTGCTTATCAGCTGGTGCCACCACGTCTGTTGCACCTTTGTCACGTCTGTGTTGTCGTGCTTTCCGGCGTTATACCATACGTAGTTCGTGCTCGGTTGCAGATAGCCTTGGAATGTACTGTAGGAGTCACCGAGTATTGATACCGATTTCTTTGATTGGGCAGTGCACGAGATGCAGGCTGTAATCAGCAGGGCGAATAATATTATTTTTCTCATGTTCGTATGCTTGTATTGGATTGTTTGTTGGTTTTATGTTGTCTGTTATATTTCTCCATTGAGATAGCCCAGCACCTTTCCGCTGAGCTGAAGGAGCGATATCTCGCATATCTTTGTGTCGTATTCGGCAACGAGTATGCGCTCGCGGGCATCGAGCAGGCTTTGCTGCGCCTCGCGCATCTCGAATCCTGATATGCTGTGCTCAAGGTATTTGAGGTTTGCGAAATAGTAGTTTGTCTCTGCCGCAACGAGATTCTGCCGTTCCTTTTGCAGTATCTCCCAGTTGTTTCTGTATGCCTGCCAGAAGTTGTTTAGCTCCGATTTCAGTGAGAGTTTCAGGTTTTCACGTTCCAGTTCAGAGTATTTTATGTCGAGCACGGCATTGCGTTTCTGCATCCTTCGCTTGCCGTCGAACAGTTTGAAGCCTACGGTTATTCCGGCGTTCAGTCCCCAGTTGTCGCGCTTCCGTGTGGCAGAGAGCTCGTAACGGTTCATGGTGTAGCCGTAGCCCATGTTGAGTCGCACGTAAGGATAGTCGCGCGACATAATCTTTTTGTAGTCTGCTTTCACGATGTCTGTATTCTTATCGGCCAGCAGGAGCGACGAGTTGGCAGACAGAGTGGCCTCCCACAGCTCGTCGTAGCGCAGGTTCGGGTTTACGTCGATGGTCGTATCGCGTATGCCGAGCAGTGCCATGACGTCCTCGTTGCCAAGCATCTCGTTCAGTGTTATTCTTGAAGTGTTGAGTGCTTCGCGCTGTTTCATGTATTGGGTACTGTCGGCGTTGAAGTCAACTTTTGCCTGCAGATATTCCAGTTGCGAGAAACTGCCGACGTGATAGTTCACTTCCACGATGCGCAATCGTTCGCGTGAGAGCTTCATGGCGTTGTGGAAGTTCTTCAGTCGGATGCTTTGCTGTATGAAGTTGTAGTATTCTGCGGTGAGCGATGCCACATAATCCTCAACTGCGACACGTGTCTGCAGCTCGCCCTGTTCCTTCATCAGCTGCAGCTGTTTGTAGTTTGTCCACACGTTGAAGCCGTCGAATATGGTCCAGTTGAGTTCTATTCCGGCGTCAAGAGTCCCGTCAAGGGCGTTGCTTTCTTTTGAAGTGATGCCCGTGCCTCTTGCTGTTGAGCTTGTGGTATGATAGTTTCCGCTGTATGAGGCAGTGAGATTCACTTCCGGCAACAGTCCCGCGTTGGCTGCCGTTGCATTGTTTGAGCTGACTTCCTGACGGTTTTTCACCATCCGTATTGAAAAGTTATTCTCAAGACCTTTGGCCAGACAGTCCTGCAATGTCGTCACTCCGACATCGTGGAATTCAGATTCCTGTTGGGCAGACGCGCTGCAAAAGCACATCAGAAAGAATATTCCGGTAATGAGTTTATTTATCATTTGTTATCTTTTTTATTCTGTTTGTTGATATGAAACTGTAAACGGCAGGCACCACATACATCGTAAGAATGGTGGAGACAAGCATTCCGCCGACAACAGCCACACCCATTGCGATGCGCTGGTTGCATCCTTCGCCTGTGGCGAAAGCCAGCGGGATGAGGCCGAGAATGGTCGATGCACTCGTCATAAGAATAGGACGCAGACGCTGTTTTGCGGCTTCGCGTACGGCAGTCAGCTTGTCCATGCCGTCCTGTTGTTTCTGGTTGGCGAACTCAACGATAAGGATACCGTTCTTTGCCACAAGACCTATGAGCATGATGATGCCTATTTGGCTGAACACGTTCATGGTTATGTCGCCGTAATACATGAATATCAGCGCACCAGTTATGGCGAGCGGAACGGTAAGCATTATGATGAACGGATCCTTGAAACTTTCGAACTGGGCTGCCAGAATGAGGTAAATGAGCACCAGGGCGAGGATGAAGGCGAACATAAGACTTGACGAGCTCTCGCGGAAATCCTTGGAATCGCCTGCCAGAGACGTGCGGAACGTGTCGTCAAGAACCTCCTTCGCTATCTTGTCCATCTCGTCGAGACCTTGACCTATGGTCTTCCCTTCAGCCAATCCTGCGGAAACCGTTGCCGAAACGAAGCGGTTGTACCTGTACAGTTTAGGCGGAGCAATGGTGTTCTCTATTTCGATAAGGTTGTCCATCTGTATCATTTTCCCGTCGTTGCTGCGCAGATATATCGCACGCAGATCGGCCGGCTTGTTGCGTTGCTGGCGGTTTATCTCACCGAGGATTTCATACTGTTTGCCGTTCATATAGAAGTATCCCATGCGCTGTCCGCTGAGTCCGTACTGCAAGGTCTCGGACAAGTCGCGTGTGCTTACGCCCATTACGTTGGCCTTGTCGCGGTTGATGTGTATGCGCGCTTCGGGCTTGCTGAACTTCAGATCGACGTCAGCCATCTGGAAAACCGGATTCTCATACACCTTCTCCATGAATTTCGGGAGCACCTTTTCGAGCTTTTCGAGGTTGGTGGCCTGCAATACATACTGTATAGGCATGCGCGAACGGCGACCGCCGAACGATGACTGCTGCTGTACGAAAGCACGCGCTTTGGTCTTCTTTTGCACGGCAGCCGACAGCTTTTCGGCAACGTCCATCTGGCTGTAATCGCGGTCGGCCATGTCCTTAAGGGTCACCTGTATGTTTCCGCTTCCGCTCGACACACGTGCCGTGACTGCTTTGGCGTCGGGTATTATGGAGTCAACCACACGGTTGATGTCTTCAGTATAATCTCTTATGTATTCGTAGGTCACACCCTCTGCACCGCGCGTGTTGATGGTGATCATTGAGCGGTCTTCGAGCGGAGCCATCTCCGACGGAATCTTTCCCCACAGCACTACGATGAGCACGAGCATTAAGGCGATGAGCGGCAATATCCACATGCGGTGGCGCAACACATATTTCAGCGATCTCTCATATATGTTGTTCAAACCTTCGAAGAACGGTTCGGTGGCGCGATAGAATGCGTTTTTCTTTTCCTTTTGTTTCAGAAGCTTCGTCGCAAGCATCGGTGTGAACGTGAGGGCGGAGAATGCCGATATGATGACGGCGCCCGAAATCACCATACTGAACTCACGGAACAGTCGGCCGGTGGTTCCTTCCATGAACACGATGGGGAAGAAAACGGCCACCAGAGTGATTGTCGTGGATATGACGGCAAAGAATATCTCTTTCGCGCCTTCTATTCCGGCTTCCTTCGGCGACATGCCCCTCTCTATTCGGATATAAATGTTCTCGGTCATCACAATGGCGTCGTCGACCACCAATCCCACGGCAAGCACCACGGCAAGCATCGTGAGCACGTTGATGGAGAAGCCGAACAGATACATTATGAAGAACGAACCGATGAGCGATACGGGAATGACGATGCAGGGAACAAGCGTCACACGCCAGTCGCGCAGGAAGAGGAAGATGATGATTATAACAAGGAGAAACGCCTCGTAAACCGTCTGTTTCACCTCGTTTATTGATGCGCGGATGAACTTTGTGTTGTCGAAGCCGTAGCTGTACTTCACGTCCTCGGGCAGGTCTTTCTTCATCTGCTCCATGCGTTTATACACGGCGTCGGCTATGTCGATGTGGTTCGCGCCGGGCTGAGGCACGACCACCACGCCCACCATCGGCACACCGTTCATCTTCATGTAGCTTTTTATGTCGGCGGCACCGAGTTCGGCGCGTCCTATGTCGCTGAAACGGATGATGCGGTTGCCGTCGCTCTTCACTATAAGATCGTCGAACATCTTAGCGGTGTTCATAAGTCCCATTGTGCGTATGTTCAGTTCGATGGTGTTACCCTCGATGCTTCCCGACGGCAGTTCCACGTTCTCGTTATCCACAGCATTCTTCACGTCCATCGGCGTGATGCCATATCCCGCCATCTTTATGGGGTCGAGCCACAGTCGCATGGAATATTTCTTCTCGCCCCAGATGCTCACGCTGCTTACGTCGGGGATGGTCTGAAGCTGCTCTTTCACCGTAAGGTCGGCTATCTCGCTGAGTTCCAGCAACGGCCTTTTCTCACTTTGCAGAGCCACCATGAGTATAGGCGAGGCGTCGGCATCGGCTTTTGACACTGTGGGAGGGTCGCAGTCGCGCGGCAGATAGCGCTGTGCGCGAGAGACCTTATCGCGTACGTCGTTGGCGGCAGTCTCCAGATCGACCGACAGTTCGAACTCCACCGTTATGCGGCTTTTGCCCTGTTCGCTCGTACTCGTAAGCGAACGTATGCCGGGAATACCGTTGATGTTCTGCTCAAGCGGCTCCGTTATCTGATTCTCTATGACGTCGGCGTTGGCTCCGGCGTACGAGCAGGTTACTGAAATGATAGGGTTGTCGACCGACGGATATTCTCTCACGCCCAGGTACGCATAGCCTATTATTCCAAAAAGCAGAATGATCACGGTCATCACCGTAGCGAGAACCGGTCTGCGTATGCTTATTTCGGAAATGTTCATTATTCGTGTTTTTTATGTGCATTAATCAATCTTATCGAGAGTTACCGGCAAATCGGTGCGGAGCTGCAGCGTTCCTGAAGTTATCAGCGTGTCGCCTACGCTAAGTCCTCTTAACACCTGTACCTTGTCCTCCGTTCTCAGTCCGATTGTTATTTCCACCGGCTGAGCCTTTCCCGATTTGTAAAGGAACACCTTGTCTTTACCCATTTCGGGCACTACGGCCTCAGAAGGAATGGCTATGGCGTCCTTTATCTCCTGTTTCTTCAGATTGATGCTGGCATACCGTCCCGGCGTCAGTTTACCGTCGGCATTGGCATATATCGCGCGTACTGTAAGAGTGTGAGTGTTCATGTCGATGGCAGACTCCTTGGCATAGACCTTTGCCGGGAATGTGTGGAGCACTCCGTCGATGGAGAACTGAAGCCTTGTGCCCGGCTTGATGTCCCTTGCGTATCGTTCGGGAATGGCGAACTCCACCTTCAGCGGAACTATTCTCGTCAGCTTGCTCACGACCGTCTGCGGTGTGGCGTATGCACCGACGCTTATCTGCCGCAATCCGATTATTCCGTCGAACGGTGCCCGCAGCTCTGTCAGTTCTATCTGAGCTTTCACTATGTCGATGTCGGCCTGCAGCGTGGCAAGCTCCGTGTTCACCTGTTCATAGGCTTCCTGACTTACGGCGTCGTGCTGCAACAGCGTGCGCTGTCTGTAAACACGGTCTTTGGCGAGCTTGAGCTGCGACACCAGTCTCTTGAGTTCGGCCTGCAGTTTCTTGTCGTTCACCTTTGCCAGGAGCTGTCCTTTTTTCACGTGCACGCCCTCTTTGAACATTATGCTTACCACCTGTCCGGACGTCTCAAAAGACAGATCGACGCTTTCGTCCGGAATGAGTGTTCCGGTGACTGTGAACTCGTCGGTCAGGGGCCCGGTCTTTATGATTGTGGCGTTTACGTTCAGCTGTTTGTTTTTTCCCCTTCCGCCCTGTACTACCTTTTCGGCATCAGCCAGTTCGGAGTTGGTTTTAGGCATTTGTGAATACACACCCCACACGACCAGTGCGCATACGATAGCAGCTATCAGGCCCCATTTCAGTTTCTTGTTCATCTTTTAGTTTTTAGTTTATTAGTTCGGTTGCATAATGTGCAGATACGGTCTTTTGCGGTTACAAAAGATTCTGTCACACGAAAAAAAGTATTGTAAATCAGTATTGGATATGCGAAGATAATAAATTAGAATATAGAACCCAAAAAGTTTTTACATTATTTATGGATTATGATTGAAAATATTTGAAAAACCGAGGCTGTTTTTTCCGATTTTATGTTTTTATCTTCCTGAAAATGCAAAATTATTAAATACGGGCACATCCGGTGGATAGTCGGTGTGAATAAAGAACTTATCCGTATGCCATATAAATTTCCCGTTAGTCGGATAAATGTTTTCCACATTATTTCTCACGCTTAATATCATCGTTTTACCCGGAAACTCAAGGGACGAACTTACAGTTTTTCTTGACATAATTTTGACAAAATATTTTCTCAAAAGAGGTGTAAAGGAATGTTAAAACGGGCGTTGCGGAGGCCATTTCTGTCTTCATGGTCTTTCGATATACCCCATAACATAGTCCGAAAAAGTTCTTTTCGCATTCCGATATTGCCCATTTTGCAGTATGATAAAGCCTATATTAGGGTACGAAATGGCCCATTTCAGCCTCCAATATAGGCCATTTCGCATGCCGAAATGGTGCTTTTCGCAGGATGATAAAATACCCCTTAAATATAAGTTATTGATATTCAATGTCTTATAAAAACCTCTTATATTCCGCGTATTTGCGTCCGAGGAAAGTCTGCGCGCAAATACGCGCTTATTTTTCGGGGTAGAGTGGGAAACCGGGGCGTGAAAATCGAAATCAGGTTATAAATTGAAAGTATCCCGTATCTTTTTCATCCGGCAAAAGAAACCGGTGTCGCTTCTATGTGGAAACGTATGTCTTTCTGTCGGAATTAAGCGTGGATTAGTTCCTACAGATTCTGAATGTGCTCATCTTCCGTTACATATCAGTCTGTTGTCGTGTTAATAATTCTCTGTATCGGTTGCCTGTTCCGCTGCCGGCTTATCATCTGCGGTCTGTCGGCAAGCGGGCGGATAGTGTCTGCATCACGGTTTTCGGTTCGTCTTTAAAATCGCGGATATGGCGGTCGGGCGTTAAATTCCGAAGATAATAATTTGGATGTTTAAAAACTAATATTTATATTTGCAAAAATAAAAAAGCCTGTTTGCCGCGCTTGCAGCATTCCGGAAGGGTTACATCCGAGACCGTCTGCGGGCTGCTGAATGCCATGAAAGCTTCGGATGCGGTGCTCGGGTGTCGGATGTAAGATTACAGCTAAACCAAATAAACAAACAATAATAAGAAGATATGATTGACGTTAAAGAGACATTAAATGCCGCCGGTGAGCGCATGGAGATGGCTGCGATGTATCTTGAAGAGCAGCTTGCCCGCATACGTGCCGGACGTGCCAACGTGGCCATTCTCGAAGGTGTGAGAGTGAACTCTTACGGTTCGATGGTGCCATTGAATCAGGTTGCCAACGTATCAGTGCCCGACCCACGTACCATCGCCATCCGTCCTTGGGACAAGAAGGCCATCCGCGACATAGAGAAAGCCATCATGGACAGCGACGTAGGCATAACTCCTGAGAACAACGGTGAGATTATCCGTCTCGGCATTCCGCAGCCAACGGAGGAGCGTCGCCGCGAACTGGTGAAACAGTGCAACAAGATTGGCGAGAAGACAAAGGTGGAAGTGCGCAACGCACGTTCAGAGACAAAGGAGAAACTGAAGAAAGCCATCAAGGACGGACTGTCTGAAGACAACGAGAAGGACGCCGAACAGGAACTTCAGAAGATTCACGACAAGTACATCAAGAAGATTGATGAGCTGCTCGCTGAAAAGACAAAAGAAATAATGACAGTATAAATTCATTGAAAAGAAAGAAAATAAACGCGGCGCGCACCGGCTGTCACGGATGTTCTGTATGATTATTCCGGCTGTCCGTAATGCGTGTGTGGTTTGTTTTCTTTCTTCTCTTTTTTATATTTTTTCCCATTACGATGCAAGGCTTAGTGATAAAGAATACCGGTAGCTGGTACACGGTGAAGACCGTGGAAGGCGATATCGTGGAATGCAAGATTAAAGGAAACTTCCGGCTCAAGGGCATCCGCAGTACCAATCCTGTGGCTGTGGGCGACCACGTGGAGATAGAGCGCAACCAGCAGGACACGGCATTCATCACTGCCATTGGCGACCGTAAGAACTACATCATACGCAAATCGCAGAACCTGAGCAAGCAGAGTCACATCATAGCTGCCAATGTTGATCAGGCTTTTCTCGTCGTGACGGTGGAGCGTCCGCAGACAAGCACTACGTTCATCGACCGTTTCCTGGCTACGGCTGAGGCTTACAGCGTGCCAGTTGTGCTCGTGTTCAACAAGACCGACCTGCTCGACGACGATCTAATGCACTATCAGCAGATGATGGTCGACCTTTATGAGACGGTGGGCTATAAGTGTGTTCAGGTGTCGGCTCAGACCGGTGAGGGCATGGAACAGCTCAAGGACTTGTTGCGCGGAAAAATCACTCTGCTGAGCGGAAACAGTGGAGTAGGCAAGTCAACGATGATAAACAGGCTGCTGCCCGGTGTCAATCTGCGCACGGCGGAGATAAGCGACGCCCACAATACGGGCATGCACACCACCACTTTCAGCGAGATGCTGCCTTTGCCCGGCGGAGGATATATCATCGACACGCCGGGAATAAAGGGTTTCGGCACGTTCAACATGGAGCCGGAGGAGCTTACGAGCTACTTCAAGGAGATATTCCATTTCTCAAAGAACTGTCGTTTCAGCAACTGCACCCACACCCATGAGCCCGGATGTGCCGTGCTCAAGGCTGTTGAAGACCATTACATCGCGGCGAGCCGTTATCAGAGTTATCTGTCGATGCTCGAGGATAAGGACGAGAACAAATACCGCGAGGCTTATTGACGTGTCTGCCGGCGCAGCGTCATCATAAGGAATTTATCCAGCCGGCAATATCCTTCATCACGTCTTCAGACATTGTTTCCTCTATCGCTCCGTACTCATCGGCATATCCTGTCGTGCAGTGCTGGAACAGATGGTTGAGGCCGTCGTATTCCTTTATCATGTTTTTCGGGTTGTGCGGGAGCAGACTCTTTATTCTGTCGAGGTTGAGTCGGGGCTTCACCTGTGTGTCCATCGTTCCGTTCAGAGCCATCACCGGACAAGTGGTTGAGGCTATCACGTCAGCCGGATCGTAGTTTACGAAGTATCTGAGCCACGCGTTCCCTTCGGTCTCAGCCTGTTTTCTTATGTCCGCTGCGGTAACATCGGCAGGACGGCCCATGCGTCTGAGCGCGTCGTTGCTTTGTCCGGCTACTATCGTGTCGCCCTTGACACTCGTTCCTGCCATGCTCACGATGAAGTCGGCATTGCCGTCGGCAGCCAGCATGAAGGCTATCGTTCCGCCCTCGCTGTGGCCTATCACTCCTATGCGTGAGAATTTTCCGTGCATGCCGCGCAGCATCTCGAGTCCGGCCGCGGCATCCTTCATGAAGTCGGCCGTTGTGGCTTTTGCGGCGTCGCCGGTCGATTTACCGGTTCCGCGGTCGTCATATCTCAGCGACGCTATGCCGTTGCGTGCCAGTCGGTCGGCCAGGACAAGAAAGGGTTTGTGTCCGAACACCTCCTCGTCGCGGTTCTGCAGACCGCTTCCGCTCACCATAATCACCACCGGCACAGGCTTCTTTCCGTCGTAGCCTTCTGGCCATGTCAGTGTGCCGCTGAGCACTGCTCCCGCTGCCTTGTTCTCAAAGCTCACTTCCTGTGTGGTGTAACCAAGTGGCGGTTTTGGCGTCTGTGGTCTGTTCATCACCACGCCGCCACGCTTCAGGTCGAGCCTGAACGGCATGCCTATTTGCGTGAAACGTCCCGTTATCAAGTCTTTTGTGATGCGTCCGGCATACGTTGCCGCGATGTCGGGCACGGTTATGTTGATGGAGTCCGCCGTGAGAACGTTCACCTCAGTCTTTATTCCCTTTGCTCCCTGCATTGGACTGTCAAGGGTACAACTCGGCTTTCCGTCGCTGCCGGTGCTGATGTTGAGCACCAGCGGCAGTTCTTTTCCCTGTCCTAAAATCAGATTGCCCGACCATTGTCCGTCGGTTGTCTGTGCCGTCATGTCAGCCGCACAGGCGAGGAGTATTGCGGATATGAATGTGAAAGCTGCTTTCATCCTTTTCTTTTTATGAGTGTTCTGAATACCACGAGTGTCACGCATAGGGCTATGACAAGCAGTATGGGATATATCGAATCCTTGTTTGCCGGGTCGGCTGCGCTGCCGAGAAAGGCGAGGCCCATCTCTAAAGCCATGACCCTTGCCATGCGTATTATCAGTGAGTATTGCGCGGTGTTGTGCAGTTTTATGTGTATGTTGATCATCCGGTCGGGGAAGTATGCAGCTACCAGACACAGCAATACTGCCGCCGTACCGATGATGCTGTTCACAAGAATGCGGCCCGCCTCGTTGCTGCCTTCAGACATCGAAATGATGACGGTCTGGTCGATGCTTTGCAGGTCGTTCATTGTCACGACCCACATTATTATTACTATGATTGCAGCCATCGCCTCAAAGATGTTGCCTTCCATTGTGCGGTACACCTTTATTCTGTTTTCATTATTCTTCAGTCTCATCGTTTTCTTTCTTTTCCTGCTTCTTTTTCTTCAGACGACCGCTCTTGCGCAGTGCCTCCGTGATGATCCATTGCAGCTGCCCGTTGGTGCTGCGGAACTCATCGGCTGCCCACGCTTCGATGGCATTCATCATATCGGCGTCGATTCTGAGAATGAAGCTCTTTGTCTTATTTTCCTTTTTTGCCATGTCAGTATTTTGTCATGACCGGTTGTTTTTAATGCTTTATCCGGGCCGGCATGGTGCCGGCCCGTTCACTTAATGATTCAGAGTGCCTGTGTTCACTACCGGTTGCGCGGCCTCGTCGCTGCAGAGCACCACCATGAGATTGCTCACCATGGCAGCCTTCTTGTCGTCGTCGAGTTCCACGACCTCCTCGTCCGACAGCTTATGGAGCGCCATCTTAACCATCGATACAGCGCCTTCCACGATTTTCTCTCTTGCCATGATTATGGCAGAAGCCTGCTGGCGGCGCAGCATTACGGCCGCAATCTCGGGAGCATAAGCCAGATAGTTGATGCGTGCCTCCACAATCTCGATGCCCGCCATGTTCAGACGCTCGTCCAGTTTCTCCTCCAGCTGTTTGTTTATCTCCTCGCCTCCGCTGCGCAGAGTCAGTTCGCCGGTGTTCTGTTCGTTGTCGTCGTAGGCATAGAGACCGGCTGTCTGGCGCAGTGCGGCGTCGCTCTGTATCTTCACGAAGTTCTCAAATGCCTTCATAACGCTCGATACTGAGTTGCCTACGGCGTTCTGGTTGCCCGACTGTGCCATTGTCTGCGAGTCGATCTCGAACATCGCCTTGTACGTGTCTTTGAGCTTCCACACCAGCACCAGACCTATCATCACCGGATTACCCGTCTTGTCGTTCACCTTTATCGGTTCCACGTCGAGGTTGCGTGCACGCATCGACAGCTTCTTGGTAGAGATGAACGGATTGACCCAGAAGTAGCCGACGCGGGTGAATGTGCCTTTGTACTGGCCGAAGAACATCATCACCCGTGCCTCGTTTGGCTCGAGTTGCATCATGCCGCACCACATTATCAGTGCCACAATAGCGAGCAGACCGCCACACACACCGGTGGTGATACCGCATGCGGAATCGCCGATGTTGATGCCAAGCACGATGAGTGCTATGCTCGCGAGGGTGAGAAACAGATTGACAAACAGCATCAGGAAGCCGTTGAGTGTCGTTCCCTTGAATGTAAATTCCTTGTTTTCCATAAAAGTGTAATAATTTAGTTGTTTTAGTTTTGATATTATTTTGATATCGCAAATATATTATTTTATTTCTTACGGAGCAATATATCGGACTATAATTTAACGTAAATTAATATGTCGTATTTTTCATTCCGTTCACGTATAAGTTGCGTTTCTGGTTATTTATAAGGTGAGTGTTACAGTTACGTAAGGTGAGTATTATGGTTATATAAGGCGATTATTACGGTTAAGTAAGGTGAATATGAAAGTAATGTAAGGTGTAAATAACGGTGTGAGGAGCGGTATGCAGTGGCGGGAAAACGCTTTGTGTATGGTGGTTTCACAGCATAGTGCGGCAAGTTGAGACCAATACAATATGGCTCCGGTGTATATACGATAAAACGCAGCGGGCTGAACAATCAGACCGTTGCGTATGGATTGATTTTTATGAAAGATAGAAAGCAATGTCTATTGTATCACGAGCATATCGTATCTGATGCCGTCTCTCGATGCCGGCACGCCGGTGACATATTTTGATTTGCTGCTGCTGTCACGTCTGGCGCGTGTGCGCGGTTCGGCGTTCTTAGCCTCTATGGCGAGGCCGGAGGTCTTCAGTGTGCCAGAGTCTGCCGTTTCCGGTTTCTCTGCCTGCCGCGTTATGTAGAGCGTATCGATGCGTTGTGAGAGCATACGCATGTCCTCCGGCTCGCTTTTCGAGCCGGTGAAGAATCCCGCCAGAAATCCTATGACAGCCGCAGCCGGCAGAGCCACGAGCCACTGCGGCATGCTCCTGCGGTTGCGTCGCCACGGTCTTACGTGCAGACTCTCGTTTTCCTCGTCGCGCATCCGGCGTGCCATACGTGCTATTTCCTTGTCATTTATTTTCATATTGTGTCATTTTCTGTTTTATGTTTGTCATTATCTGGTGCAGTCTCGATTTCACAGTGCCCTCGGGCATAGTGTATATCTGTGCTATCTCAGGCACGGTCAGTTCCTCCTCATAGTGCAGCGAGAACATCATCCGGTCATCGGGCCGCAGTGTGGCGAGCGTCGTACGCAGTGCCTGCCTGAACAGTTCGGCGTCGAGTTCGGCTTCTGCCTCACTGTCGGTCACGGGCGGATCGGACTGAGTCTCCATGTATGCAGCCTCGTGTATGCCGTGTCGCCAGATGTTGCGGCAGATGTTGTAGGCTATTGTGAACAGCCACACGTCCACCTTTCTGCCCTCCCTCCACGACGTACGGGCGGCATAGGCACGCAGGAAAACGTCGTGAGTGCAGTCGGCGGCAGCCTCGCGGTCGCCCCTGAGTTGGCGTATGAAGAAACCCTGCAACCGCCTTGCGTAGCGGTTGTAGAGTTCAGCGAAGGCGTCGTCGCTGCCACGTGCGGCTGCCGTCATGAGCTGTTCGTCGGTGCGTTGTGTACGTCTCAGACTGAAAATCGTCATTTGTCGAGCATTTTCATGAACTTTTTCTCTTCTTCCAACGGCAGCGAAGCCTGTTTTATTGCGCTGCGCAAGGTGGTCATAAGCCATTCGTAGCGTGCCTTGTCGTATGTCTTGTAATATGGCAGCAGGTCGCAGAGCATTATCGCATAATTCACAGACATCCTTTTGGCAGATATCCAGTTGTCCGGCACGAACGACTCACGCAGATATTCCAACAGGTATTTCTGCTCCACGTTCCGACACTTCACGGCCATGTTGTCGTATGGTTTGTCGGAATATTTCAGTACAAGTCCTTCGTTGTAGAGACTGTCGAGCACCGGTGCTTTGAGGTCCATACCGCTCAATGGCGAGTAATATACGGAGCGTCCCGACTTTACACGTATGTAACGCAACAGCTGGAGAAGATATTTGTAGCTGCTGTCTTCGTCGGTTATCGGAACCTCCGGCTTGGGTACTTCGCCTATTCCGAGCTGCCGGAACAGCTGTTCACGGTATTTGCGCATATAGAGGAACGGAACGCATACTATTATCTTGTCGGTGTGTACTCCCTTGCCATATTGCAGCAACCACTTGGGTATTACCACGGCGTCGCCTACGCCGATGTATATTCCGCCCTCGTCCATGCCCTGCAGTTCATTGTAGTTGTATTGCAGAATGCCGGGTGAGTATTGTCCCGACTCGTAGTAAGCCTTGCAGATATCTGCAAGCCGGCGGGTGTCATTCTCTTTGGCAAAGTAGGCCAGCCACGTGTTGTATTCGTCGTAGCCCATTTTCTCCGGCATGCGCGCTATGGCTTTTTCGGCATATACGGTGTCTTCCGGAGTGCCCATATATTCGCGGTAGGCGCAGTAGTTGTATATGTAGGAGTCGGGTACAGCCTTTTTCATCTCGGCGAGCACCGTGACAGCGGTAGTGTCGGTGTTGTCCTGCCAGCGCTTGTAGTTTGCCGCCTGGTAGTAGTTGCGCCATGCGTTCTCATTTTTCGGGTCGGTTTTCACCACCTCGCCCCACGCCTTTATCTGTCCGTCATACCATTCGGCAGTCTTCTCCTCCACGATAGGACTTTTCACTTCCTCGGGCGCTGTCTGTGCTGTGGCGCCTGTTGCCGTCATCATACATACGGCCATTGCTAATGTCTTTATCCTTTTCATCATATATCTGTTTGTTTGTCGTTTTCTGATAGTGCATACACCCGAGAGGTGCAACCGTTCGCTGAATGATGAATTTTTTATTTTTCAATGTCTTTTTTTTCGCAGATACGGGGCCGGAGGCAGGTGAGCATGTATTAATAAAATAGCTCTTCGGCATTAAATATATATAATGTCGTGAATACAATTTGTAAAAATATTTTACCAAAAAAAGCCCCCGCTTTTACTCGCAAAATAGAAAACGGAAAAATGAGAAATGGCGTTTTTCGTGATGGTTAAGTGTGAACGAAAACGTCGGAAAAACCGGTTCGCAATGCGAAATGGGTCATTTTGATGTGCGAAAAGCATCATATCAGTGCACGAAATGGGGCTTATCGGGAGGTGATAAAGCCCATTTCGCACCTCAATAAAGGCTCTTTTGCAAATCGGGAAAATCGATATGATAGTAAGAAAATACGTAACTTGCATTATATCAGACAGTTGCGTAACTTCACGAGAATCGTCTGTACGCGTCCGAATGTTCACTTGCTCGAAAATATTCGAGTTATGAGAGGGTTGTTGTAAAAATAAAGTCAAACATCAGAACCGATTCTCCATCGTTGTTTCCGCACCGGACATGACGCCCGTCACATTTCCTGCCGGCATACACCGAAATATGAAAAATAATCCGTAAGTTTGCATACGGATAATAATCATACACGACAATATGAACGAAAACATAGAGAACAAGCGCATCGCCGTGCTGCTTTCGGGCGGCGTGGACAGTTCGGTGGTGGTTTACGAACTCGCACGCAGGGGGTTGCATCCCGACTGCTTCTACATAAAGATAGGTCCGGAGGAAGAGGAGGAATGGGACTGCTCGAGCGAGGAAGATCTGGAGATGGCCACCGCCGTAGCCGCGCGCTATGGCTGCAAGTTGCAGGTGGTGGACTGCCACAGGGAGTATTGGGACGGCGTGACACGCTACACCATGGACAAGGTGCGCGCGGGATATACGCCAAACCCCGACGTGATGTGCAACAGAATGATAAAGTTCGGCGCGTTCGACGAGAAGATGGGGCACAACTACGACCTCATAGCCACGGGCCACTATGCACAGACCGAGATAATAGACGGCCGCAAATGGCTTGTGACGAGTCCTGATCCGGTGAAGGACCAGACCGACTTCCTTGCGCAGATATACGACTGGCAGCTGCGCAAAGCCATATTCCCGATAGGTCATTACATGAAGGAGGAGGTGAGGGAGATAGCCGAGCGTGAGCATCTTGTGAACGCTAAGCGCAAGGATTCGCAGGGCATCTGCTTCCTCGGAAAGATAAACTACAACGACTACATACGCCGTTATCTGGGCGAGAATCCGGGCGACGTGCTCGAACTGGAGACCGGCAAGAAGATAGGACAGCACCGCGGACTGTGGTTCCACACCATAGGTCAGCGTCATGGTCTGGGCTTCGGCGGCGGTCCATGGTACGCAGTGAAGAAGGATGTGGAGCGCAACATACTCTACGTGAGCCGTGGATATGAGCCGCGCACTGCTTATAAGACCGACTTCAAGGTGCACGATTTCCACTTCCTGACGATGAATCCGTGGGGCGACGCGCAGGAGTGCAACGTCACGTTCAAGATACGCCACACGCCGGAATATCATCCCGCACGGCTCGAACGTACGGGCGATGGCTCATATATGGTGCACTCACAGACACCCATACAGGGCGTGGCACCTGGCCAGTTCTGCGTGGTTTACGACGAGAGGCATCATTGTTGCATCGGTTCGGCGGAGATAACTGTTTGATAAATTCCGGTGCTCTCCCGTCAGTTTTAGGCTCTGTGCTGTTATATGCACTGTACTTTGTGTTGAGGATAGTTATATTCTTCTTCGTCTTATATAGGTAAATATTATTTTTTATTATCAATTATAAATTGAAAAGTATGGTGAACATTAATTTACGCAATATTGTTTCGGCAATCTTGGGCATGATTGCCGCAGTGCATGTATGCGCGTTTGGTGTTTTTTCCAGTCAGTCGGATGACCGACTCATGACGGAGAAAGAGAAGTATGAGGTGCTCGACAGTGTGTGCGCGGCATTGGGAATGTCTATATATGATGGTTATATCATCACTTTTGAATTTAAGAATGAGTACCACATGTCGGAGCGAGAGGTATTGGCTGACTCGCTTATAAAAGTGTTGGAATATAAAGGAAAGAAGAAATATGATGCAGTGTCTTATGCAGAAAGGAGACATTTTCCTTATGCAAAGATTACTTGTAAGAAGTACAACAGTATTTACAAGTCAAGCTATGAACTTCATAAGCTGAATCCGATGTCCAGAATGGGAGCCGGCGATTTCTGTTACTTTGAGGATGGGACATTGTTGAATCTTCACGTGGATACTGAGATAGAATGTCCACCGTATGAGGGCGGCATTATAATGGTAGAATCGTTTAAGATAATGGATGAAAACAGTATAGAAACGATAAAGAATCTTACAGACAGAGTGTACAATATTAAGGCCGAGCTGATAAATAATCCGGAATATGAAATCAGATATTCATTCAATTTCGATTATGACGGTTCCTCGTACGAGGTAAGTGGATCTGTGGTGTCGAGGAAAGTGCTTAATAAATATATGACAAGCTATAATGCCTCAATGGAATTCATTGATAAATACGGAATGAAACTGAAGAAGATAAAATGATGCAGTGTGTAAGTGAATACGCGAAGTTAAAAAATGTTGTATAATTTGCTTCCAACTACATTTCGTACTATATTTGCAAACGTGGGGAATGTTCGCTTTCCACATATATAAGAATATGTAGGCGGATGACCACACGGTGAATATTTACAAACAGTAAAAACAATTAAGATTATGCAGAAAAAATCGTTGGTGGTATTGACTGCCGTTGCGTTTGTGGCACTGGTTGCTTTTGCGCAGGACATCAAGACGGCTATAAACAAGAACGTGGCATGTCCGCATCACACAGAATGCGTGAATGCTGTTTCGGGAACAGATAACGATAAGACTACGAAAAATGTTTGTCCTAATGCGGCAAACTGCCCTAAGGCTGCAAATTGCGCAAAGGCAGGCAAGTGCCCTAAAGCAGAAAACTGCCCGAATGCAGGCAAGTGCGCAGCAAATTGTGCTAAGGGTGCTGGATGCGCAGAGGCATGCAAGAACTGTCCTAACGCTGCTACATGTGACAAGAAAGGCACATGTCCGCGTGCTGAAGGATGTGTCAACGCCGCTACTTGCCCAAACAGCAAGAACGGAGCAGGTGCGTGTCCGATGCAGGGCAAGCATCATAAAGGAACTGCCGGTGGCCAGTGCCATCGTATGAACAAGTAATAAGGATATATGGTTTTAAGTACAACACCGACAATAGAGGGAAGCCCGATACGTGAGTATAAGGGTATCGTGACTGGAGAGACCATCATCGGCGCCAATGTATTCAAAGACTTCATGGCCGGTCTGCGCGACTTCTTCGGAGGACGCAGCGGTACTTACGAAAAGGTGCTGGCCGAAGCAAAGGACACATCGCTGTCGGAGATGGCCGAGAGAGCACGTCAGATGGGTGCCAACGCCGTGGTTGGGATAGATCTTGACTACGAGACGATAGGCCAGGGCAACTCAATGCTCATGGTGACATGCAGCGGAACTGCCGTTGTCATCTGACCCTCGGAATAAAGAACGAAAGCATAGATCTGAATTAGAAGGAAAGACGGACAAGACAAAGGACGCAGGTGCACAATGTGGCACGCGTCGGAATGTCTTGTCCGTCTTGTTTTTTATAGTGTCATATCTCGGCAAGCCGATATCTCAGGCCATAGGTGGCTCAGTTCGGTCATGCGTGGCAGGACAATGTTTGCGCCCTGGTCGGCGAGGGCAGAGTCGGGCAGTGGACCGCTGTTCACAGCCACTGTGAATATCTGTGCAGCCACTCCGGCTTTCACGCCGAGCGGAGCGTTCTCAACAACAATGCCTTCCCAGGGTTTCAGATCGCCGGCTTTCTGAAGGCCCATGAGATAAGGGTCGGGCGCGGGTTTGCCTCTCTTGACGTCGTAGGCGCACACAATGTGGCGGTCATCGACAAATTCGGCGAAGTCGTGCAGCACACGCTGTATGAGCGGACGCTGTCCGCTTCCGGTGACGATACCTATCTGCAGCCCGTCGGCTTTTATCTGACGCATAAGGTCTTTCACGCCTTCCATGATGTGCGATTCCTGCATCAGTCCGAACAGACGTGCCTTTTCGTCGTACATCATCTGTGCTTCCTCCTCGCTTATGTCGCGTCCCTGTTGTTGCTTTACAACCAGTTGAATGGTCTCTACGCCGCGCATGCCTTCATATTTATATGTGTCTGCCTCGGGCATATCAATGCCGTACTCGGCCATTGCCTGCTTCCAGCAGATGGCATGATGGGGCATTGAGTCGTAGAGTACCCCGTCCATGTCAAAAAGCACAGCCTTGGGGCTGAAGCTCCCAAAGCCGTGCTTTCTTATATAATCCTTTACTTTTTCTTCTATCATGCTCACTGGTTTTATGCTTCTGCGGCCAGTCTCTGCTGGATGGCCTTGCTCTCAGCTTCGTAGCCAGGTTTGTTGAGCAGTGCGAACATGTTCTTCTTGTATGCCTCTACACCCGGCTGGTTGAACGGATTTACACCGAGCAGGTTTCCGCTGATGCCGCATGCGATTTCGAAGAAATAGATCACTTGTCCGATATAATACTCGTTGAGCTCAGGGATAGACAGGCGGATGTTTGGTACTCCACCGTCAACGTGTGCCAGACGTGTACCGAGTTCGGCCATCTTGTTCACCTCGTCAACGTGCTTTCCTGCGAGGAAGTTGAGGCCGTCGAGGTTCTCCTCATCCTTAGGGAAGAGCACTTCGTGTCTTGTGTTCTCTATGCTGAGCACTGTCTCGAAGATAGAACGCTCGCCCTGCTGTATCCACTGACCCATGGAGTGAAGGTCTGTTGTGAAGTCGCATGATGCCGGGAAGATGCCCTTTCCGTCCTTACCTTCGCTCTCACCGTAGAGCTGCTTCCACCATTCGCTCATGAAATGGAGTTTCGGCTGGTAGTTAACCATGATTTCAATCTTCTTTCCGGCCTGTGCGTAGAGTGCGTTACGTGTAGCAGCATATATGGCAGCAGGGTTCTCGTCGAACGGAACGTCAATGCCGGTAGCTTTTTCCATGTCGGCAGCACCCTGGATGAGAGCCTTGATGTCGTAGCCGGCGATGGCGATAGGCAGCAGACCTACCGGAGTGAGGACAGAGAAACGGCCGCCTACATTGTCTGGAATGACGAATGTCTTGTAGCCTTCTTTTGTCGCAGCTGCGCGTGCTGCACCCTTTGTTGCGTCGGTGATGGCAACGATAACATCGCGTGCCTCTTCCTTGCCGCGCTGTGTCTCGCACTGCTTTTTCAGAAGACGGAATGTGAGAGCTGTCTCTGTTGTCGTTCCTGACTTAGATATGTTGATTACTCCGAACTTCTTGTCCTTAAGATACTCTGTGAGTTCATGGAGATAGTCTTCGCTGATGTTGTTGCCTGCAAAGACGATAGTCGGATTCTTCTTGTCGTTTACGAGCCAAGCGAAAGAGTTGCTCAGGGCTTCGATTACGGCGCGTGCTCCGAGGTAGCTTCCGCCGATGCCGGCAACAACTACTACTTCGCATTTCTCGCGGAGAGTGTTGGCTACGGTCTGTATTTCGTTGAGGAATTCGGGTGTTACCGATGATGGGAGGTGAAGCCAGCCCAGAAAATCGTTGCCGGGGCATGTGCCTTCTTCGAGAGAACGGTGTGCCTCGTTTACTTGTTGTTCATAAGCTTTAACGGCACCCTCCTTGAGGAATGAGGATGCTTTGGTGATGTCTAAGATGATTTTTTTCATCGTTGTTGTTTTTTATGTTGTCAAGTTATATGTAAAATCGTTTTATTCAGGTAGCTTCGGCTGGCATTATCTGAACGAGTCTGTCAGCAGTTTGATCTCTATCTGCGGGCTGATGCGCTCGTACAGAATGTTATATACGGCGTCGAGTATGGGCATGTTGACGTGCATGTGGCGGTTTTTCTCCTTCATACACTTTGTACCGAAAAATCCTTCGGCAATCATCTCCATCTCGATCTGCGCGCTTTTGACGCTGTAGCCTTTTCCTATCATAGTACCGAATGTGCGGTTGCGTGAAAAGTTGGAGTATCCGGTGACGAGCAGGTCGCCGAGATACACAGAGTCGTAAACATTCCGGTCGAGCGGATAGATGGCTGAAAGGAAACGCGACATCTCCTGCACGGCGTTGGCCATGAGCACAGCCTGGAAGTTGTCGCCATATTTCAGACCGGTGCATATACCTGCTGCTATGGCATAGACATTCTTCAACACCGACGAGTATTCGATGCCCAGCAGGTCGCTGCTTGTCTTTGTCTTGATGTAGTCGGACGCTATGACGTCTGCAAATGCCTGGGCTTTCTCCTGGTTTGAGCAACCCACAGTGAGGTAGGAGAGGCGTTCGAGCGCCACTTCCTCGGCATGTGACGGACCACCGATACATGCAAGATTGTCGATGGGCACGTCATAAACATTATGGAAAAATTCCGAGCATGCGAGATTGTCGTCGGCAACCAGACCTTTGATGGCCGTGATGATGAACTTGTCGTGCAGCCGTGTCTTGAGTTTCTTGAGATGATTTTTCAGGTAGGGCGACGGTATGACAAATACCAGAGTGTCGTAGGCTTCAACTATTTTGTTGATATCGCTTGAGAAGAAAATATTGTCAACATTGAACCTGACACTCGTGAGATAGTTGGGATTGTGTCCCATTCTGCGGAAGTTCTCTATGCTGTCGTCGCGCCGCATATACCATCCTATGTGATTGGTCTTGCCTATCACAATCTTGGCAATTGCCGTTGCCCAGCTTCCGCCTCCGATTATTGCTATTTTGCCGCAATCGAACATTTTGTTATAATCAATATTTCCACATTCGCGGCGGTGTGACAACCGCCTTGAGCGGATGGCGTGAAGCAGTGGCATAAGTGCCGTACTTCACGCCATGCACCGTCAGAATATCATGCGTTTGCCGCGTCAATCCATTTCTGGAATTCGTCCACTTTAGGATTTTCGTAGCCTAATTTGTATTTCTTATTCACACCGCACACATCCATCTGAAGCTTTTGTGCTTTCACTTCTTTGATGTCTGATGTGAGATTGTATCCGGCCTTGTTGAACACCGGTACCCATTCTTCAGGAACGCCGAGCGCTGCCCATTCGGCTACGCTGCTCTTCGGTATCTTCTTTTCCGGGCGCATCTGCGGGAACAGAAGCACTTCCTGAATTGTCGTCTTGCCTGTCATGAGCATCACAAGACGGTCGATGCCGATGCCGATACCACTTGTAGGCGGCATGCCGTATTGCAGGGCGCGCAGGAAGTCGTGGTCGATTATCATTGCCTCGTCGTCGCCTTTGTCTGCAAGACGCATCTGCTCCTTGAAGCGTTCCTCCTGGTCTATCGGGTCGTTGAGCTCAGAATATGCGTTGGCAAGCTCTTTACCGTTTACCATAAGCTCGAAACGCTCTGTCAGACCCGGCTTGCTGCGGTGCATCTTTGTGAGCGGAGACATCTCCACCGGATAGTCGATGATGAACGTAGGCTGTATGAACGTACCCTCGCAGAACTCGCCGAAGATCTCGTCTATCAGCTTGCCCTTGCCCATGGTGTCGTCTATTTCCATGTTGAGCTTCTTGCATACGTCGCGTATCTCGTCCTCGGTCATGCCGTTGAGGTCGTATCCTGTCTTCTCTTTTATGGCGTCGAGGATAGGCAGACGGCGGTAAGGAGCCTTGAAGCTGATAATGTTTCCGTCTATCTCACGCTCCGGCTTGCCGTTCACTGCTATACATATTCTTTCGAGAAGTTTCTCGGTGAACGACATCATCCAGTTATAATCCTTGTACTGAACGTAGAGTTCCATACATGTGAATTCCGGATTATGTGTGCGGTCCATGCCTTCGTTACGGAAGTTCTTGCCTATCTCGTAAACACCCTCAAAGCCTCCCACAATAAGTCTTTTAAGATAAAGCTCGGTGGCAATGCGCATATACATGTCCATGTTCAGCGCGTTGAAGTGAGTTATGAACGGACGTGCCGACGCGCCGCCCGGTATTGTCTGAAGAATAGGAGTCTCAACTTCGGTGTATCCAGCCTCGTCGAGCGCGTTGCGGAGAGTTCTTAAAACAGTGGCGCGCTTGAGGAATGTGTCTTTCACTCCGTCGTTCACAACAAGGTCAACATAGCGCTGACGGTAGCGGAGTTCCGGGTCGTCGAACTTGTCGTAAGCCACACCGTCCTTGTATTTCACGATAGGCAGCGGCTTGAGACTCTTCGACAGAAGTTTGAGGCTCTGTGCATGTACGCTTATTTCGCCCGTCTGAGTCTTGAAGACAAATCCTTCCACTCCGATGAAATCGCCGATGTCGAGCAGACGCTTGAATACGTTGTTGTACAAAGTCTTGTCTTCGTCCGGACAGATGTCGTCGCGGGTGATGTATATCTGTATGCGTCCTTTCGAGTCTTGTATTTCTGCGAAGCTTGCCTTACCCATCACACGACGGCTCATCAGTCGTCCTGCAACGACCACGTTGCGTTTCTCGTCTTCCTTGAAGTTGGCTTTGATGTCGTCTGAATAAGCATTCACCGGGAATTCGGCAGCAGGATATGGGTCAATGCCCATGTCGCGCAATTCTTGTAAGGATTGTCTTCTGACAATTTCTTGTTCGCTCAGTTCTAAAATATTCATGTTAAAAATAGAATTAATTCTTTGTTATGCTGTTTGTCAAACAATTTTGACTTACCGATGGTAAAGATACATTTTCTTTTATGGTGCAAATTTAATAAATAAATCCGAAAGGTTATTCATTTTCACATTTTATAATAGTATGATGCGGTGAACAGATGCTTTTATGGCCCTGTATGAATTATGCGTGAACGGGTTTTATTCGTAAACAGACATAAGTTCTCGGGATGTTTTATAACGGCAAAGGCCGGTATGAAAATTGAAAGTGCGGGCATCAGATAATAAAAAATCTGCGTCGCGGCAACCGACAGATTGTCTACGTAAGCGCGGCGCATGCTTCCGGCCCTGTGGATAAATATTTACTGAGGCTTTCCTAAAGCCTGATTCCATCGCTTTTGAAGAAAATTTATGGGGTCAGCTTACAATTTTTCTTGACTTTATTTTGACAAAATAATTTCGCAAAAGAGATGTAAATGAATGTTAAATGCCACGTAATAAAGGCCATTTTGCCACAAATCGTCTTATGTTATACCCCATAACATAGTCCGAAAAGATACATTCTGCTTTCTGATATTGCCCATTTCGCGTTCCGATTAAGCCCATTTCAGGGTGCGATATGGTGCATTTCGGCCCCTGAAATAGGCCATTTCGCATGCCGAAATGATACTTTTCGCAAGACGACAAAATAGCTCTTGAATATAAATCATTGATATTCAATATATTATGATAACCTCTTATTTTTCGCGTATTTGCGCCCGAAGGAAAGTCTGTTCGCAAATATGCGCTTATTTTTCGGGGTAGGGTGGGAAAAAGAGGCGGAAAAATCAAAATTCGGTTACAATTTGAAAGTTGCCCGTATTGGTTTTATTTCGATATCAGGAAATAATGAGGTTTCGGGAACTAAGCTGTGTGTCATGGTTGAAACACGTATCCTATGAATTTCCGTCGCCTTGCGGTAGTGGCGGCGGTGCTTCTTTATGTGGCAGGTTCGCTAATATAATCGCATAAGTAAAGCTCCAAAATAGGCTCATAATGGTGTCCTCAAAGTTTTATTCTTATATTTAACTAATATTCACAGTTGTAGAATAGTGGTTTTTTTGTCGATTTAAGTTAGATAGACATGAAAATAAAGTAGCAGTATAAAAGACTGTTAGATTACTCGTATTGAAACATCCGGTAATTGCAAATATGTTATAGACCGTTCTATTGTCAAAAAGATGAATAAATATAATTGGCTGTCTGAGTCTTATCCATTATGAAGATGAAATATACATCCTACGGCTATTGAGACTTAGGAAACCGTCAACGCATATTTCCAAAAGAAAACAAATGAGTTATACAGAAAAGAAAGATTAAAACAGCAAAAAACGAAAATACCGGGAAATTTGCATTGCCTTTCACCGTTTCCTGTGGATGCCTGGGATTGACGCCGGTGCCCCAAAGTAAAAACAATGCTGTATGAACCGAAAGCATAACAAGAAAACATAAACAGAGAATATGAAGAAGAAAAATGATGCAGATATGCTGGCTGTCATAGCCCGGACTTCAATTTGCCATGCCTTGCGTCCGGCACTGGTCATCGACGACCAGACCTATACCTATCGGGAATTGTTCGGATTGGCAGGAAGCATTTGTGAAACGCTGAGAAATCTAAAGGAAGACATCATTGGCATCACGGCCGAAAACCGCGTGGAAACCTACGCATCCATCCTGGCTGTGCTGTTTTCCGGGAAGACCTATGTCATGTTGCATCCCGATTATCCTGCAGAGCGCAACTGTCGGATAGCCAGACAATCAGGTATCGGGCTGTTGCTTTACAGTGGAGAGGATGGCAATATGCTTCCCGCAGACATCAGTGCCATGCGTGTGTCTTTCTCCTCACACCGGCCTGCTTTGTCGTCTGGCGTCGTGCCGTATGAGGTCAATCCCGACGTGCCCGCTTACATCATCTTCACGTCAGGAAGTACGGGCGAGCCAAAAGGTGTTCCGATATCCCGTAAGAACCTGAATGCTTTCTACCGGGCTTATAGTGCTTTAGGATGGGAGCTGGACGAAAACGACCGTATGCTACAGATGTTCGAACTGACATTCGATGTCTCCGTAGTGTCGTTTCTTTATCCTCTCACCCTTGGAGCGTGTGTCTATGCTGTTCCACAGAAGGGAATGAAATACCTGAACGTACTGGATATCATGGAACGCCATCGCCTTACGTTTGCGGCAGTAGCCCCTTCTGTACTTCGGTTGTCGCGTCCTTATTTTGGGGAAATCAGTTTTCCGGACCTGCGCTATCTCGTTGTCACCGCCGAAGCCACCGACGTGAATCTGCTTGATGAGTTCCGTCCTTGCATACCCAATGTTACGGTAATCAATCTTTACGGGCCCACCGAGGCTACCATCTACTGCACTTCGTATGTCGTTCCGGCTGAAGGAGCCAAACACCATAACGGTATGGCCGCAATAGGAAAACCTTTTCAGGGCATGGACTATCTGATTGCATCCCCTTCGGGCAAACAACTTCCGGCAGGAGAGACAGGCGAATTGTGGATTGCCGGACCGCAGTTGATGAGCGGATATTGGTGCGCTCCCGAAAAGACCGCGGAGTGTTTTGTGATGGATTCCTCCGGAAAGCTCTATTACCGTACCGGCGACCTCTGTCTGGCAGATGCTGACGGAGATATTGTTTATTGCGGTCGAATGGACACACAGGTAAAGATACAGGGCTTCAGAATAGAATTGGGTGAGATAGAACATCACGTTCGGGCGTTTTACAGGCATACATGCAACGCTTTGGTGTTGCCGTCTCGTACTCCCGACGGAAATTGTGAACTGCACCTTGTCATAGAAAAGAATGCTGAAGACACTGAGAAACTTGAACGATACATGCTGAGCCGTCTGCCTTCTTATATGGTGCCCCGGCACATTCACTTCATACCTTGTTTCCCGCAGAACAACAGTAACAAGATTGACCGGAACCAACTATTAAAATGCATCACTCAAAAAATAAAAAATTAATCAAGTATATGGAAACAACAGAATTATTGGAAATCCTGAACGGAATATTCAGAAAAGTATTGAAGAGAGACGACGTCACATTGACCGAAAGCACAACTGCCCACGATGTGGACGGATGGGATTCGCTGACCAATATGATACTGCTCACCGAGATAGAGAAGAAGTTCGGTGTGCGTTTCTCGTTTCGCGAGATAGTGAAATTGAAAAATGTGGGCGATCTTTGCCATGCCATTATGAATAAGACCAAATAGGATAGGAGGAAAAAGCAATGTCGTTCATCTCCCTTGAATTTGTCCTGCTGCTCCTGTCCTGTTTCACATTATACCATTTTGTCGGTGATAAAGGACGGAAGCTTGTTATGCTTGCGGCAAGTGGAGTCTTCATCGGATACTTCAATCCCGTATTTCTTGTCACGGCACTGGTGGTAAGCCTTTTTACATACGGTGCGGCTATACTTGTTGAGCGGGCTTGTGAAAAATCGAGAGGCCCCCGTCTGATTTACTGGAGCGGCATATCCTGTCTTGTCCTCTGCTGGATTGGTTTCCGTTATGCCAACCGGTTGACCGGAGACTCTGGTTTTATTTTCCCATTGGGAATGTCGTTCTATACATTCCAGGCCATCGGCTACTTGACGGAAGTCTATTGGGAGGAAGAGAAGGCGGAACGGAATATTATGGATTTCCTGCTCTATATGCTCCTGTTCATGAAGTTCCTGTCCGGTCCGATTGAACGGTCCGCCGATTTGCTTCCGCAAGTACGAAGACTCTCTCCGGCATCCTATTCCATGATGACTTACGGTTTGAGACTGATTTTGGTGGGTTTGGTGAAGAAACTGTTGCTTGCCGACCATATAGCGCCATATATTGACGGGGTGTTCGACTCGATGCACACCGTCTCAGGCGTGCAACTGTTTATGGCCTGCCTTCTCTATCCAATCGAACTTTATGCCGACTTTTCCGGCTACACGGATATGGCGATTGGAACAGGAATGTTGTTCGGATTGAGACTGTCGCCCAACTTCGCACATCCCTTTGCCGCCCAAACCACGGCTGAGTTCTGGCGTCGCTGGCATATTTCACTTTCCTCCTGGGTACGTGATTACCTTTTTCTTCCTCTGTCGTCGCTCACACGCCGTTGGGGCAATTGGGCGTGGCTGCAAGCCTCATTGTGACCTTCATTGCTTTGGGTGTATGGCATGGCGCGGGATGGACGTTTGCCGTCTATGGATTGATACAGGGACTTGTGATTGTATGGGAACTAAGGACTGAGAAAATACGGAACGTGATAAGGAAGCGTATCGGTAAACGTCTGTTCTCCACGCTTTCAGTCATCCGCACCTACATCATCTTTGCCGTATCGCTGGTGTTTTTCAAGGCGCAGTCCGTTTCAGACGCATTCTATTTTCTGCGGAATATTTCTTTTCAGACCCATGCGAGCTGGAAAGAAATAAATATCGGTATGTCCGACCACATCTGCATCGTGGCAGGCTCCACCTTGTTGCTGATGTTGCTCTATGACTTTTTTATGTCCAAAGGCGACTTGCATCTTCATTTTGAACAGCAGCCTGCTTTCGTCCGCTGGACAGTGTATTATTTAATTGTGTTTGCCGTGTTCGCATATGGAATGTTCGGCACGGAAGACTTCATATATCTGCAATTCTGATGAAAAATATACCGGAAACCAATCTTGGTGCAAACAACCCTGAACGACCGGCTTTCCTGCGTCTTGTCCGGAAGTTGACGTTGTTCACCATACCATTCTGGGCTTTGATTGCCCTATACGTTTACGATGATCCGTTCATGGTGCTTCACCAATATGACGTGTATGATTCTGATGTCAAACTGAACGAACATCATGTAGGTTGGCAAATATACAAGAATAATAATGACAGCGTACATTTCAATTCATTTATCTTGGGCAATTCCTGCACGATGGCATTCCGATGCGGGGAATGGGAAAAATATCTTGCTCCCGGTGATCGCGCCATCCGTCTTTTCGGCAATGCGGAGAGCATAAAGGCGGTAAGCCTCAAACTCCGTGCCCTTGACCGTGAAGGTGCGGAAATTAAGAATGTGCTGATTGTTCTTGACAGGGCTTCCCTCTCTCATTTTGAACTCTTGACGGGTTACAGCAATGTTCTTCCATCTGCCATATCGGGGAGCAATCCGCTTACGGTTCAGTTGGCTTTCATACAGGGATTTGCAACGCCCGATTTCTTGTTCCCGTATCTGAAATACCGTATGACTGGGAAAGTGGAACTGAAAATGAAACGAATGAATCCTTATGGAAGGATACGTGATTCGAGGAATAATGATGCATTCAATCCTCGTGAGAAGATGATTGAGAAGGATGGTGAGGCGTATTGGAAAAAACGTAAAAACGAGTTTCCAGAACGGGATGGCACAATCACCGTAAATGACCCCGCCATATATCAAAAGCAACGGAAGGTACTGGATGAAATCATGGCAGTCCTGCGCCGTCATAACACCTCAATACGTGTTCTTATCAGTCCGGATTATGACCAGAAAGAACTACATCCGTATGATAGGAAAATCCTGCAAAGCATTTTCGGAAAGGAGAATGTATATGATTTCAGCGGCATTAACGAATTTACGAAAGATTACCACAACTATTATGAATCAGGACACTATCGTCCCTTGTTGGGCAATAAACTGCTGGAACGAATTTACAAATATCAATGAAATATTCTTCATTTTTTATTTGGTGTAAAAGTATATGTATTGTAAAGAATTGGTTTTGTACAAAATATATAAAATAAAGGGAATACGATCTTATCAGGTGGACGAATCTTAGGTGAAAGCCAAGTCCACCTGTTTCACATCATTTCAGATGCCATATTCTGTTTCAATTTTGCAGTATGTATAAAAAGAAAACCGCTGATAATTAATCATTATCAGCGGTTTTCTTTACTTTGCTCTTTGCTTGAGTGATCCGCTTGGGGCTTGTTCCGAGCGAACCTATCTCCCTGATTACAAATCTCTTTAATCCATCTTAAAATCGTACCGTAACGATTTAGTAACGATTTTGGGTGATGCTCTTTGTCTGCCATCGGCAGCCGTTTGTCATCCGTTTTTGGATGCTGCAAAGGTAAGCAATCGCTTTTTATTTTCCAAACCTTTGATTATTAAAATCTTAATTTCCTCATTCAGTGCAAGGTGCGAGCCTATATATAGGATAGGCTTGCACCTTGCACTTGAAAAATGGTTGCATCCTGCTTAATACACCTACAATTTTCGGGTTTCACCAATTTCCATCCGTCAGGAAATCGGCAATGTGCCGGTGTCTTACCCCTTCGATATTGTCCTGCCAGACATCATCCATACTCACAACATATTTGGGGTAATGGTCGCTGATGGCAAGCAAAGGGGCGAACTCGCGCTCTACCGTCGCGTCCGATTCCATCCGATAAGTTACCTGAACATAAATCTTTTCGTCCTTGCGGATGCCTACGAAATTGACTTCACGATTGTCCTGCTTACCAATGAACGTGTCATATCCGCGACGCTTCATCTCCCAATAGACAATGTTCTCCAACGCACCTGAAATCATCCGGTCTTTATAGCCCATTACGGCGTAAACCAGCGACAAGTCGCTGACAAAATACTTCTCGTTGGTCTGCAACTGTTCTTTCCCCTTGATGTCGTAACGGGGCACACGCTGGATGATGAATGCGCCCTGCAAGGCATCCAGATAATTATAAACGGTGTTGATGTCCACCCGCCGTTGCTGGCTCTTGAAGTAGTCGGCGATATTCTTTGCGTTAAGCCGGTTGCCGATATTATCGAACACGAAGCGTACTACCCGTTCCAGCAGTTCCACGTTGCGGATGCCATGCCGCTGTACTGTGTCGCGCAGAATGACGGAAGAATAGATGTCATACACCAGCTTATAAATGGATTCGAAGCTGTAATCACCCGTATGGACTGCCGGGAAACCACCCATGCGAAGGTATTTCTGAAACTCTTCCCTCAATGCTTCTTTGTTATCTGGATTTATACCATGAAACAAAAGATATTCATTGAAAGACAACGGCATGATATGGAAACTGACATACCTGCCTGCCAGATAGGTGGACAACTCGGAGGAAAGCAGCCGGGAGTTAGAGCCGGTTACATAAACATCTACATCCCAATCCACCATGAAAGAATTGACGGCCTTTTCCCAATCCTTCACCTCTTGTATTTCATCCAACAAGATATATACTTTCCCATCGGTCTTTTCCACTTTATCCTTGATATACAGGTACAAGGCTTTCGCATCGGCAATATCCATCCATTCAAAACTCTCAAAGTTCATATAGACAATGTGCTCTTTGGCAACCTCCTGACGCTCCAATTCTTCTGCTATCAGTTGCAATACGACTGACTTTCCGCACCGGCGGATACCGGCTATCACCTTGACGAACGGACGGTTCATAAAGGACCGGATTTGTTTCATATATAGTTCTCTTTCTATCATGGCTGCGCGTATTTATGATTATACCTGCAAATATAGTAGATTTGTTTTTATTATTTATGGCTATAACCATAAAAACTGCTATTTCAGTACAATTTATATGGCATACAAAATGAGTATAGAGTTCTGACTAATGGCGGAAAACAAAAAATGATGGTGTAGTATACGTATAGTATACCATGCGTCCCTTTTTATTCCCATTCTTTTGCAGCAAACTAATTCAAAAAAGAGTTTGCAATGGAAGTAATCACAATGGAAAGCGACGCCTATAAGAGGCTCGTGAACAAAATCGAGCAGATAGCCGATTTTGTGGCGGAGGCGAAACTGCCCTCCGAAGAAAAGAAGGAAGCGTGGCTGGACAGCAACCAGCTTGCCGATGCGCTGGGCATCAGCACCCGGACGCTGCAACGGCTCAGGGACGATAATCTTATCAGCTACTCGATGCTTCGGGGGCGGTGCATGTACAAGCTCTCGGAAGTGGAGCGTTGTCTGGAAGAACGGACTATCCGGTGCAAGCCGGGGAACTTGGAGGATTTTCGCAGGAACTATCTAAACAGGACGGGACATGATAAGAAAAGATGACATACTGAGGGCGACCGACAAGGGGATTCATGTATTCCGCCATTATCTCGGCAAGGATTTCAAAGTAGGGAAGAATTTTCTGAACCCATTCTACCGGGACACGAAAGCATCGTGCAATATCTATTACGACCGCAAGGCGGGGGTGTTCAAGATGAAGGATTTCGGCAACGAGGAATATTCGGGCGATTGCTTCGAGCTGGTGGGCAGGTTGAACGGCCTGGACTGCCGCAATCCAAAAGATTTCGTGGAAATTATGCAGATTATCGACCGGGACTTGTATCTGGGGCTGTCAAAGGATGATAACTGGAAGGAAAACCGTCCCATGGGAACCAATAGTGAGAATGACGCGCCGACTGATGTTCCTGTGGAACGGCGCAAGCGTCCGTATGCCACCGTACAGAAGCCGTTTTCGACATTGGAGCTTGCTTTTTGGGGCAAGTCCGGCATCCGGGAAAACACCTTAAAGCAATATCGGGTGGTTTCATTAAAGAAGTTCAGCAGCGAAAATGCGGATGGCAAGCCCTACGCCCTTATCGCGACGGAACAGGAACCTATGTTCGGCTATTTAGGACGGAAACATGTCAAGGTATATCGTCCTTATTCGCAAATACGTTTCCTGTATGGTGGCGATATGGGAGAAAATTACTGTTTCGGTTTGGAACAACTTCCGGCCAAAGGCGACCTGCTGTTTATTACCGGAGGGGAGAAAGATGTGATGAGCCTTGCCGCACATGGCCTGAACGCCATCTGCTTCAACTCGGAAACAGCCATGATACCGCAAACGCTCGTCCACCGGCTAAGTTTCCGCTTCAAGCACATCGTGCTGCTTTTCGATACGGACAAGACCGGACTGGAAAGCTCTTTGAAACGGGAGGAAGAACTCAGGCAATATGGGGTTAAAAGGTTGGTATTGCCGCTTTCTGGGCAGAAGGAAGAAAAGGACATCAGCGACTATTTCGCGTTGGGCAATAGCCGCGAGGATTTGATAAGGCTATTTCTGGAATATCTTGATACATTATATAACGAAGCTATGTCAGCACTAAAATCATGCGAGTTGGATTTCAACAACCCGCCACCTGTGGCACAGACAATCGTATCGGTGAACGGCGTGCCGCTCGGAACACAAGGGAACCTGCTCTGCATCACCGGCGGGGAAGGTACGGGAAAAAGCAACTATGTGGCAGCCCTGATTGCCGGGGCTGTGAAACCGGAAAACGCGGAGGGCATCGACACGCTGGGCGTTTCCATCGAGGGGAACCCGAAAGGCAAGGCGGTGCTGTTCTATGACACCGAGCAAAGCGAGGTGCAACTCTATAAGAACGTAAGCACCCTATTGCGCCGTTGCGGGCGCGACACGATGCCGGAATGGTTCAAGGCATACTGCCTGACGGGGATGAGCCGCAAGGAACGGCTGAAGTCCATCGTGCTCAGCATGGACAAGTTTCATTACCAGTACGGGGGCATCCATCTGGTGGTGATTGACGGCATCGCCGACCTGATACGCTGTGCCAACGACGAGGCGGAGAGCATCGCCGTCGTGGAGGAACTCTACCGGCTGGCGGGCATCTACAACACGTGCATCGTCACGGTGCTGCACTTCATCCCCAACGGGCTGAAGCTGCGCGGACACTTGGGCAGCGAGCTGCAACGCAAGGCTGCCGCCATCCTCTCCATCGAAAAGGACACGAACCCCGCCGTTTCGGTGGTGAAAGCCCTGAAAGTGCGGGACGGAAGCCCGCTGGATGTGCCGCTCATGCAGTTCGCATGGGACAAGGAGAAGGCGATGCACGCCTACTTGGGCGAGAAGCCGAAGGAGGAAAAGGACAGGCGCAAGGAGGAGGAACTTGTGGCGGTGGCACGCGAACTGTTCAGCCGGAAACGCTTCATCGGCTACATGGAGCTTTCGGAAGAACTTCAAACGGCGTTTGAGGTGAAGGAACGCACGGCCAAGAGCTACATCCGTTTCATGCGCGAGAAGGAAATCATTGTGAAATCACCCGACAGCCCGAACAGCTACATGCTGGGCGAGATATAAAGTACAGGAGGAACGGCCATGTTAGTGGACAAGATTGAATTTGAGGCATGGATGGAGCGCATCATGGGCGAATTGTACCGCATATCGCGCAAGCTGGACAAGGCGGAGAACCGGCAGAAGCACCTGAACTACCTGAACGGGGAACGGCTGTACGACAACCAGGAAGTGTGCCAACTGCTGCGCATCAGCAAGCGCACGCTCCAGCGATACCGGAACAACGGGGCATTGAAATTCCATTCGATATACCATAAAACCTATTACAAGGAATCAGACCTGCACGAGTTTATCCGCAACAACTTCGACGAGAACGAAATCAAGCGTCAGGCACGGAAGGACAAGCTGTCGGAAACCTATCCGATGCCCGAAGAAACGGATGAGAGCGGCGGGGAGAAAGAAACAGAAGATAAAGAACTCCCAGATGATTGTGGATAATGCATCTTGGATTTGCATCGTTCAGGGATATTGCCTACCGCTGTGAAGCAGGAAGTTCCCGCTATTTGAGTTAAACAATCGGCTTCATCCTGTCGGAAGGACAGGGTGGAGCCACCCTTTTTGCAATCCGGGAAGGTGTTTTTCCACTTTTATTCTCCAAAATTTGTGGTTTTAGCCGTTATAATCTTCAAAATTTGTAAGGCAAGAATTGGTTAGGGTACTTTTGCACATTAGAATTTGTACCCTTAGTGAATAAAATTCCAGTTTCGTGTCGTAAAAACTGGAATATTCTCCATTGGAGAAGCCACCAAACATATTTCATTTCCAGTTTTGCCATTCAAAATATGCTATTATTTCGTTGCTATGGTAGAGAAAAAACAGTATCTTTGCAACAGGTAACATTCACATAAGTAATGAATATTAGGTATTTCCTGCTAAAAATATGATAGATACAATAACCATAAAGAATTTCAAGTCCATTACATCGGCCACTTTCTCAATAGGAAATGTCAATGTATTTATCGGAGCCAATGGTTCCGGCAAATCCAATATATTGGAAGCTGTTGGGATGGTTGCCGCAGAGCGCTCTTGCCAAATAGAGGTCAATGCCATGATACAAAAAGGTATCCGTATTGCCAAACCGGATTTGATGTTCAGCTCTTTTTATGGGCAAGCGGCCAATAATACCATAAACGTGAATCTATCCGGTACGGAAGGAGAACGTATCCAATATGCAATAAATAATCCAACGCCAGAAGATATATATTCTACTTGGGCTGCTTCATGTTCAACCGGAGCAAACCGGGGAAATATGGATGTCGTTACAAGGAAAATGGAGATATTGCGGGCATACATCGCTAAATACCTTATCTATTCATTATCTATCAATGCACTTCGCGGATTGACTTCTGACAGTATGCAATATCCGTTGGGTGTGAACGGGGAAGGTCTTGATGTATTGCTGAACAACCTTCCCAAAGAGGAAATCGTCCAAATCAAGGAATCCGCAAAAGAATATATATCATGGATTGAGGACATATTTTTCGACAGTGAAGAAAGATATAAGATGCAAGGATATAAGTTGGGACGGAGCAAGTCCAATCTTTATTTCAGGGACAAATTCATGCAGAAAAAGAACAACTTGTTTTCTGCGGAAAATGCCAATGAAGGCGCATTGGAAGTATTGTTTTACCTGACTTTGTTCATCAGCAAGAAGACACCGGATTTCTTTGCCATAGACAATATAGAGAATGGACTCAATCCTCGTTTGTGCAGGTTTTTGATGAAAAAGATTGGCGAATTGGCTCTGAAGAACGGCAAACAGGTATTGATTACCACCCATAATCCGGCTATTTTAGACGGGATGAACTTGAATGATGACAGCCAACGGTTGTATGTCGTAACCCGTAATGACGAAGGGAAAACGCAGGCCAAACGTATCCAGACCAAGGAACAGAGCGGAGAACATCGCATGATGCTGTCTGAAATGTGGATGAAAGGATTGATTGGTGGTGTTCCCTACAATTTCTGACCATATGAGATTAGGAATAATAGCCGAAGGAAAAGCTGATATTGCCGTGATAAAAGCCGTCTTGAAAGCGGCAAAAGGCATTGACGGTAGCGACATCGTACAATTACGCCCGAGCGAGCAGTTTGACGAAACGGATTTGAACGAATTGAACTTCAGCAACTGGAATCTGGTCTTGAAATCATGCGGAGATGAACATCTGCTGCAACCATTTTTCGATGGTTTAATGGGAGATGCCCTGCTGGTTGTCCAGATTGACACGGCAGAACGCGGAGAGGCAGGATATGACATTGCAGAACCTTTACGCACGAAGGAAACCGATTGGAAAGCATACAGCGAGCAACTTTATAGCAACGTAAAAAGCAAGATAACCGAAATCATTCCAGAAGCATACCGGGACAAAATTGCTTATGCAATAGCCATAGAAGAAACCGATGCCTGGTTGATACCCTTATTCGATACCTCTTGCAAGGAAACAGCCCAATATGCAAATCCTAAAGAACATCTACACTATTTGATTAACCGGATTGACCGTAAGAAAAGGAACAAATATATAGATACTGATAAAAAGAATCTGGATTATAGCAATATAGCCAAAGATATGAAGAAAGGGTTAAGGCTATGCAGACAAAAGAATAAAAGTTTGGATTTGTTCTGTTTGGACATTGAAAATAAAATAACGGAATAGAAAGTATGGCCAGGCCGATTAAAGAAACGCCGGTAGTTACCGGTAAGGACGCTAAACGCTTTGCGGAGAAGATAGCTCACTTGAAACCTGAAAGCAAGGAAGAAAGGGAGGCGGCAAAGAAGGTTTATGCGAAGTTCAAGGCTCAATATACATTTTGGTGAAAAACATATAAAGAATGTATTGGCGAGATTTGAAATAGAAAACTTGGCAACCACCTTACTATATGTAGTTGCCAAGTTTTTCATTAATTGTACCCCGCTCACAGCTTCATCCTCCATTTCGGTTTTTCCTGCGGTTTCTCCGTGCCGGCCTCCGGTTGGGGGATGCCGCCGATTACCACCTTGTCCTTGCCCGCGCTTATGAGTTCCTTGATGCTGATGGTCTTGGGCATGGCTGGCAGCACCGGCGGTTTGCGCTCCGCCGCATGTGCCATGTAGTCGGGCATACGGTGGACG
>ULVK01020759.1_pt1 | contig 53031 bp, 39 predicted proteins | sample 1959311 | NCBI WGS metagenome assembly ULVK01 (sample SAMEA4835783, study PRJEB28245) | human gut metagenome | biome: gut microbiome; material: fecal sample | place: Denmark | collected 2008 | reverse complement strand
AACCAGCCATTATTTTAGAGGGAGTCATCCTTCTTATGGCTGCTTTTATTTTATGGGAAAATACGGCAGGAACAGGGGGGAAAACAGTTACTGCCACATCGGACGGGACGATCCGGTGGGTGGATTTTAATGTGTCTTATGAGGCGTTGTGCAAGGCATATGAGTGTGACGTGGACACATATGGAAGTGAAATGCATATCGATTGGATCGACTTACTTTCTTATGTGGCAGCGAAAAATGGCGGGGAGTTTGGCGCGACAGCAGTGTCAGAACTGAATGAGGCGGCAGAGAAAGTGAAAAATAAGGAGCTGACATTTGATGAGGCGGCAGAGAAGCTCAAGTATTTTTCCTATTATAAGGAGGCATATTCGGCGGTGCTTGGCGGTCTGGTCGGCGAGTATGAGATACAGGAGAGTGAGGGTGGTCCCTATGTGAAAAAATATGGACTGAAAGCATTTTCCCCGATCGCAAAGGGATTTCCGTACAGTGATTATGATGATTTTGGCGTGTCGAGAAGCTATGGATATAAAAGACAGCATTTAGGACATGATATGATGGGACAGATCGGTACGCCTGTGATCTGCATTGAAACAGGATATGTGGAGGCTCTGGGCTGGAATCAGTACGGAGGCTGGCGTGTTGGAATCCGCAGTCCGGATAAAAAGAGATATTATTATTATGCGCATCTGCGTCAGGATTACCCATATCAGGCAAAATTAAAAGAGGGAGATCTTGTGACGGCAGGGGATGTGATCGGCTATATGGGGCACACCGGTTACAGTACAAAAGAAAATGTCAACAATATAGATACTGTACATCTTCATTACGGACTCGAACTGATCTTTGATGAGGAGTGGAGGGAGAGTGGGCATGAGATTTGGGTGGACTGTTATAATCTGACACGGTTTTTATATAAAAACCGTTCCGAAGTGCACAAAGTGAAAGGAACGAAAGAGTGGAAGAGGACTTTTGATATGAAGGAAAATTATTTACAGCGGGCGAAAAAACAGAAAGAAAAATTGGAAAAAAGTGACAAAAAATGATGAATTATGTTGACTTTTTATACAATTGGGTGGAAAATTTAGATTATAGTTTGAAGAAATTAAAATCTAAACATACAGAATGAAAGTTATGCTGCATAAAAATCGGGGGACACATATGAAAAATCATAAAGTAGAGAAAGGCTGTATTTTGGCAGCACTTCTTTTTGTACTGCTATGGATAGGGGGAAGTTTTCCGGTCAATGCAAAAGAAACAGGAAGAGGACGTGTGCTGTTCATCAGTTCCTATTCCTATGCATGGGAGACGATTCCACAGCAGATTGATGGAATCAGAAAATCACTGGGGGATGATGTGACCATAGACTATAAGTTTATGGATACTAAGAATGTCGATACAGCGGAAAATGTACATTTATTTTACAAGAGCCTGAGTTATTATTTAAGCCAGGTACCAGCTTATGACGTGGTCATAGTGGGAGATGATGCGGCGTATAATTTTGTGCTTGTATATCGGAAAATTTTTGGGAATACGCCGATTGTTTTTGAAGGGGTCAATAATGTTTCAAAAGCGCTGGCGATGGATTACAATCCCAATGTAACAGGAATCATAGAAAATCAGACTTATGGAAATACCATAGCACTTGCCAAAAAGATATATCCGGAAGCAGCACATATTGTTGCAATTGTTGACAATACGGTAACCGGGCTTAGTGCAAGAAAGGAATTTTATTCTTACAAAGATGAATTTCCGGATCTGGAGTTTAGTGATATCAATGCATCAGAATTTTCACAGAAAGATCTGATTAAGAGCGTAGAATCTTTCGATGAGAGTACGATTCTTTTATATATTTTATGCAGTAATGATAAGGATGGAAATGTTTATGCATCGGCAGAGTCTGTCCAGATGCTGAGCAGCCGGGCACATATTCCCATGTTTTCCGGTATATCGATAGGTATGGGGAAAGGACTGCTTGGAGGTGAGATCGTTTCCCATGAAGAGATGGGCGAGATCGCCGGGGAGATGGCTCTTAAAATTTTAAATGGTGAACCATGTGAGAATATGGATGTCATAACAGATTCACCGATGACATATTGCTTTGATGAGACGGTTATGAAGCGCTTTGGAATTTCGCGCAGCATGTTACCGGATGATGCAAAGATCATCAATCACGAAGAAACTTTTATGGAGCAGTATGGAAAAGTGATCCGTATCACATCTGTGATCGGTGGGATCATGGTTTTGTTTATCATCTGGCTTGTCCGGGATAATATGCATAAAAGAAAAGTAAACGATACGATCAGCTCGCTCAATAAAAAATTAAATTTTATAGCGCGCTATGATGCGCTGACTTCACTTTTGAACCGGCGTGTGTTTATGGAAGACCTGCAGTACCGGATCAGGGAAAAAGAACCGTTTGGTCTGATCATGTTTGATATGGATAATTTTAAACGGATCAATGATGTCTATGGACACAACGAAGGGGATGCGGTGCTTAAGGAAATGGCTGCGCGTGCCGGAGCACTGGTGGATGACGTATTCGAGGTTTACCGGCTGGCGGGGGATGAATTTGTTGCAATTGTGCAAAGCGGTCAGAAAGAAGTGATAGATTCCTATGCAATGAAGATTTTAGACACATTTAAAATACCTTATCGGATTGCCGGTGGAGAGCAGTATCTGGCATCGAGTATCGGCATTGCGGTGTATCCGAAAGATGGAAAGAACAGTACAGAAGTGATCGCTGCGGCGGATCATGCAATGTATAAAGTAAAGAAAAACGGAAAGAACAGCCGGGCATTTTATGATGCAGGGATGGAAAAAGAGCCGTGAAAACGATATATGCTATATTTTCCAGATGAGCCTGCCAGCATAAAACAAAAAAGATGATCCGTAACTATAACAGTGCGGATCATCTTTTTGTGATTCATGAGAATAAAATGATTATTTTTTCATATTAGCACGTTTGCGTAAGGTTGGGTCTAAGATACGCTTACGGATACGAAGGCTCTCCGGTGTTACCTCAAGAAGCTCATCGACATCAATGAAGTCAAGCGCCTGCTCTAAGCTTAAAACTTTTGGCGGAACCAGTGTCAGTGCTTCATCAGCAGAAGAAGAACGTGTATTGGTAAGATGTTTTTTCTTACATACGTTTAACTCGATATCCTCAGCTCTTGCACAGGAACCGATGACCATTCCGGCATAAACTTTTTCGCCAGGTCCGATAAATAAAGTACCGCGGTCCTGGGCAGAGAACAGACCATAAGTTACGGATTCGCCGGATTCAAATGCGATCAGGGAACCAAGTTTACGGTATGCGATCTCACCACGGTAAGGAGCATAGCCGTTGAAAATGGTATTGATGATACCGTTTCCTTTGGTGTCTGTCATGAAATCTCCACGGTAACCGATGAGACCACGGGATGGAATATTAAACTCCAGACGGGTGTAACCGCCGGTGATCGGTTTCATATTGACAAGCTCACCTTTACGCTGGCTTAATTTATCGATAACAGTACCGGTAAACTCATCCGGGACATCGACGTAAGCGATCTCCATAGGCTCTGTCTTTTTACCGTTCTCGTCTGTGTGGTATAAAACTTCTGCTTTGCTGACTGCAAACTCATAACCTTCACGGCGCATGTTCTCAACTAAAACGGATAAGTGAAGCTCACCACGGCCGGATACTTTGTAGCAGTCCGGACTCTCTGTCTCTTCTACACGCAGAGAAACATCGGTATTTAATTCTTTGAACAGACGGTCTCTTAAATGGCGGGAAGTGATGAATTTACCTTCCTGTCCGGCGAGCGGGCTGTCGTTTACCATGAAGTTCATGGAAAGCGTAGGCTCAGAAATCTTCTGGAACGGTATTGCAACCGGATTTTCCGGTGCACAGATCGTATCTCCGATGTGGATATCTGCGATACCGGAGATTGCTACGATCGATCCGATCTTTGCTTCTGCGACATCTACTTTATTTAAGCCGTCAAATTCATATAATTTGCTGATGCGGACTTTTTTCTGTTTGTCCGGTTCATGATGGTTTACCACAACAGCTTCCTGATTTACTTTTAAGCATCCGTTGTCGACTTTACCGATACCGATACGTCCGACATACTCGTTGTAATCGATGGTACTGATGAGTACCTGTGTGTTTGCATCCGGATCACCTTCTGGAGCCGGAATGTAATCAATGATAGTCTCAAACAGAGGTGTCATATCTTTTTTGTTATTTACAAGATCTCCGATCTCGCGAACGGCATAGCCGTCTCTTGCAGATGCAAACAGGAACGGACAGTCTAACTGCTCATCGGATGCGTCTAAGTCCATGAATAACTCAAGTACTTCATCGACAACCTCGTTCGGGCGGGCTTCCGGACGGTCTACTTTATTTAAACATACGATAACCGGAAGAGAAAGTTCTAATGCTTTCATCAGTACGAATTTGGTCTGAGGCATAACACCCTCGAATGCGTCAACGACAAGGATAACACCGTTTACCATTTTAAGGACACGCTCAACCTCACCACCAAAGTCCGCATGACCAGGAGTATCGATGACATTGATCTTTGTACCTTTATAGGTAATGGCTGTGTTTTTTGAAAGGATCGTGATACCACGTTCTCTCTCGATATCATTGGAGTCCATGACACGTTCCTGAACTTCCTGATTCGCGCGGAATACGCCGCTCTGCTTTAGCAGCTCATCGACCAGAGTTGTTTTACCGTGGTCAACGTGTGCAATAATGGCAATATTACGGACATCTTCACGTTTCATTTTCATATACAAAATCTCTCTTTCCTGTGTGAAATGTATTAACTGTAACATAAGGTTAAAAAACCAACCTATATATTTTATCATATTTGTGGAATTCTGCAATATTTTTTTATTCAAAAACCTGACAAAAGTTGTCATTACATTCGTTTTCTTATCGACATGTTCCATGAAAATTTGAATGTGATACATGGTAAAAATATTATGTCAGGCAGGTCATACCGGGCAGAAACGGTTCGAAAAGAAAAAACGCACAAAAAAATATATAGGTGTATGACCGCAAGGAAGGGAGAATATTCATGGCAGATAAAATGTTTGAAAACAACCAGGTGTCGATCGTGGGGGAGATTGTATCGGATTTCCGGTTCAGCCACGAAGTGTACGGAGAGGGATTTTATATGGTCGACGTGGCAGTCAACCGTCTCAGCAATTATATGGATTACATACCATTGATGATTTCGGAACGATTGATCGATGTCAATGAGGACATGGTCGGACAGAATATTTATGTGACAGGACAGTTCCGCTCATTCAACCGGCACGAGGAAAAGAAAAACCGGCTTGTACTTTCCGTTTTTGTGAGAGAACTGGAATTTTTAGACGAGATTGACGATGAGGTAAAGAGCAACCAGATCTTTTTAGACGGCTATGTATGTAAGGAGCCAATTTACCGGAAAACACCGCTTGGAAGAGAGATCGCAGATCTTCTGATCGCTGTGAACCGCTCTTATGGAAAATCAGATTACATTCCGTGCATCTGCTGGGGACGAAATGCAAGATTTGCCTCCGGTTTTGATGTGGGCGGACATGTGCAGATCTGGGGCAGGATCCAGAGCCGCGAATATGTCAAAAAATTATCGGAGACGCAGACGGAAAAAAGGGTTGCATACGAAGTATCCGTCAGCAAAATTGATTTTTTAGAGGAATTGGATTGACAGTAGAAATAGATGGTGCTATGATTGCTAAAAGATACATATTGCTTGATAGAGGTTGCGTGCTTTAAGAGTAGTTTTCCGGATGTGGCAGAAGCAGAGGATGGAGGATAAAAGGAAAGAACGCCGAAGGAGTATATTTGCTGCGGATATGTTCCTGGGCATAAGGTAAAGAACCTTATGACTGTCATCTTAAGCTGAAATGGCAGAAAGATGGGGCGCTATCGGATTCGACATATACTGAGTAATACATATGATTAGAATTTACGAACCGGCTCATCAGAGTCGGTTTTTTTAATTCATAGGGAAATTACGTCCTATGAATAAATAAAATACCGTGTGCACAAAGCAGTGTATCCTAACGTATCATAATACAGGAACCAGGAGGATTATTAATATGTCTATTTTTAAAGGAGCCGGTGTGGCAATCGTAACACCAATGAAAAACAATGAGGAAGTAAATTATGACAGATTAGAGCAGATGATCGAGTATCAGATCAATCAGGGAACGGACTGTATCATTATCGCAGGTACAACAGGTGAGAGCTCTACGCTGACGACAGAAGAGCATGCAGAGGTGATCAAAGCTGCTGTTAAATTTGCAAAACACCGTATTCCGGTCGTTGCAGGAACCGGTTCAAACTGTACAAGAGAGGCAATCCACCTTTCGGAAGAAGCGGAAAAAGCCGGCGTGGATGGACTGCTCTGCGTAACTCCATATTATAACAAAGCAACACAGGGAGGTCTGATCCGCTACTACACAGAGATTGCAAATTCTGTAAAACTTCCTATTATCATGTACAATGTTCCAAGCCGTACCGGATGCAATATCCTTCCGGAGACAGCTGCAAAACTGTACCATGATGTTGAAAACATCGTTGCGATCAAAGAGGCAACCGGAAATGTTGCACAGGCAGCAAAGACCATGTATTTAACGGATGGAAAGCTTGATCTGTATTCCGGCGAGGATGGAATCGTAGTACCGTTAATGTCGATCGGAGCAATCGGTGTGATCTCCGTATGGTCAAACGTGGCACCGAAGGATGTACATGATATGTGTATGGCATTCTTTGACGGAGATACGAAAAAAGCAATGGAGATCCAGCTAAAGGCACAGCCGCTCATTGAGGCGCTGTTCTCCGAAGTGAACCCGATCCCTGTTAAGAAAGCGCTGAATCTGATGGGCATGGAGGCAGGACCGCTTCGTTCCCCGCTCACAGAGATGACAGATGCCAATGCTGCAAAACTTGCGGAAGCAATGAAGAATTATGGGATCAAGCTGGCGTAAGGGGCAGTGGAACACGGAAAGCCAGATTTGAAAAAACACCGGAAATGTTGGTTCGCAGCGTTTCCGGTGTTGCTTTAAATAAAGAAAAGAGAGGAAAAAACAATATGATAAGAGCAATTATGAGTGGATGCAACGGAAAAATGGGACAGGTGATCACAGGGATCTGCAAGGAGGATGCAGAGATTGAGATCGTGGCAGGAATCGATCTCTACGATGGCATCAAAAACGATTACCCGGTATTCCCCAATATCTCTGTCTGTGATGTGGCAGCGGATGTGATCATTGATTTTTCCAATGCAAAGGCAGTGGATGATCTTTTAGTATACAGCGTGGACAAGCAGATCCCGGTCGTACTCTGCACGACCGGACTCTCCGAGGAGCAGTTAAAAAAGGTGGACGAGGCATCGAAAAAAGTTGCCGTATTAAAATCTGCCAACATGTCGCTTGGAATCAATATGTTAATGGAACTGTTAAAACAGGCTGCAACCATTTTAGCACCGGCCGGTTTTGATATGGAGATCGTCGAAAAACACCACAACCAGAAACTTGATGCGCCGAGCGGTACGGCACTTGCACTTGCCGATTCCATGAATGAGGCGCTTGGCAATGCATATACCTATACTTATGACCGCAGCAAAGAGCGCAAAAAGAGAGAAAAAACAGAGATCGGTATCTCTGCAGTGCGCGGCGGCAGCATCGTAGGAGAACATGAGGTGATCTTTGCAGGACTTGATGAGGTGATCGAGTTTAAGCATACTGCATATTCCAGAAGTGTATTTGCAAAGGGCGCTGTGCAGGCGGCAAAATTCCTGTCCGGAAAACCGGCGGGATTCTATGATATGGGGGATGTGATCAAGGCTACGATCGCGTAGAGCATTGACAATAAATTAACGTTGGTTGCCCCCGCTCATTTCCTATGATAAGATAAAAAAGCAACAAATGAACGTGAAAAAGAAATGAGGAATACTATGGGGCAGACCGACCTGCGTTATTTAAAAAGTTTATCAAATCAGTATCCGACCATTGCCACAGCGGCGACAGAGATTATCAATTTACAGGCGATTCTTAGCCTGCCAAAAGCAACAGAACATTTTATCACAGATGTGCACGGGGAGTACGACCAGTTTTTACATGTGCTAAAAAATGGATCCGGTGCCATCAAGCGGAAAATAGAGGATGAATTTGGCAATGCAATCAGCGCGGCGGAGAAAAAAGCGATCGCCACGCTGATCTATTACCCGGAACAGAAGTTGGAACAGGTGTTAAAGACGGAAGATAATTTGGAGGACTGGTACAAAGTCACCTTATACCGCCTGATCCGCATCTGTAAAAATGCATCTTCCAAGTATACAAGGTCAAAAGTGCGGAAAGCACTTCCAAAAGACTTTGCCTATGTGATTGAGGAACTTTTGACCGGCAGACAGGAGATATCCGATCAGGAGGCATATTATAATGAAATTATCCGGTCGGTCATCCGCACCGGAAGGGCGGCGGAGCTTGTGATCGCGTTCTGTAATCTGATCCGCCGGCTTGTTGTGGATCATCTGCATGTGGTCGGGGATATTTTTGACAGGGGACCATATCCGAATCTGATCATGGACACACTGATGGAGCATCACTCTGTGGACATCCAGTGGGGCAATCACGATGTGTACTGGATGGGAGCGGCGTCGGGCAGTGCGGCATGCATCTGTAATGTGATCCGCATTTCTGCAAAATATGGAAACCTTGATCTGTTAGAGGACGGTTACGGGATTAATCTGGTGCCGCTGGCAAGATTTGCGATGAAGTGGTATGATAAGGATTCCTGTGACTGTTTTAAGCTGGATTACCGGGAAGATGAATATGATGTGCACGACGCATTTTTAGATGAAAAAATGCATAAGGCGATCACGATCATGCAGTTTAAACTGGAAGGTCAGCTGATCAAAGAAAACCCGGAATTTGAGATGGAGAAAAGACTTCTTCTCGATAAGATCAACATCGAAAAGGGGACCGTGTGTGTGGAGGAAACCGAGTATCCGCTCAAGGATGTCAGTTTTCCGACAATCGACTGGGAAGATCCATATCGTCTCTCAGAAGATGAGGCGGATGTGATGGAGCGTCTTGTGACTGCATTTGTGAACTGTGAAAAACTGCAGCGTCATGTGCGTTTTTTGTATACACAGGGAAGTCTTTACAAAGTATATAATGGAAATCTTCTCTATCATGGATGCGTGCCGCTGAATGAGGATGGCACGTTTACCAGAGTTAACGTTTTTGGAAAAGAATATGCCGGAAAAGAGCTTTATGATGTGCTTGAGGGCTATGCGCGAAAAGGCTATTATGCGATCGACCCGAAGGAGAAGAAAAAGGGACAGGACATTTTATGGTTTATCTGGGAAAACCAGAATTCCCCGGTGTTTGGAAAGGCAAAGATGACGACGTTTGAGCGTTATTTTATTGCAGATAAAATAACGCATCAGGAGCCGAAAAATCCTTATTACAGGCTGCTTGAAAAAGAGGAAGTGGTCAACCGGATTTTAGAGGAATTCGGGCTTGAAGGTGCGGAGGCGCACATCATTAACGGTCATATTCCGGTGGAGGCAAAAAAAGGAGAGTCTCCGGTCAAATGTAACGGAAAGCTTCTGATCATTGACGGCGGTTTTTCCAAGGCATATCAGCCAAAGACGGGGATTGCCGGATATACGCTGATTTATAATTCTTATGGTCTGGTGCTTGCGGCGCATGAACCGTTTGAATCGGTAGAAAAAGCGGTGCAGGACGGAAGCGATATCGTATCCCATACGGTTCTGGTGCAGCAGGTCGTGCGGAGAAAAACGGTTGCCGATACAGATATCGGAAAAAGTTTAAAAGAGTCGATCCATGATCTTGAGGAGCTGCTCGCGGCATACAGAGCGGGCACGATCGTGGAGAAGAACCGGGCAGAATAAAAGAGCATTCGCATATACAGACAGGAGTATTATTGTGCACAAAATTAAGGTGCGCGAAGCGCAATGCAGAAATGAGGATTGATATGTTAATAGGAAATCATTTATCCGCATCCAAAGGATATGCGGCGATGGGAAAGGCAGCGCTGGCGTTAGATGCCAATACCTTTGCTTTTTTTACAAGAAATCCGCGTGGCGGTAAGGCAAAAGAAATCGATGAAAAAGATGTGGAAAAGTTTTTAAATTTTGCAAAGGAGCACGAATTTGGAAAGATTGTTGCGCATGCGCCATATACGATGAACCTCTGCGCTGCAAAAGAGGATGTCCGTTCTTTTTCAAAGGAAATGCTGCTTGATGACTTAAAACGCATGGAGTATACACCGTACAATTATTATAATTTTCATCCGGGTGCCCATGTGGGACAAGGGGCGGAAAAAGGGATCGCATTGATTGCGGAAGCATTAAATGAAGCCTTGAAACCGGAGCAGACAACGACCGTTTTACTTGAGACGATGGCGGGAAAAGGAACTGAGGTTGGAAGAACGTTTGAGGAGTTAAGAGAAATCTTAGACCGTGTGGAATTAAACGATAAAATGGGAGTCTGCCTCGATACCTGCCATGTGTGGGATGGCGGTTATGACATTGTAAACGACCTTGACGATGTGTTAAATGAGTTTGACCGTGTGATCGGGCTCGACCGGCTGAAGGCAGTTCACTTTAATGACAGCATGAATGACTGTGGCTCCCACAAGGACCGTCATGCGAAGATCGGTGAGGGAAAGATCGGTGCAGAGGCGATGCGGCGCGTTGCATTGCACCCGCTTTTAGAAGGAAGACCGTTTATCTTAGAGACACCGAACGATGATGAGGGGTACAGACGGGAGATACAGATGGTCCGGGAGTGGACGCGGTAAGATCGCTGCAAACCTGAATAGAAAATAAAAATATCCTAAAATGAAATAAAAAAGAAAATACCAGAATTTTACAGAATACGTTATTGCATTTGCCATGTGTGTATGCTATACTTCAAATCACATGAATGCGAAAATTGTTTTCATGCAAATATTCGTTACAATAGATGGAAAAGGATCTATTGTTTGCCCACCAAGAGATTGGTTAAGCCCATACGGACAGGCGGGGCAACTGCCGATTGCGGTGTAAGCCGCGTTATTGATTGAGTTAGAAGCTCAAATTTTATAAGTTGATTACGGGGATGATACCCGGAATCCAATATCACTTGTGAAACGGTCAATAAGAGTAGTATACGCAAATATTTGCTGGCAAAGATGCCAACGCGGACTCTGGAGAAAATAGTTTTTGCAGAATGTAGATAGATTACATAAAGTATGACTATGATGATAACGACGATAGAAGAACAGGTGATGGATGCCTGTTCTTTTTTTGCGTTTTTCAGCCTGACGGTAATGTCAGGGAAAAACATTTGATGAAAAGCAGAGCATGCAGATTTTTATGGAAGCCAAGGGGGATTTTTTTAGTCATGGACAAAGAGCAGCAGATGCGTGCGCCGGTTTATGAGGCACTGGAAAAGTTAAAAAAACGAAGAGTGGTGCCGTTTGATGTGCCGGGACATAAGAGAGGAAGGGGAAATCCGGAGCTGGTAGAGCTGTTGGGAGAAAAATGTGTGAGTCTGGATGTCAATTCCATGAAGCCGCTTGACAATCTCTGTCATCCGGTTTCGGTGATCAAGGAAGCGGAGGAGCTTGCCGCGGAGGCATTTCGCGCGGAACATGCATTTTTTATGGTTGGCGGAACCACTTCCTCCGTTCAGGGAATGGTGCTTTCCTGCTGTAAGGCAGGGGATAAGATCATTTTGCCGCGAAATGTGCACAAGAGTGTGATTAATGCACTGGTGCTCTGTGGAGCGATTCCGGTTTACGTCAATCCGGAGGTTGATGTGAAACTTGGCATTTCACTGGGAATGCAGGTGTCAGAGGTGGAACGTGCGATTTTGGAGAACCCGGATGCAGTAGCAGTTTTAGTCAACAATCCGACTTACTATGGAATCTGTTCGGATCTGCGGTCTATCGTGAGAGTGGCGCATGAACATCATATGCTGGTGCTGGTGGATGAGGCACACGGAACGCATCTGTATTTTGGGGAAAATCTTCCGGTATGTGCCATGGATGCCGGGGCGGATATGGCGTCTGTCTCCATGCACAAGTCGGGGGGAAGCCTGACGCAGAGCTCTCTTCTTCTGACCGGAAAGGGTGTGAACTGGGAATATGTCAGCCAGATCATCAATCTGACGCAGACGACGAGTGCATCTTATCTTCTGATGTCGAGCCTTGATATTTCGCGGAGAAACCTTGCCTTGCGAGGGAAGGAATCTTTTGCGAAAGTGGCACAGATGGCGGAGTACGCGAGGGATGAGATCAATTCTATCGGTGGATTTTATGCGTATGGCAAAGATATGGTAAACGGTGGCAGTGTCTATGATTTTGATGTGACAAAACTGTCTGTATATACGAGAGATATCGGGCTTGCAGGCATTGAGGTCTATGATCTGCTGCGGGATGAATATGATATTCAGATCGAGCTTGGAGATATCGCAAATATTCTTGCCTATATTTCCATCGGTGACCGGATACAGGATATTGAGCGGCTTGTGGGTGCACTTGCAGACATCAAACGGCTGTATTCGAAAGATCCGGCAAAAATGCTGAATACGGAATATATTAATCCGAAGGTTTTAGTGTCGCCGCAGGTGGCATTTTATTCGCAAAAGGAATCCATGCCGGTTCGTCAGACAGCGGGAAGGATCTGCGGTGAATTTGTCATGTGCTATCCGCCTGGAATTCCGATTTTAGCGCCGGGTGAGATGATCACGCCGGAGATCATTGAGTACATTGTTTATGCAAAAGAAAAGGGATGCTCTATGCAGGGAACGGAGGATCCGGAAGTTGAAAATCTGAATGTGCTTGCAAAGAAATAACAGCATAGATCAGCAAAAATAAAGATTCCTGTGAAAAGAAGATTTTTTCAAAAGAAGGGAGAAGATCATGGAACTTTGGTTTTCGGATTATCACACGGAAAAAGTCAAGGTGTCGGTCAAGGTGCAGAAACAGTTATTTGGTTTACAGACCGAGTTTCAGCGGATCGATGTGTTTGATTCGGATGAGTTTGGGCGTTTTTTAAGTTCCGACGGTAGTATTGTTTTTTCGGAAAAAGATGAGTTTGTCTATGATGAGATGATTGTGCATGTTCCGATGGCGGTGCATCCGCATGTGAAAAAGGTGTTAGTCATCGGCGGCGGTGACGGCGGCGTGGCACGAGAACTTGGCTATTACGATGAGATAGAGCAGATCGATGTCGTGGAGCCGGACCGTGTATTTGTCGAGGTCTGCAAGGAATTTTTTCCGGACAATGCATGCGGGTTATCGGATGAACGCGTGACGGTGTACTATGAGGATGGATTGAAATTTTTGCGGATGAAACATGACGAGTATGATCTGATCATCAACGATGCGATTGATCCGCTTGGACATACTGCAGGACTGTTTACCAAGGAATTTTACGGAAACTGCTTCCGTGCCTTAAAAGATGACGGAATCATGGTATATCAGCATGGAAGTCCGTTTTACGATGAAGATGAGGAATCCTGCCGCGGTATGCACCGGAAAGCGAGTCATAGCTTTCCAATCAGCCGCGTGTATCAGGCACATATACCGACGTGTTCTTCCGGCTACTGGCTGTTCGGGTTTGCGTCAAAGAAATATCATCCGCTCGATGATCTGGATGCAAAGCGCTGGAAAGAGCGGAAGATAAAAACCTGGTATTATACCACCAATCTGCACAAGGGAGCATTTATGCTGCCGCGATATGTGGAGGATATGTTAGAGGAAGAAGAAGGACGTAAGAAATAATAAAAATTAAATTAAAAATTATTTTTTTTACACGCAAGATTTGTGCCCCGGCACAAACTTGAGATGCGCAAAAAGACAGCGCAGGAAAGGAGATTAAAATGGGAAGATTATTAATTATCGGATGTGGCGGAGTTGCAGGAGTTGCGATTCACAAATGCTGCCAGAACAGCAAAACTTTTACGGAGATCTGCATTGCGAGCAGAACAAAATCGAAATGTGACGCCTTAAAAGAGAAACTGGAAAAAACAACGGACACTGTCATCACAACAGCACAGGTGGATGCGGACAATACGGAGGAACTGATCGCCCTGATCAAAAAATATCAGCCGGATGCTGTGTTAAATGTTGCTTTGCCATATCAGGATTTAACAATTATGGATGCCTGCCTTGCATGCAAAGTAGACTATATCGATACCGCAAATTATGAGCCGGAGGATACGGATGACAAAGAATGGCGTGCCATCTATGAAAAACGCTGTAAAGAAGAGGGATTTACAGCATATTTTGACTATTCCTGGCAGTGGGCATACCGTGAAAAATTCAAAGAGGCAGGAATTACGGCATTGCTTGGAAGCGGGTTTGATCCGGGAGTGACCAGTGTATTTACCGCTTATGCCCTGAAACATTATTTCGATGAGATCGAGACGATTGATATCTTAGACTGTAACGGCGGCGACCACGGTTATCCGTTTGCAACCAATTTTAACCCGGAGATCAACCTGCGTGAGGTTTCCGCAAACGGTTCTTACTGGGAGAATGGTCACTGGGTAGAAACAAAACCAATGGAAATTAAAAGAGAATATAATTTCCCACAGGTTGGCGAGAAAGATATGTATCTGCTGCATCATGAGGAAATTGAGTCCCTTGCAAAAAATGTACCTGGAGTAAAGCGGATCCGTTTCTTTATGACCTTTGGACAGAGCTATCTGACACATATGAAATGTTTAGAAAATGTCGGAATGCTCTCAACATCACCGATCGAGTATGAGGGCAGGGAGATCGTACCAATCCAGTTCTTAAAGGCGCTGCTTCCGGATCCGGCATCTTTAGGACCGCGCACGGTTGGAAAAACAAATATCGGCTGTATCTTTACGGGAAAAAAAGACGGAAAAGAAAAGACGATTTATATCTATAATGTCTGTGACCATCAGGAATGTTACAAAGAAGTCGGTTCCCAGGCAATTTCTTATACAACAGGTGTCCCGGCTATGATCGGTGCAGCGTTGGTTGTCGATAAAGTCTGGGACAAAGACGGTGTATTCAATATTGAAGAGTTTGATCCGGATCCGTTTATGGATATGTTAAACCAGTATGGTCTGCCATGGGTTGTGGACGAAAATCCGCAGACGGTGGCATAAAATAAGAATATGTGTGAAACGGGTTGGATAAAATTTTAAATTTGTCAGCTTTTGCGCAGCGGATTTTTGCAGAAATGGAGAATTATCATGAAATGGCAGGAGATTCCTACCCCGTGTTATGTGGTAGATGAAAAGAAGCTAAAACAAAATTTAAAAATATTGCAGAATTTGGAACAGGAAACCGGCTGCCATGTGCTTCTGGCACAGAAGGCATTTTCCATGTTTTCACTGTATCCGCTGATCGGGCAGTATATCAGCGGAACGACGGCGAGCGGAATCTTTGAGGCGCGCCTTGGAAAAGAGGAGATGGGAAAGGAAAATCATGTATTTGCACCGGCTTATAAGGAAAAAGATATGGAAGAACTGGTGCAGATCTGCGATCACGTTATTTTTAATTCCTTTGCGCAGTATGAAAAGTATCAGCACTATTTTTTGCAGCAGGAGTGCACTGCAAGTGCCGGGATCCGCGTGAACCCGGAGTGCTCCACACAGGAAGGGCATGAGATCTATGATCCATGCGGACCGGGATCAAGGCTTGGTGTGGTTAAAAGTGAATTTCCGGATCAACTGCCGGAGGGAATCGAAGGATTACATTTTCATACACTCTGCGAGCAGAATGCGGATGATCTGATCACGACCTGGCATGCGTTTGAGGAGAAGTTTGGCAGTTATTTAAAACAGGTAAAATGGCTGAACTTAGGCGGCGGTCATCATATTACAAGAGCAGACTATCAGTTGGATGAATTAAAGAAGTTAATCTGTGAGATCAGGCGAAAATATAATGTCCGGGTCTACTTGGAACCGGGTGAGGCGATCGCATTAAATGCGGGCTATCTTGTCACGGAGGTTATGGATATCGTACACAATGGAATGGATATCCTGATTCTGGATGCATCGGCGGCATGCCACATGCCGGATGTGCTTGAAATGCCATATAGACCGCCGCTAAAAGACGGTTATCTGCCGGGCGAAAAGCCGCATACCTGCCGGCTTTCTTCCATGACCTGCCTTGCCGGGGATGTGATCGGTGATTACAGCTTTGCACAGAAAAAACAGGTGGGAGATCGTCTGGTCTTTGAGGATATGGCAATTTATTCCATGGTCAAAAACAATACATTTAACGGGATGCCGCTGCCCGGAATTGCAGTCTTACGGGAAGATGGAGATGTCGAGATGATAAAGGAGTTTGGTTATGAAGATTTCAAAGGCAGACTGTCCTAAGATGATAAAAGATACAACACCGGTACAGGACGGATTTTTCATGCCGGGTGAGTTTGAGCAGCATCAGGGATGTATCATGATCTGGCCGGAGCGTCCCGGTTCCTGGAGAAATGGCGCGAAGGAAGCAGAAACAGCGTTTTCAGCTGTGATCCGTGCAATCGCCGCGAGTGAGACAGTGTATGTCGCTGCCGGAAAAAAGGGGATTGACCATGCAAAAGCATTTGCGGAAAGTCTGAAAAAAGAAGAAAACTTACATCCGGTGGTTGTCTTTGAGATGGAGACCGATGATTCCTGGGCGCGGGATGTTGCGCCGACCTTTCTGGTAAACAGAACGGATGGAAAGATTTCAGACCTGACAGCAGCAGGAAATGGTACGGCGCAGACAGGTGATGATGTAAAAAACTCACAGGTGCGCGGTGTAAACTGGTCTTTTAATGCCTGGGGCGGTGAAGTGGATGGACTATATGCTTCTTATGAAAAAGACAATGCGTTTGCATGGAATTTCTGCAGAAAATTCGAGTTTGACTGTTATGATGCCGAACCGTTTGTGTTAGAGGGCGGTTCTATCCACAGCGACGGAGAGGGAACATTGCTTGTCACGGAGTCCTGTCTGCTCAGTGCGGGGAGAAACCCATCGCTTACAAAGGAGCAGATTGAAGAACAGTTAAAGTGTTACCTTGGCGTGGAGAAAGTTTTATGGCTGCCACGCGGGATCTATCAGGATGAGACCAACGAGCATGTGGACAATGTCTGTGCATTTCTAAGACCAGGTGAAGTTGTGCTTGCATGGACCAATAACCAGAATGATCCGCAGTATGCGATGTCGAAAGCGAGTTTTGAGTATCTAAGTTCGGTGCGGGACGCAAAGGCCAGAAAGCTGATCATCCACAAACTTCCAATTCCGGATATTCCGGTCTGTATCACCAAAGAAGAACTCGAAGGATATGAATTTGAGGAAGGTGAAGATGTCAGGGAAGTCGGAGAACGGCTCGCCGCCTCCTATGTAAACTTTTATTTTTCCAACAATGCGGTAGTCATGCCTGTATTTGGCGGAGAAAACGAAGAAAGCGACCTGCGTGCACAGCAGATTATGGCAAAACTCTGCCCGGACAGAAAAATCATACCGGTGTACGCAAGAGACATATTGACAGGCGGTGGAAACATCCACTGTATTACACAGCAAATTCCCTTATAGGGAATTTATTGTACAACCTTCCATATAGGAGAATTAATTCACTGTGCAAAAATAAAAAGAACAGAAAGGATACACGCATGAGACAGATAAAAGCAGCCGCAATTCAGATGAAATGCGACCTGGAGCACAAGAAAAACTTACAAAAGGCAGAACAAATGATCCGCAAAGCTGCCGCGGAAGGCGCAAATATCATTTTACTGCCGGAACTTTTTGAGCGGGAATATTTCTGCCAGCAGCGCAGATATGATTTTTACAGCTATGCAAGAACTGTGGAGGAGAGTGAAGCTGTGGCAATGGGAGTACGTCTTGCAAAAGAATTGGGCGTGGTGCTTCCAATCAGCTTTTATGAGCGTGATGTCAATAACCTCTATAATTCGATCGCATGCATTGATGGAGATGGAACGATCCTCGGTGTGTATCGGAAAACCCACATCCCGGATGATCATTATTATCAGGAAAAATTTTATTTTACACCGGGAGATACCGGATTTAAAGTGTTTGATACAAAATACGGTTGCATCGGTATTGGAATCTGCTGGGATCAGTGGTTCCCGGAGACAGCGCGCGCGATGGCGCTGCTCGGTGCAGAATTATTGTTTTACCCGACAGCGATCGGCTCGGAACCGATTTTAGAATGTGACAGTATGCCGCACTGGAGACGCTGCATGCAGGGACATGCGGCTGCGAATCTGATGCCTGTCATTGCCGCAAACCGGATCGGCAGGGAAGTAGTGCAGCCATGTGCGGAAAATGGCGGACAGGAGTCGGCACTGGAATTTTATGGTTCCTCATTTCTGACGGATGAAACAGGAGAGGTGATCTTAAGTGCTTCCAGAGATAAAGAAGAAATCCTGAGCCAGACCTATGAACTGGATGAACTTCGGGCAAAACGACTGGAATGGGGACTTTTCCGGGACAGAAGACCGGAATATTACGGAATCATAGCAGGAGAAAAAAACGGGAGATAGTGAGAACCAGACGGGATTGAAAAGACCGGAAGATAGTGGAAATCACACGGGACTGAAAAGACCGGAAGATAGTGGAAACCGCACAGGACTGAAAAAACAGAAAGATGAAAAAAACAGGTATGTTTTTGTCAGCAGGGAGCAGGGAAAGCTCATTGCTGACATTTGAAACATACCTGTTTTTTATCAGGCATCAGTGTTGATGACAGGATATCTGCGGAGCATATGCCCGTTCCTGTTACAAAAGCTGAATACCGTTCTTTTCACATTCTTTTGCGATAGCTTCCGGCCACAGGGAAGACTGTACTTCTCCAATATGTGCCTTGCGAAGGAAGAACATACAGATACGGGACTGTCCGATTCCACCACCGATTGTATAAGGAAGCTCTTCGTTGATGATCGCTTTCTGGAAAGGAAGTTTTGCACGCTCCTCACAGCCTGCTTTTTTGAGCTGGGAGAGAAGCGCTTTCTTGTCAACCCGGATACCCATGGAAGAAATCTCAAGTGCGATGTCAAGTACCGGATAGTAAACAACGATATCTGCGTTTAAGGACCAGTCATCGTAATCCGGAGCACGTCCGTCGTGAGGCTCTCCGTTTTCCAAAGTATCGCCGATCTTCATGATACATACGGCACCTTTGGTTTTTGTAATATAATATTCACGTTCCTTTGGTGTGTTGTCAGGGAACATTTCTTCCAATTCCTGAGTCGTGATAAAGAAGATATCATGTGGAAGAATCTCTTCTATATAATCGTACTGGATCGCCATATATTTTTCTGTCTTGCGCAGGCAGTTATAAACAGTGGTAACTGTTTCTTTTAATGTCTCGATATTACGATCCTCTTTATGGATGATTTTTTCCCAGTCCCACTGGTCTACGAAAATAGAGTGGATGTTATCCGTGTCTTCATCTCTGCGGATCGCATTCATATCGGTATACAGGCCTTCACCGTAGTCGAAACCGTATTTCTTTAATGCGTAGCGTTTCCATTTTGCGAGAGACTGTACAACCTCTGCCTCTTTCCCGTTCTGCTCTTTGATATCGAAAGTAACCGGACGTTCAATACCGTTTAAGTTGTCATTGAGACCGGATAACGGATCAACAAAAAGTGGAGCCGAAACGCGGGACAGATTCAGACGAAGTGCAAGCAGGTTCTGGAAAAAATCTTTTACTGTTTTGATTGCAATCTGTGTATCGTGCAGATTTAATTCTGAATGATAATCTTTTGGAATGATTAAATGTTCCATCTAAGGTTCTCCTCTCTGGTATAAACCGCATGCAGCGGCATGATACCAATCCCGTGTGCCTGATATATGTATGAAAAAGAAAATGGCACACTAATTTATTATAGCACAGCAGGTCTCATTTTCAAGAAAAGATCATACGATTTCTTGAAAAATACATGTATACAATATAAATTTTAGCGAAAACGGTTTGTGATACATATTGACGAAAAACGACGAAGATTTTATAATTTATGTTGTAAATTTTATGTAAAAAAGAGAGGACAGCTTATGAAAAAACAAAAAACGGTGTCGATTAAGGCAAAGTTACTTGGTGTGATCATACCAGTCGTAATTGCGATCGTTGTGGTACTTGTTGTGGCTGCTTATCAGATATCTGCAGGGACGATCAAAAAATATTCCCAGAATTTACTGCAGTCTTCGGTAGAGAACCAGGCATCCCAGATAGAAGCATGGCTGAATGAAAACCTTGCTTCATTTCAGATGGCGAAGACGATCATTGAGGATTTGAAGCCGAGTGATGAAGAGTTAAAGACAATACTGGATGGTTATTATGGCTATAACAGTAATTATCCGGAGGGACTTTATGTGGCAGATTCCACAGGACAGCTCATAACGGCATCAGAATCAACAAAAAAGGAATCAGATGTAACAAACAGTACCTGGTATAAAGAAGGACTTACCAGGGTGAATATGGCAGTCGGTTCAGCTTATCAGAATGCAGATGGCGTGAATGTGATCAGTGCCTCCGGTATTTTAAATGACGGATCTGATAAAGTGCGTGTTATTTCAGCAGACATGACATTAGACCGTATTGCAATTATCGTAAACTCTTTTATTGAAATGAATGATGCGGAAGCATTTCTGGTTGATAAAACCAGCGGTGTGATCCTGGCAAACCGTGATTCATCTCTTATTTCCCAGACACTCGGGGCAGAAGGACAGAGTCATTTTTACCAGCTTACGGCAGAGAAAGCTGCAGAGAAAGACTATAATTTTGCTACACTTGATGGAAATATGACGGTATTTCAGGAAGTAGACGGAACCAACTGGCTTTTGATATCGTATATTCCGACCAGCATTGTACTTTCGGATCTGACACAGCTTCGTAATATTATGATCGTAATCAGTGTGATCTGTATTGCATTGCTCTGTGTACTGATCGAACGTGTAACTCATGTTGTAATCAAACCTGTCAAGGAAATGACAAGAGTGATCACAGCGATGACTTCCGGTGATTTTACGGTTTCTATTAAGACAAAAGGCAATGATGAGATCGCAGTCATGAGCCAAAGTGTGGAGAAGTTTATTGCTTCCATGAAACAGATGATCTCCGAGATGGGAAATGTTTCCGGCAAGTTGAAGAATCAGGCTGACTCAAGTAAGGGTGTTTCCGGTGAGATGAGTTCTGCAGCGGGAATCCAGTCACAGTCGATGAGCGAGTTGAACGCGACGGTTGATCAGTTGTCTGTATCTGTAAATGAGATCGCGGAAAATGCAACACAGCTTGCAGGTGTGGCAGCAGATACCAAGAGCGACAGTGATATGGTTGAAAGCAAGATGCAGGAGACAGTTGCTGTTTCTGAAAAAGGACGTAAGGATATGGAGCGCGTTGGTGAGGCACTCTCAAATATCGAAGTTTCCATTCACAATCTGGAAGAGGCTGTTAATAAGGTAGGAACCGCTTCCGGCGAGATCGTGCAGATCATCAAACTGATTGGTGATATTGCTGACGAGACGAACCTGTTATCTTTAAATGCATCGATTGAGGCTGCACGCGCAGGCGAAGCAGGAAGAGGATTTGCAGTTGTTGCAGCTGAGATTGGTACACTTGCAAAGAACAGTGCGGATTCGGTAGCACATATCACAGAGCTGATTACTGAGATCAATAATCTGGTAGAAGATGCCGTCAGACAGGCAGGAAACAGTGCACAGGATATTTCCGGCAGTGCAGAGCTGATCCATACGGCAGTTGATACATTTGATACGATCTTTAAGAATATCCAGGAGACAAGCGCACTGATCGGCAATGTGGTTGATAAGATCAATCAGGTAGATCAGGTTGCTACGAATGTTGCAGCTATTTCGGAAGAGCAGGCGGCAAGTTCCGATGAGATCCTTGCAACATCAGAATCCATGTTACAGCAGGCAAAGAATATTTCAAAGAACAGTGACCAGGTAGAACAGGAAGCAGATAACCTTGCTGTTTCTGCAGATCAGCTTGCAGATCAGGTAAAACAGTTCCGGATATAGAGAGGAGATCGTGCGATGAAGAAATTAATAAGTACTATCATGTGTCTGGCATTGCTCGTAGGATGCCTTGCCGGATGTGGTGGAAATACACAGACAGGCGCAGCTGATGGAAAAGGTTTAAAAATGCTGCTGTCGTTATCACAGGCGGATACCTTCCGAAATGTACTTGTGGCGCAGGCGCAGCAGACTGCGGAAGAGTGTGGGGTACAGTTGGATGTGCTAGATGCGGACAATTCCATTGAAAATCAGGTGGAGCATATCAAAAAGGCGGTCAGTGAGAATTATGATGTGATTTTATGCGGACCGGTTGATGCTGATACGGCATTCGAATTAGAAGCGCTTGCAGGTGATATACCAATCGTATTTTTTAACAGCTGCCCGGATGAGTCGAGACTTCAGGCTGGGAAATATATTTATGTTGGATCGGATGAATATGTGGCAGGACAGTATCAGGCAGAGTACATTCTAGATAAATTTGCTTCTGCGGATGAGATTAATGTGGTGTTGTTAAAAGGACCGAAAAAACATTCCGCGACAAAAGGAAGATCTGAGTCATTAAAGGATACTTTAAATGCATCAGGGAAAAAGATCAATTATGTCTTTGAAGATAACGCCGACTGGGAGCAGGATCGTGCGAAAGAGATGTTCAATATATTTTTAAAGACAGGACAGAAGTGTGACGTTGCTGTCTGCAACAACGACTCTATGGCACTTGGTATCATTGATGCCTGTGATGCAGCAGGAATCAGTGATGTGACGGTACTTGGAATCGATGCGACTGCAGACGGATGCAAAGCGATTGAAGATGGAAAGATGGACTTTACCGTATACCAGTCCGCAGTCGGACAGGGTGAGAGTGCTGTTTATGCTGCAATTGCACTTGCAACCGGAAAAGATGTGACGACTTTAGAGGGAGCTGCGGAAGATGGTTTATATGTCTGGGTGCCATTTGAAAAAGTAGACAGTTCTAATGTTAAAAATTATGAATAGAAAGCGGGTATAAAATGGAATATACACATGTAAAACATACGTTTTTACCTGTATACAATGAGGAATCCAGGATATTGATCCTGGGTTCCTTTCCGTCTGTAAAGTCGCGGGAAAACCAGTTCTATTACGGGCATCCGCAAAACCGGTTCTGGAAGGTGATTGCAGGAATTTTCAAGGAACCTCTGCCACAGACGATCGATGAAAAGAAGGAGCTTCTGCTAAGACATCGCATAGCAGTGTGGGATGTGATCGATTCCTGTGATATCGTTGGATCTTCCGACAGCTCCATCAGAAATGTGGTGCCAAATGATATGAATCTGATCTTATCAAATGCAAAAATACAGGGAATTTTTGCAAATGGTGGAAAAGCACATCAGCTTTTTGTAAAATACTGTAATAAAGAGGGAATGCCGCCTGTTGGCAAACTGCCATCCACAAGCCCTGCAAATGCGGCGTGGAATTTAGAGCGGCTGACGGCGGAATGGAAAACGGCATTTGAAACATATTTAGAAATAACAGAACAGGAGAAAACATTTGAAAAAAGAAGAAATGACGACGGTTGATTTCCTGCTTGAAGCAGTGGGAATCGTGGCTGCAATGATTTATCTGGGACTGCAGATTTATTATGGAATCGTATATGGAGTGGCATTTACCGGAATTATTTTAAATGCGGCAATCCTGATCCTTGTATATGTTGGACTGACGCTGCTTGCACATTATCCGGAGAGAGTAAATAACTTACCGAAAGAGATATGCAGTGGAAAAATAAGAATCTATACGATCCACATGGTGCGCGCAGTCAAGCTGATCTTCGTGCTCAGTCTTTTATTTACCAGTATCTGTGATGCTGCCGGGGTGCAGATCAATAAAGGGTATAGTCTGGTGACGGTTGCATTGATCGTTATTGTGACAGTGGTGTATGAGGGGAAGATCATTAAGCTGCTGCGTGGAAAAAAATAAGCATATATTATAAAGAAAAGACGATTCTGAGTGGAATCGTCTTTTCTTTATATATAGTGATCAATGTCTGCGGAGTAGGCATTTTGTGTATTATATTACTTCGTATCAACCCGTCCAACCAGATAATCAATTGAGCAGTGATAAATATCTGCTAACTTTATGAGAATGTCAATTGGAAAATCACGAAGCCCTTTTTCATAACGGGAATAAACATCCCGGTGCAGACCAAGCATGGCAGAGATTTCTTTTATAGTAAGATCGTTGTCTATTCTCAAGTCCTGAATTCTTTGAAACTTCACGTGAGTGTCTCCTCTAACTTAATAGACAAATTATAATCAAAATGCTATAATTTAATTCATAATAAGACCGTTTGGTCGTATTGTAAGGAATGAGATATCTGTGAAAGGAGAAAGTTATGAAAAAACGAATGATAGCATGGCTGCTTTGTGCCTGTATGACGTTTACGGCAGCACCGGAAATGCTGCTGGCGGATGTGGCAGGGAATGCACAGCAGACACAGGAAGAAAACAGTTTTAAAGAGAAAGGGACTGTGGAAACACAGACTGTAGAACAGGATGATGAAAAGTCAGCAGTGACAGAGAAAAAAGAAACAGACCAGGCAGATGAAGAAGATCATAATGCCGGACGTCTGGCAGAGGAAGAGTCCGGGGCGGCCGGGACGGAAATTGTCACGGAAGAGACAGAAGAGCCAGAGACGACGATCGTCACGGAAGAGACAGAAGAGCCAGAAACGAAGGTTGTTACAGAAGAAACAGAGGAGACTGAAACAAAGAATGTCACAGAAGAGCCAGAACAGGCTGAAACAGAGAACGTTACGGAAGAAACGGAGAGTACAGAGGAGATTTTAAAAAGGGCATTATCAGGTGATGAGATCAGCCGTATCGACTGGGTACAGGAACTGGTAACATTATTTGATCTTACGGTAGATGAGGATAATTATCCGGATAATTATTACAGTGACATATCAACGGATGATTCGTTTTATCGTGATGTGATGGTGGCATGCGAGTTCGGAATGATCGATCTTGAGGCAGGAGAAGAATTTCGACCGGAAGATGCAGTGACGCGTGAATTTGCAGCGCAGACCATGAATACGATGCTTGGCTTTGTGCCGGAAACAGACAGTTATACTTATCAGGATACAGCAGATGTTACATATAAGGAAGCAGCACAGATCGCAATCGACAGAGGATGGGTTACGGTTGCTGCCGGTAAATTTCTCCCGGAACAGTCACTTACCACGGAAGAGCATGATGCAATGATCGCGGATGCAAAAAAGGTTTTGGCAGATGCGCAGATAGAGACCGGAAAAGAAAATACCTGTACATTTGCGTCCGGAGTAGTTGTTGTACCAAAGGGAACAGCCGTATCTATTGATGTGGATGGAATAGTTATGATCGAAAACTGTCCGGTTACGATCAAACAGGGAACAACATTTGCCGTGTATGTTAACGATATTGTCATGGCATATAAGGCAGAAAGTGTACGGACAGACGGAACTACAACATATATTACAACCTCAGATGCGGATGATGGCGCGGTTTTAAATGTTGACCAGCAGGGCGAACTGGATGTTGATATGACGGAATTTATTCCGGCAGATGAAGAAACATATGTGGTAAATGGTGTTACAGTCACAGAAGGTATGACAAGGGGGATATCCTATAAAAACAATACCCTGCGTGCAGATAAAACGATTTCCGTCTCAGATGATGTCACAGCGACAGTAAGTGTTGTGATTTCAAACATGAAAGTAAATTACAGTCTGAATAATAATGACTATTATTTTTCAGTCAGCGGAGATATGGAATACTCCTGCAATGTAAAAGGGGATGCATTTAAAGATATTAACCACACACTGACGTTAGGGGCAGTGCCGCTCGGCGGTGTTGGTATGTTGACACTGGCAATGGAATATAATCTTTCCGGAGAAGCAACGCTTACCGTGGAAAAGGAATTTGAAGCCGGATTTGCGTATTCGGACGGATTCCGTATAGTTGGAAACAGTCATAAAAAAGGATTTTCCTTTTCAGCAGAAGCAGATCTGACCACAGGTATTGTACTCTCTGCAAAAGCAACGCTCGGAATTGTCAGCGGAGATATTTATGCAAAAACCGGTGCACGTATGAACATCAAATACGTAAGGTACAGTTCCGGAACACCGACATACTGCGCGTCACAGGCTGCATATCTGTATGCATCGGTGGGGGCAAGTGCAAAGATCGGAGTTGGTATTGCATCAAAGACCTTTAGCAAAAGTATAGAGATCTGGGGAAAGAATAACAGTCCGGTGCGCGTGTACTATCATATTGAGGACGGTGTACTTCGGACATCATGCACGCGTGGAAAAGAATTTGCCGCACAGGGAGGCTGGACAAGTTATTGGACATCTCCAGGTTCGAGATATTTCAATCCGGCGGGCGTAGGAAGCTATTTTGATGCAGGAGCAGGTGCCGGCGGTGCGATCGTACCGATTTATACCTATACACTCGACGATGCAAACAGGGCTACGATCACAGGATATAGCGGAAATGCGACAGCACTTTATATTCCGGATGAGATTGACGGGCATGAGGTTGTTGCGATTGGAGATAGGGCATTTCAGAACCGGACGGATTTGCGAACGGTGATGATACCAGATAGCGTGACGAGGATAAATATAGGTGCATTTTCAGGGTGTATTAATTTGGCAAACATAACGTTGTCAAAGAAAATTGAAAAAATAGGAGAAAATGCATTTTACAACTGTGACAGTCTGCAAAGTGTAGAAATACCTAAGTGTTTAAATGATGTTTACGCAAGATATGATTCAATAGATATACCAAATGGTGTATTTAATGAGTGTAGCAATTTAAAGACGATTATATTTGAAGAAGGAAGTACAGTTATAGCGGATGCATTGTTTCGGGGATGTGATGGACTGGAAAGTGTTACAATTCCCAATACAGTTACACAAATTTACGGCTATGCGTTCGCAGACTGTAAAAATTTAAAAAATATAAATATTTCAGATAGTGTTACAGTATTAGGGGAGAATGTATTTCAAAATGATACTTCTATTACAGAAATTAATCTGCCAGACAGTATAACAGCATTGGGAAGAGGAGCATTTAGTGGATGTAACAGATTAAAAAGTATAGTTATTCCTGATAGTGTGATAAATATAGGAATAAGTGCATTTTCTGAATGTAAAAATTTGGAAAGCGTTACATTATCAAAAGGACTAGAAAAGATAGGAGAAAATGCGTTTTATAATTGTGATAGTTTGCAGAGTATAGAAATACCAAAGAGTTTAAAGGATGTTTATGCGACATATGATTCAATAGATACTCCAAATGGTGTATTTAATGAGTGTAGCAGATTGAAGACAATTGTCTTTGAAAAAGGAAGCACAATTATAGCAGATGCATTGTTTCGGGGATGTGATGGATTAGAGAGCATTGTAATTTCTGATACAATTACGCAAATTTATGGCTATGCATTTGCAGATTGTAAAAATTTAAAAAATATAAATATTTCAGATAGTGTTACAGTATTAGAGGAGAATGTATTTCAAAATGATACTTCTATTACAGAAATTAATCTGCCAGACAGTATAACGGCATTGGGGAGGGGAGTATTTAGTGGATGTGACAGATTAAAAAGTATAGTTATTCCAGACAGTGTAACCAATATAGGTATAAGTGCATTTTCTGAATGCAAAAACTTAGAGAGTGTGACATTATCAAAAGAATTAGAAAAGATAGGAGAAAATGCATTTTACAACTGTGATAGTTTGCAGAGTATAGAAATACCAAAGAGTTTAAAGGATGTTTATGCGACATATGATTCAATAGATACCCCAAATGGTGTGTTTAACGAATGTGACAATTTAAAGACAATTGCCTTTGAAGAAGGAAGTACAGTTATAGCAGATGCATTGTTTCGGGGATGTGATGGATTAGAGGAAGTTAAAATTCCTAAAACGGTAACTGTGATAAAAAATCATGCTTTTAATGAGTGTATAAAATTGAAAGCAGTAGAGATTTCAAATGGGATGAAAGAAATTGGGGACAGTGCATTTTCTGAATGTTCAAACTTACAGAAGGTGATTCTTCCAGATACCGTCAATTCAATGGGAACAAATATTTTTTATAATTGCATTAATTTAACAGAGGTGCATTTGCCAAATATTCGTCAGAATATTACTGCAAATACATTTTATAATTGCAAAAAGTTAACCACCATCAACTTCCCATCCACCCTGACCACGATCGGGAACTCCGCGTTTTCCGGCTGTGAATCTTTGCCGGAAGCAATACTTCCATCCGGGGTGGAAAAAATAGAAAGCAACGCATTTAAAAACTGTAAAGCCTTGAAAAAGGCAGCGGTACCGGATACCGTTTCGTCTATTGGAAGTTCTGCATTTTATGGATGTGAAGCCCTGACCGATATTACATTAGGCAGCAAATTAAAGAAAATTGAGAGCCAGACATTCTACGGCTGTATAGTTTTGCCATCCATCGTGATCCCTTACAATGTGACCACGATCGGTGACAGTGCATTTGTCAATTGCACGAAGCTGACGCAGATCACAGTCCCGCGCAACACAACTTCGATCGCATCAAATGCATTTTCCTATCCAAAGAAAATGACGATGTACGGTCCGTCTGATTGCTATGTCCAGACTTATGCGAGCGGAAAAGGAATCAAGTACGTCACACAGGATATTCATGCAACCTCAGTCAGTCTGGATAGTACAGAAAAAACGGCGGAGCGCTATGACGATTTCCAGCTGACAGCGACGATCGCACCTTTGAATTTCACAGATGCAGTGGTATGGACAAGTTCCAATGAAGAGGTTGCTACTGTTTCGGATACCGGATATGTGGAGATCTGTGGTGTTGGAACAGCAGTTATTACAGTAACGGCTGGAAATGTAAAAGCAGTCTGTAAGATAACCGTACCGCAGCTGATAGACTGGATCGAATTTGATGAGGATGAGATCGAATTGAAAGCTGGTCAAACCTATCAGTTGAAACCATATATTTCACCTTCGGATGCCACAAATAAAAAACTCAAATATACTTCTTCTGATACGAAAGTGGCAGAGGTTTCTGCAAGCGGACTTGTCACTGCAAAATCGGAGGGTGAAGCAAAAATCCGGGCTGCGGCAACGGACGGCAGTGATGAATATGCAGTCTGCTATGTGACTGTCACCGGAAAGGCGAAAGTAACAGGAATAACTTTAGACAGGACATCAGCAGAGGTAAAAAGAGGAGAGAAGCTCACCTTAAATGTAACTGTATCACCGTCTTATGCGTCCAACAAAAAGGTAGTCTGGAAATCGGCAAATACAAAGATTGCCACCGTGGATGCCAACGGTAGTGTGACAGCAAAGGCACCGGGCCGAACGAAGATCACGGTGACTTCGTCTGAAAACAGCAGTTATCAGGCATCCTGTACGGTTACAGTACCATATAAAATTACCTACAAACTGAATAAAGGTAAAAACAATGCCTCGAATCCGTCAACTTATTATGGAAAGAAAGTAACGCTGAAAAATCCGTCACGCAAAGGATACGCATTTGCAGGCTGGTATACGGATGCAAAATTTAAAAAGAAGATCACAAGTATCAGCAACAGCGCAAAATCCGATTACATTTTGTATGCAAAGTGGACAAAAGTAAAAGTGGCGAAGGCTTCTCTTACGTCTGCGAAAAACAGCAAGAGTAAACAGATCTTACTGAAATATAAGAAAGTATCCGGCGCAAAAGGTTACGAGATTTCTTACAGTACGGATAAAAAATTCAAAAAGGCGGTCACAAAGAAAAACACGGCGAAGACATCCTATACCATAAGTAAACTGAAAAAAGGAAAGATATACTATGTGCGCATCCGGGCTTATAAAATGGATTCCACGGGCAAAAAAGTGTATGGAAAATATTCATCCATGAAAAAAGTTAAGGTCAGTAAATAGAAAAATTTAAAGTGTGTAACTGTCAGAAAATGACAGGGAAGACAGTGTCCGGATTGATATTCAGCCGGACACTGTCTTTCTTTAAAAATAGCAGCTTGTTTTGTTACTGTTCACTCGGCACCTGAACACTTTACTGTTCAGGTGCGTATGAACGTGATGTGGGGGTGAGCAGCCCCTTTTGCGAAGCAAAACTATACATGGGGCTGCGAAGTTACAGTCCGCAGGGTAACCTGTGAACAGTAACTTTGTTTTTGTACAACATGCACAAGAAATTTCAAATGAGTTGCATACTAAGGATGACGTATGATAAAATAACTCAAAGCATATTTCTATTGATGCGGACATTTATCCGATGCCATAATTATGAATCCGGCAATTCTGTCTGCATGACTATCAGGATGTATACATCCGTCTATCTTTCAAAAACATTTCAGAAATCTATGCTTTTTATCCACAGAAATGAAAAGCAGGAGATCTGGATGAGCCTCCTGCACACAGGAGGAACTGAATATGAAGAAGAGTGAGCAGGTATCAGAAAAGACGCCGACAGCCAACCGTCAGTACAAAGACACTGTATTCCGCATGCTGTTTTCAGAGAAAGAAAATCTCTTATCCCTGTACAACGCAGTGACCGGAAGTCATTATCAGAATGCGGAAACCCTTAAGATTGTCACGTTGGAAAACGCGATCTATATGGGAATGAAAAATGATCTGGCATTTATGTTAGAGACGAATATTTATCTCTATGAACATCAGTCGACGATCAATCCAAATATACCATTGCGGGATCTGATCTATATTGGAATCGAGTATCAGCAGTATCTGAATGATAAGTCACTATATTCGTCAAAGCTGCAGAAGATTCCGGCACCGAAGTTTATGGTGTTTTATAATGGAACGGATACAGTGGACGACCGGGTCGAACTGCGTTTGTCTGAGGCATATGAGCATCTGGCTGGAGAGCCGGATTTAGAGTTAAAAGTTCTGATGCTGAATGTGAACGAAGGACACAACAAAGACCTGATGGAACAGTGTCAGACATTGAAGGAATATGCCATTTATGTTGCGAGAGTCCGAAAATATGCATCAGCGCAGAATCTGAATGATGCAGTTGAAAGGGCAATCACGGAATGCATCAAAGAAGGAATCTTAGTCGATTTCTTGCGGAAGAATCGCTCGGAGGTAAAGATGGTAAGTATATTAGAGTATGATAAAGAGTGGGAAGAAAAGAAGCTCCGAAAGGCAGAATATGAAGCTGGTAAAAGTGATGGGATCGAGATTGGAAAAAGTGAAGGAATCAAAATCGGCAGAGAAGAAACTCTAGCAGAAATGATTTACAATATGAAGCAGCATGGTTATTCCATAGAGAAAATGGCAGATATAACAGGAAAATCTGTCAGACAAATAGAACAATATTTACAGTGAAACAGACAGTAAAGACATAATAGTAAGGCAAAAAGACGATTCTGACAAAAGGAATCGTCTTTTTGCTTGTAATCTGGAAAAGCTGTGATATAATACAAACAAAAGTTAGATAACACTAACAAAAGTAAGGAAAGACTTTAATACCATTCAGAATAGATAAGGATATAAGAACAATTCCGTAATGGGAAAGGGGAGCATATGTCAGAAGAAGAAAGAAAATTTTTGGAAATTGTTGATCTGAAAAAAGGGTTTGGAAGCGGGGAGACCCGTCAGGAGGTGTTGCGTGGAATGAATTTTTCCGTGGCAAAAGGAGAATTTTGTGTGCTGCTTGGACCATCCGGTTCCGGAAAGTCGACGCTTCTCAATATTATCGGTGGAATCGATAGTGCGGACTCCGGTTATATTTCCATCAACGGCGATAAGTTAGAAGAACTCGGAGAGAAGAAGCTGACACAGTACCGCAGAAAACATTTAGGTTATGTATTTCAGATGTATAACCTGATCGCAAATTTAAATGTCAAGGAAAATATTGAGGTTGGTGCATATTTATCAGACAGTCCGCTCGATATTGACGATCTGTTACATACGCTGGGACTTTATGAACACAGGCATAAACTGCCGAACCAGCTTTCCGGCGGCCAGCAGCAGAGGGTTTCCATCGGGCGAGCCATTGTGAAAAATCCGGATATCCTGCTTTGTGATGAGCCGACCGGAGCACTTGATTACAATACCTCCAAGGAAATATTAAAGCTGATTGAGAATGTCAATGTCAAATATGGTAATACAGTTATCATGGTTACACATAACGAGGCAATCCGGCATATGGCAGACCATGTCATCAAACTCCGTGATGGGGCAGTGCGTCATAACGATATCAATGAACATAAAATTTCAGCGGCAGATCTGGAGTGGTAGGGAGCTGTACTGGCGCACAAACTTGTGATGCGCTTAAAAACAGCGCAAGAATGGAGATTAGTATGAAAAAGAAAAAAATCAAAAATCCGCTTATCAGACGAATACCGAGAGAATTAACAGGAGACTGGAAAAAGTATCTTGTGGTAAGTCTGTTCCTGATTCTGATGATCGGCTTTGTGTCCGGCATGTATGTTGCAAACGAGAGCATGATGACAGCGGCTGATGAGGGTGTTGGCAGATACAAGCTGGAAGACGGACACTTTGAATTAAAAAAGAAAGCAGACGAAACACTGCTTGATGCAATTAAGACAGGCGATAAAGCAGATGTCAGACAGTATTACATTGATGAGGCAAAAAAGAAGCTGGATAAAAAGTTCGATAGTGAATTTGAAGAAAAGTTCAAAAAAGAATTTGATGAGAAGTTTGAAATAGAATTTAGGGAAAAATTTGATGCAGAGTTCCAGTCAGAATTTGATGTTTCTTTTAATGCACAGATAAAGCAGATGCTGATGGCGCAGGGACTTGATGAAACAACTGCGGGAGTTATGCTTGATACAGCAGTGGCACAGGCAAAACAGTCCGGGCAGTACAACAAAGCCTATGATACAGCATATGAAAAAGCATATCCTAAGGCACATGACGAGGCGTATGAGAAAGCGTTTGATGAGGCACATGACGAGGCATATGAGAAAGCATACGACGAAGCCTGGAACAAGGTTTTAGATGAGATCAACGAGAAATATGCGGATGCAGAAGAAAAATATGAATTGAACGATCCTGATTTTAAGGAAACTCCGGTTCATCTGTATGAAAATTTTTACAGGGATGAAGAGGAAGATCATGACAACGACGGAACTTCGGATGGAACAGTCCGTGTTTTTGCAAAGACAGATGATATCAATTTTGCATGCCTGATGGACGGAAGTTTCCCGGAAAAAGAGGATGAAATTGCCATTGACCGTATGCATGCTGACAATGTCGGGATAAAAGTCGGCGATGAGATCACAGTCGGAGAAGAAAAATATCAGGTCGTTGGTCTGATCGCATATGTCAACTATTCCACACTGCACGAAAAAAGCACGGATCTGATGTTTGATGCCTTAAAGTTTAACGTTGCAATGGTAACAGATGAGGGATTTGCAAAGTTACATAAGACGATTCATTACGATTATGCATGGAAGTATGAAAATGAGCCGTCAGATGAAAAAGATGAGAAAAACCAGTCGGATGATTTTATGCGGGCGTTGCTCACACAGACCGTGGTAAATGACAATGAGATTGAAGATTATGTGCCAAAATATGCGAATCCGGCGATTCATTTTGCAACCGACGACATGGGCTCTGATGAGGCAATGGGAGGTGTGCTGCTTGATATTCTGATTGTCATCATCGCATTTATTTTTGCAGTTACGATCAGCAATACGATCACAAAAGAGTCATCTGCAATCGGAACATTGCGTGCGTCCGGCTATACGAAAGGGGAGCTGGTACGCCATTATCTGTCTATGCCGGTTATCGTTACCCTGATTTCCGCATTAGTCGGAAATGTGCTTGGCTATACGGTATTTAAAGATGTTGTGGTATCCATGTATTATAACAGTTACAGCCTTCCGACCTATGAGACGATCTGGAATCCGGATGCATTTTTTAAGACAACCCTGATACCGGTCGTGCTGATGTTTATGGTCAATCTGATCGTCATTATTAAAATGATGCAGCATACACCGTTACAGTTTCTGAGGCATGATCTGAAAAAAACAAAACGCAAAAAAGCAATGCGGCTGCCACATTTTAAATTTTTTAACAGATTCCGTCTGCGCATCATGTTTCAGAATGTGGCAAATTATCTGATTCTGTTTGTGGGAATTTTCTTTATCATGGTGATGCTTGCAATGGCAGTGGGAATGCCGGATACGCTTTCTTATTACAAAGAAAATGCAAAAAATATGATGTTTGCAAAGTATCAGTATGTTCTGAAATCTTTTGAGGATGAAGATGGAAATGTACTGACGACGGACAATAAAGACGCAGAAAAATTCAGTATGTGTTCTTTGCAGAAAAAAAGCGATGTAATAGATGAGGAAGTCTCTGTTTACGGTATTTCAGACGATAGTAAGTATGTAGAAATAAAAGGTATGCAGTCCCTGCAGGAAGATGAAGTTTATATTTCCAGATCATTTTCAGAAAAATATGAACTTAATGTCGGGGATACCGTTTCACTGGATGAAAAATATGAAAACAAACAGTATACGTTTACGGTAGCCGGAATTTATGACCAGTGCGTAAACATTGCAGTATTTATGCCGATTGAAAATTACCGCATGGTATTTGAGCTGGATGAAGAGGCATTCAGTGGATATTTTTCAAATGAAGAGCTTACAGATCTGTCGGAAGATGATATTGCAACGGTGATCACCGAGCGTGATATCACAAAGATGTGTGACCAGTTAGATCATTCCATGGGATCTTATATGGATTATTTCCAGATACTTTGTATCCTGCTTTCAGCAGTTTTGATCTATCTTCTGACAAAGCTGATCATTGAGAAAAATGAGAATGCAATTTCAATGACAAAGATTCTTGGATATGAGAATAAAGAAATCGCCAGCCTGTATCTGCTTTCCACAACGATCATGGTTGTGATCGAAGATGCGGTCAGTGTTGTACTTGGAGCGTTTGTTATGAATCTGGCATGGAAGGCGATCTTGTTTAGTTACAGTGGATGGTTTGCATTTGTGATCCAGCCAGCCGGATATGTGAAAATGTTTGCATTTGTGCTGATCGGATATCTGTTTGTAATGATACTGGACTTTATGCGTATCAAAAAGATCCCGATGGATCAGGCATTAAAAAATGTGGAGTAGAGATTGCTGCTGTGCATATTTATTGTGTGACCGGTAACGAAAGATTTTTCGTAAAAATTTTTGGTTGCATTAAAAATGGCATTGTGCTACTATTGCAATAGAAATTTAAAGGAGAGGAACCAATGCGGAGATAATTTACTTTTGAAACATGAAAGAAAACAGAGTCAGCAAGAGAATGTGTGTCATATATGGCATACGTTTGTCTGCTGATTCGGGATGATACATGGCATATATTGCACCGGTATAAGGAATAAAGTGCATGATATGTTGTGTAAATCTGAAGTTACAGCAGTATTGCAGAGGTGCAGTACTGCATATCATGTTGCCAAAAGTGGATTTGATTCTTGTATCCTCTCTTTTTTGTGTTAAAAAATGGCGGAAACGGACATTTTGTTGTCCGGGACAATCGATTTTATCTTACAATGTGCAATCTATTGTCTGCCAGATGTGATCATAAAATATGTGAGGTGTAAGAAAAATCCCATGGCAGCATGGGATTTTTTTAATTCATAGGAAATTACGTCCTATGAATTAAAAGCCCTCCGGGCGGGATGCGCATCTCGCAGAGTAGAAGTTAGCTGTAAACAGCACCGCTCGAGCGCGAAAGAGTCGCAAGCGACTCTTTGTTCTAGGAGGAAAATCCTCTGCTCGCCAGTGGGCTCGCATTTTGCTCCGCAAAACTAGGAGGATAGTGCGAAAAATAAGATTTTTCACACGCAAGATTTGTGCTTACGCACAAACTTGAGATGCGCTTGAAAGCAGCGCAAGAATGGAGAATTTTATGTCACAGATTCAGGTAACAGATCTCACATATGGTTATGAGGGAAGTTTTGATACGGTTTTTGAAAACGTATCTTTTGGGATTGATACGGACTGGAAGTTAGGTCTGATCGGGAGAAATGGAAAAGGAAAAACAACTTTTTTAAATTTGCTGCGTGGGAAAAAGGGTTTATCCTGATATCGCATGACAGAGATATTTTAGATGCATGCATTGATCATGTACTGGTTTTAAATCGAAAGACGATCGAGGTACAGAGCGGCAATTTTTCAAGCTGGTGGGAAAACAAGACGCGGATGGATCATTTTGCGATGGAGGAAAATGAAAAACATTTGAAAGAAATCGCATCTTTAAAACAGGCGGCGGCAAGAAGCCGAAAGTGGGCAGATAAAAACGAGGCGACGAAAATAGGCTATGATCCCGTCAAAGAGCATGACCGCTCGGTTGCAACGAGAGCATATATCGGTGCGAAGACAAAAAAGATGCAGAGCCGCGTGACATAGTACGAACGCCGGATGGAACGGGAAATACAGGAAAAAGAGGGTCTTTTGCAGGATATCGAGCAGCCGGTCAGCTTAAAACTTATGCCGCTGTCTTATCATAAGGAACGCCTGATCTCCTGCCAGGAACTTTCGGTGCGGTATGAAGGTGCAGAGGACGATGTATTGAAAAATCTGACCTTTGAACTGGTGCAGGGGGAGCGTGTCTTTTTACATGGAGAAAACGGATGTGGAAAATCGACGCTGATCAAGACGATTCTGCAGCAGGTAAATATCGGACAGGCAGGTTATGAGAGGAAAAATGTGCAGCAGATCAATACACAGCAGTTATGCAAAATTGCTTGTGACAGACGGAGAAATCCGAACAGCTTCAACGCGTGTCGTGGAACTGTAAAGCTGTGATCCGACCGTTTTTGTAATCTGGCGATCAGAAGAGGAGAATAAAAAATGTTAGAACGGATTGAAAATGTTAATGAACAGGTAATAGAAAAAATGTTTTTATTATATGCAGAATCCATGGCGGATATGGAGGGGGAATTTAAAGATCGTGATGAAATGGAGGCATCATATGCGGCGTTTTTAAAGGAGTTTATCCAGAATCCCAAGCAGATGGTGTTCATTGAAACTGACGAAAAACAGTGGGTAAGCGGACTCAGGGCAGTTGAGTCAGAGCCGGGAAAATGGTTCCTTGAGGCAGTTGAAACGATGCCGGGGCAGAGAAACAGAGGATATGGTAAAAAACTGATACGTCATGTAACGGAGTTTTTGAAAGGCATAGGCGCAAAAAAGATAGATTGCATTATAGGAAAAAGTAATTTATCATCAATAAAAATGCATTCGGATTGTGGATTTAAAGAAACGAAGGAGCCTCCGGTAAACTGCTGGGGAGAGCTTGAGGAGGGAAGAATTCTTTTCCGGCTTGAAATTTGATCATGTGCCATTTTGCACATGGTATAATCAATGAATTTATCTGCCATATGCTCAATCGCTGATACAGGAGAGAAAAGAGGAACACAATGATAAATATTATAGAAATCAAAGATCTGGATGCCCCGGAGCTGCAGATTTATTACAATTTAAATGAAGCACAGCTTTTTCACTATTTTGAGCCGAAGCCGGGGATTTTCATTGCGGAAAGTCCGAAGGTGATCGAGCGTGCCTTAGATGCCGGCTGTGTGCCGATGTCATTTTTGATGGAAAAAAAGCACGTAAAGACGCAGGCAAAAGAAATCCTTGCGCGCTGCGAAAAGTTACAAAGCCGAGATCTTACACAGAAGTCTTTGGTTTATAGGGAGGATGAGCATGTAATCCCGGTTTATGTGGCAGAAATCGAGGTGCTGGCAAAGATCACCGGCTATCAGCTGACACGCGGCATGCTCTGTGCCATGTACCGTCCGGCACTGTCTTCGGTGGAGCAGCTTTGCAAGAATGCAAGGCGTGTTGCAATTTTGGAAAATGTGGTAAATCCAACAAATGTCGGAGCAATTTTCCGTTCTGCGGCGGCACTTGGAATGGATGCAGTTCTTTTGACACCAGCCTGTGCAGATCCGCTGTACCGGAGAGCAAGCCGTGTCAGCATGGGAACAGTATTCCAGATACCGTGGACATATTTTGATAAAAATGCATGCTGGCCGGACGGTGCGATGGATGTGCTGCATAAGCTGGGATATAAAACGGCGGCAATGGCACTTCGGGATGACTCCGTGAGTATAGATGATGAAAAAATGATGTCGGAGGAAAAGTTAGCAATCGTTCTCGGAACGGAAGGTGACGGACTGGCAGATCACACGATCGCAGACTGTGACTATACGGTGAAAATTCCGATGACACATGGTGTGGATTCACTGAACGTGGCGGCAGCAAGCGCGGTGGCGTTCTGGCAGCTTGGGATGAAAAGATAGTCTGGAATGGAGGTTAGTGTGAAAAATAACATTTTTCACACGCAAGATTTGTGCTTCGCACAAACTTGTGATGCGCTTGAAAGCAGCGCAGAAATGGAGATTTATATGAAAGTAGTAATTGCAATCGATTCATTTAAGGAAAGCATGACTTCCATGGAGGCTGGAAATGCTGTAAAGAAAGGAATTCTGGCAGCAAAACCAGATGCAGAAGTATGGTTAAGTCCACTCGCAGATGGCGGTGAAGGAACCGTGGATGCACTGATCGAAGGCTTGGAAGCAGAAAAAATACCGGTTACCGTGGCAGGACCGCTTGGAGAAAAAGTGTCGTGTTATTACGGTTTTTTAGAAGAGACAAAAACGGCTGTCATGGAAATGGCATCTGCCGCAGGAATCACGCTTGTGACAAAGAAAGATCCATTGCGTGCATCTACCTATGGAGTGGGGGAGATGATTGCAGATGCCCTGAAACGCGGCTGTAAAAATTTCATGATTGGAATTGGTGGAAGTGCAACCAACGATGGCGGCATCGGAATGTTAAAGGCGCTTGGATTTGAATTTTTTGATGAAGATGGAAATGATGTGGGAGAGGGCGCGGCTGCGCTTGCAAAGATTGAGGTGATCCGGACTGAAAATAAAAATCCGCTGCTTTCCGGTGCAAAATTTCAGATTGCCTGTGATGTGAAAAATCCGCTTTGCGGCAAACAGGGTGCAACTTACATATTTGGGTCACAAAAAGGTGTGACGGAAGAGCAGAAAGATCAGATCGATGAAGCAATGAGACATTATGCGGATGTGACCAAAGAAAGTCTTGGATGTGACTTTGCGGACTGCGAGGGCGCCGGTGCAGCGGGAGGACTCGGATACGCGTTCCTTTCGTATCTTGCGGGAGAACTGATACCGGGTGTGGAACTGATTTTGCATGCAACCGGTCTGGAAGAAAAAATGAAAAATGCAGATGTTGTGGTGACCGGAGAGGGACGTCTGGATGCACAGACGGTCATGGGGAAAGCACCGGTTGGTGTTGCTGCGCTGGCAAAAAAATATAATGCGAAAGTCATTGCATTTGCAGGGAGTGTTGCACCGGAAGCTTCCGTCTGTAATCAGGCAGGGATTGACGCATTTTTCCCGATCGTAAGAGGCGTGACAACATTAGAAGAAGCAATGAAAAAAGAAAATGCAATGGAAAATATAGCAGCCACGGCGGAGCAGGTATTTCGGCTGCTGTGAGGAAAAAGAAAGGAGATTCGTGTGAAAATAAAATTTTTCACACGCAAGAAAGGGGATTAATATGATTCGTTTTGAAGAAATTACAACAAAAAATGTCTGGGATGTATGTATGATGATGGTCTTTTGATTGGTTTTGTGATGCTGGGCTATGGGAAGACCGGCCATGAAGATGATCCTGAAATAGCAGAGAATAACTACTGCCTGTGCCTCACTTTGAATTGACGGAGTACTGGGCAAATGAATTACTTCGGCTGGTGTTAGAAGGTAGGTAGTCTATCAAAGATAGAGGAGTTAGTGTAAAAGTAAGATTTTACGCAGGAATGGAGATAAACATGAGATATAAGATCAGTCATGCCCTCGTGCAGTTTGGCGGAGATGTGATTTTACGTGATGTCAATTTTGAGGTGCATGATAAAGAAAAAATCGCCATTGTAGGACGAAACGGCTGTGGAAAGACCACGCTGCTGCGTCTGATCGCGGGCGATATTTCGATGAATAATTTAGACAGCGATGAAGAATGTGGTATTACGATGGCAGGAAAACAGGAGATTGGTTTCCTGCGTCAGGTTAATTTTACGGAAAAAGATGTGACCGTGGAAGAGGAAATCAAGAAAGTATTTGAGCCGGTGTTTGCGTGTGAAAAGCGGATGCGGGAACTTGAAAATGAGATGAAAACTTCCGCGGACAAACAGCTTTTGCGCGAATATGACAACTTACAAAGCCGTATGGAGGCAATGCGGGGATATTCGTGGCAGCAGGATATGGAGACTATGTTTCAGCGGTTCGGGTTTGCGTTAGAAGATCTGAAACGCCCGATCGGAAGTTTTTCCGGTGGACAGCAGACGAAAGTGGCATTTATCAAACTGCTGTTAAAACGTCCGGATATCATGCTGCTCGATGAGCCGACCAACCATCTGGATCTTCCGACAATCGAGTGGTTAGAAGGATATTTAAAGACTTATGATAAGGCGGTCATCATTGTTTCACATGACCGTATGTTTTTAGACAAAGTGATCGATGTGACCTACGAGATCGAATATCATGAGATCAAGCGTTATGCCGGCAATTACACGGCATTTATGAGGCAAAAAGAAGAGGCACTGATCAAACAGGAAAAAGACTATGAGGAGCAGCAAAAGGAGATCAAACGTCTGACGGACTGGATCGAAAAATGGAAAAATACGCCGACGAAAGTGGCGGCGACACGTTCAAAGCGCATGGAGATCGAACACATGGTAAAAATCGAAAAGCCGAGACATTTTGATACGAAAGCATTTCATGCGAGATATGTACCGCGCATGGAAAGCTACACGAATGTGATTCATGCCAAAAATCTTGAGATCGGTTACGATACCGTCTTAAGTAAAGTCTCATTTCTGCTTCAAAAGAAAGACAGACTTGCAATCATTGGGGAGAACGGTAAAGGAAAATCCACACTTTTGAAAACCTTAGTCGGCGAACTGCCTGCGTTAGGTGGTGAATTTTCATTTGGACAAAATGTAGAATGGAGTTATTTTGACCAGCAGAAAGCAGTGCAGGAGCATTTCCGGGAAGATCAGACCGTGCTTGAAAATTTCTGGGAGGAATATCCTTCCTATATGAGGGAGGAAGTCCGCAGTGCACTGGGGGGATTTTTATTTTCCGGAGAAGATGTAGAAAAGAAGATGGGACAGCTTTCCGGCGGAGAAAAAGTCCGTCTCGCACTCTGTAAAATGCTGCAGACCAAACCGAATCTTTTGATCTTAGATGAGCCGACGAACCATATGGATATTGTTGGAAAAGAGGCGTTAGAACAGATGTTAAGAGAGTACGAGGGAACAGTACTTTTCGTCTCACATGACCGTTATTTTATCAGCAGGATCGCAACCGGGATTTTGGAGTTTTCCGAGAGTGGTGTGAAACAATATGCCATGAGCTATGAGGAGTATCTTGCAGAAAAACAAAAAGAAATGGGGATTTCCCCAAAAGGGCAGGTAATGTCACAGAGTGCGCGGCATATGGCAGGAAATTACACACAAAACCCCGCGGGGAATGAGAAACAAAATCAGAATCAGAGTAGTATCAAAACAGGCAAAGATGTGCCGACTTTAACGGATGTATTTGACAAAAAAACATATTATAATCCGGGCAAGATCCGTTCGAGACTGCAGCGTCAGTTAGAAAAATATGAAAAAATGTTAGAGGAGAGCGAGGAAAAACTTGCAGAAATAAAAATGCAGTTCATGGATCCGGAGCTTGCCAGTGACTATCCGAAGCTGATGGAACTGCAGAATGCACTCGATGCGGAGGAAAAGAACCAGGAGAGTCTGTTAGAGCGGATGCTTGAGACGGAGACCGAACTTGCGGAATTTGAGGAGGAGTGAGTATGAAATAATTGGACCAAAAGTTCTTGGATGAACTTTTGGTCCTTGTTTATATCTATATCCGTTCAAACACTGGAATATGTTCGATCGGTGCGTCTGTTATGTTTACCCATTTTCCTGCAGGAAGATATACATCGCGTTTATTTATATCTGCGGAGAGAACCGGTGCTACAATGCTCATGTGCGGTAAAGTAACACACAGAGCTCGACAGACAGCAGCCCCCTATTCTGAGTGTCAGATACAGCTATTTTTGATAACTGTATCTGGCAATTTTATTTTGAGGGTTGACTATGAGTTTATAGATGCTATAATGTAACTGTACATTAAGTACAATCAAAAAAAACGAAGGCGGTGAGTTATGGAAATCATTATCAGTAATAACGCCAACAAGCCAATATATGAGCAAATCACATCGCAGATAAAAGCAATGATAATGAGTGGAGAACTGCAAGCCGGAGACGCTATTCCCTCAATGCGTTCACTGGCAAAATCTATTCATGTTAGTGTGATTACCGTCCAAAAAGCATATGAGGATCTGCAAAGGGACGGTTTTATTGAAACAACTGTCGGCAGGGGGAGTTTTGTATCGGCACAAAACAAAGAATTTTATCAAGAAGAACAACAACGTATTGCAGAGGAACATTTACAAGCCGCCGCAGAGATTGGACGGACAAGTAATATTTCCCTTGAAAAATTGACGGAGTTGTTGGCTTTATTCTATCAGGAGGACGAATGAGCATGGAAAATATTTTAGAATTACAACAGGTTTCCAAAACATTTTCTAAGTCAAATTTTGCGTTAGAAAATGTGACTTTTTCTCTGCCGTATGGTTCTATTTTGGGTTTTGTCGGGGAAAACGGAGCCGGAAAAACTACAACGATTGGCTGTATTCTAAATACAATCGCCAAAGACAGCGGAATGGTAAAGTTGTTTGGAAAAGAAATGACAGACGCAGATACAGATATGCGGGAAAGAATAGGTGTTGTTTATGATGGAGATAATTTTCCAGCTTATTGGACAGCAGCACAATTAGCGAAAGTTATGTCAGGATTTTATAAGCAATGGGACAATATTTTGTTTCAGAAATTTTTAAAAGAATACAAATTACCTGCAAATCAAAAAATTAAGCAATATTCCAGAGGGATGACAATGAAATTAGCGATTGCGGTTGCTTTATCACACCATCCACAACTGTTAATTCTGGATGAAGCTACTGGCGGACTTGACCCTGTTGTACGCGACGAGATGTTAGATACATTCCTTGATTTCGTACAGGAAGAAGACCACTCTATTTTACTTTCTTCCCATATTACAAGTGATTTAGAAAAAGTGGCAGACTATATTACATTCATTCATAATGGAAAACTGATTATGACCGTATCGAAAAATGATTTGGTTTATAATTATGCGGTTATGCGCTGCAAGGAAAATCAATTCCTTGCATTAGATCCGGCAGATATTATTGTTTATCGGAAACGTGATTTTCAAATTGATGTTCTGGTTTCAGATTGTAAAGCAATGCAGAGAAAGTACAAAGAAATCGTGATAGACCACGTTTCTGTTGATGAAATTTTTTTGCTTTTAGTAAGGGGGGATCATGTATGAAAGGTCTTTTTAAAAGCAATTTTCTTGCTGTATGGACAAATGCAAAAATTTTTTTGCTTTTTATGTTTGCAATGGGGATTGCCGTTATCATTATTCCAGACCAGACATGGCAAATGTATTTCATAATTATTGGAATTGTCGGATTAGCAGTAAATGCAGCTACCGTTATTGGAAATGAATTTTCCTCAAAATGGGGAAAATATAAACTTACTTTGCCAGTAAAGCGGATTGATATTGTAAAAAGTTTATATATAAATCAATTATTATGGATTATGATAGGAGTGCTTTTCGTTGGCATTATAATAGCCCTATCCTATCTGTTACATGGAATTACTTTTGAACAATTTGAGGGTATCTCAGGTGTACTTGTAATAGGAATTAGTATAAGTCTTACAATGGGAGCAATATTTATTCCTATGGTTTATTTAGCGGGGGAAGATAAAACCATTGTGTTTCTTATCATATCTTTGATTTGTGCATTGGGTATTGCCACAATGCTTTTTAATATACCGTTGTTCGGGCCGTTTATTTTAATTGGTTGTTCTATATTGTTATTTATCGTGTCCTTTCCTTTGACTGTAGGTATTTTCAAGAAAAAGGAATATTAGGTGATAAAGCAAAACCAGACGAGCCAGTCAACGGTCATGATGCTAGAATTTTTCAGTGCTGATTGAAATGCTGTATGAATGATAAGATTTACAGCATGTATAGCTAGTATTTAATAGGGGTGAGAATACAGACATGAATCAATTAAAAAAGAACACAGCATACTACCATCTTCCGGGTTTGTTTGAGTTTTATGAATTGTACCATGTGTTTCTGCCATTATTCCGGGAACACAGAGAATACTTTTACGACTGGTGTGAGATAGGCTCTGTCTATGGTGCCCCGTCAGATTGTATCTGGGGTGGAGGCCGTACTTCGTTCGGGGATCACGACCCACAGGAGATTTTTGCGTTGATGCAGGAATACGGAATCTCAGCGCGGCTTACATTCAGCAATTCCCTGCTTGGGCAGGAACATCTTTGGGATAAGAAATGCAATCATCTCTGCACTTTATTTGAGAAAAGTGAGGGTGTCAGAAATGGTGTCATTCTCTATTCGGATCTGTTGCTGGAATATCTGAGAAAAAATTATCCGGGATTTTATTTTGTTTCATCCACCACCAAGGTTCTGACGGATTTTGAGCAGTTCGTAAGGGAAGTAAACAGGGAAGAGTTTCTTTATGTCGTACCGGATTTCCGGTTGAATAAGGTTTTTGATAAATTAAGTACATTGACAGGGGCACAGAAAGACAAAGTGGAATTCTTATGTAATGAATGCTGCTGGTTTGGCTGCGGGGACAGGAAAATCTGTTATGAAGCTGTCAGCCGCAAAAACCTTGGAGAAAATGGTTCGGATCACCGCTGTGCAGCTCCGGATGCAGGGAATGGCTATCGTTTTTCGAAGGCAATGGAAAATCCCGGGTTTATTGGAGTGGATGATATGAAAAACAGCTATCTGCCGATGGGATTTTCCAATTTTAAAATCGAAGGCAGGGGACTTGGCAGCGCCCTGATTCTGGAGTTTCTGCTCTATTATATGACAAAACCTGAGTATCAGCTGCAGGTCAGAGAGGAGATATATCTGGATAATATGCTGGATCTTTTTTAAATAAGTCCCTTTAACACTTTCTTGTTATGGTACATCATCTCATCTGCACGTTCACGCACTTTTTCTATGTCGGCATCATCCGGTGTGGCTAACGCATATCCGCATGCGATTCCAACTTCGGTTGGAATGATATTTTTATTATTGAGTATCGCAATATCCTGCTGCATCTTTTGGATAAAACGTTCTATCTGGAATTCTGCCGCATCCGGGATGAGGCAGCAGAATTCGTCGCCTCCGATACGGTAACATTTGCCAAACCGATCAAAAGTGGTTTCTATGATATGTGCAGAATGAATGATATAGGCATCCCCCGAACTGTGACCGTAGTTGTCGTTGCACATCTTGAGATTGTTAAGATCAAACGTTACCACCATATAATTTTTAATATTCTTTTCATTATATATAAAGTAGTCATAGGCATTTCTGTTGTAAAATCCTGTCATGGAATCATTCAGTGCAAATTGTTCGAGTTCCTCTATCCTGCGCCCTTTTTTCAAACTGGCGACAGCCTGTCTTGCGGACTCTAAACCGAGGATTATAATAAATACAAGGAAAGATAATCTTCCCCAAATTCCGGAATTATTTCTTGTTTTGTAATAACTGGCAATATCCACAATAGTTGCAATGACGACGAAGGCAAGAGCTGCCATGCAGACTTTCAGTCTCTGATCAGCCTGTTTTTTTATAATTTTATATATGATAACTGTGATCAGATAAATCAGCACTATACAAATGGAAAGGTGAGTGATCCAGACGCTTCTTCGAAACTCATAGAATCCGGTAAAGTGCAGCAAGCTGCAGACAACTGTCTGAAGCATACACAGATTGCAGAAGATCTTCCAGATTTTATCATCATTGATCTCAAGGAAGCTCTTTACAAACATCAAAAATGGGATAGGCATTATCATCAGAAACATAAAAGCAGCAAAAGCAGATGATCTTCTGTTTAGGAGCATCAGAGAACAAACATCTGTCTCATTGGTGGCCCAGAGTCCAAGCAATATGGAGAATATCCCCAGATAAAAAAGAGTTCCGTCTATATGGCTGCTGTTGTGAATAAACACCCAGTAACACGTGATAAAAAAACCGGCTAACAGAATAAATACACTCGCTATAAAAGTGGGCATAGACTGACGCAATATGCCTGTATAGATTTCATTTCCGGTTCCTATATAATATTGTTCAATTTGACCGGCTGTTTCCGGATAACAGGGTTTCAGCCTGACTATGACTGTTTCTGTATATGCCGGCAGTTTTACAAAATTCCAGACATTTCCTGTTGTATGCCCCCATATTCCACCGGAATCATCCAAATTGTATATTACGTTGTTTTTAGTAAAAACGGTCACATGCTGATGTGAGGTAAAAAATACAAGTGAGCCTCTGCTGTTTTCATTGCGGTTAATGTTAAAACTAAGCAGTACCATTCCATCATCCAGGTATTGTATTTTGTCAGGCTGACGTGCTTTGAGTTTGCTTACAGAGGCTGCATCCTGATTTGTAAATATGGTACAAAGCAGGAGCATGATAAATAATGTCAAAATTACGCCTGTCAACATTTGCTGTGCGTTTTTTTCTTTATTTTGTCTTAAGTTCATCTATGATCAGATCTCCACAAATAATACTTTTACTTTATTTTACCATGTTATGGGATAATATTCTATAATATTGCGTGGATTTTTGGTGGCGTTCAAGATATAATAAGACTGCCGGGCGAAGCTCGTGTAGATCATGATCATGAAGCATTGCTTCAAGATATAATAAGACTGCCGGGCGAAGCGAGTCAAGATACTTGTATAAGTGGCAAACGGCGAATTGGATAAATAAAGGAGCAAAAAATGTACACACTATTATTACTGTTAATTTACATGGCATTTATAAGTCTTGGCTTACCGGACTCTCTGCTTGGTTCGGCATGGCCGATCATGCATGAGGCATTTTCGGTGCCGCTGTCCTATGCGGGACTGGTCACAATGATCATCTCTGCAGGGACGATCTGTTCAAGTTTAATGTCGGAACGCCTGACAAAGAAATTTGGAACACAGATCGTTACGGTATGCAGTGTCCTGTTAACGGCAGCTGCCTTGTTTGGTTTTTCGACGTCGAGCGCATTTTACATGTTGTGCCTGTGGGCGATTCCGTATGGACTTGGCGCAGGAGCTATCGATGTGGCACTCAATAACTATGTTGCATTGCATTATTCATCAAAACATATGAGCTGGCTGCATTGTTTCTGGGGCGTGGGAACAATCATCAGCCCGTACATAATGAGCTATGCACTGACCACCTCATCCTGGCAGAACGGTTACCGCATGGTATCTTTTCTTCAGATGGGGATCACAATGATTCTGTTTGTGACACTTCCGGTCTGGAAAGTCAACAAAACGGCAGAACAGCAGGAAGAGCAGCACGAGGTGATTGGAATACGCGGTGCAGTGAAGATCAAAGGCGTACCACAGCTCTTGCTTGGATTTTTCTCTTACTGTGCATTGGAATCTACACTGATCCTCTGGTCAAGCAGTTATCTGGTCGGTGCAAAAGGTATCTCTGCGGAGCGTGCGGCGGCATATGCGGCATTGTTCTGCAGCGGTATCACGCTCGGAAGATTTTTGGCAGGATTTGTGACGGAAAAATTAGGTGATCATAAGATGATCAGGCTTGGCACAACTATTTTACTGGCTGGCTGTGCTGCAGTACTTCTGCCGATTCCGTCTGACACGGCAGCTCTGGCAGGACTTGTCGTGATGGGGATTGGATGTGCACCGGTCTACCCATCGATCATTCACGCAACACCGGCAAATTTTGGAGAGAAAAATTCCCAGGCAATCATCGGTATCCAGATGGCGAGTGCTTATGTCGGCTCTACATTTATGCCGCCGGTTTTTGGACTGATCGCAAATCATATTTCCATCACACTGCTGCCGGTCTATGTGCTGATTTTCATTGTGTTAATGTTTTTCATGGTGGAAAAGACATTCCGGCTGGTGCGGTAATAGAGAAGAAAACAAAAAATGAAGGGAGACTGTTTCACAAACCGTGAACAAAAAGATATGAGCAATTTACACACACACGACAACAAAAGAAGTTCTTTTTCCGGGAAACTGGGTTATGTACTGTCCGCCGCAGGTGCGTCCGTAGGACTTGGAAATATCTGGAGATTTCCATATCTGGCGGCAAAATACGGTGGAGGGATTTTTCTTCTGATCTATATTTTACTGGCACTGACGTTTGGATATACGATGATCATGGCTGAGTCGGCACTTGGACGCATGACAAGGAAAAGTCCGGTGGGAGCGTTTCAGGCATTTGGAAAAGCCGGATGGCTGTCAGCCGGTGGATGGATCAATGCGATCATCCCGGTATTGATCGTGCCGTATTATTCCGTGATCGGCGGCTGGGTGATCAAATACCTGATCGAGTATATCAGGGGAAATGGAAAAATGCTGGCGGCAGACGGATATTTTTCGGAGTTTATCTCAGATGGAGTATCCACGGAACTCTGTTTTATCCTGTTCTGTCTGTTCACTCTGACGATCATTTACGCAGGGGTGCGAAACGGAATCGAACGTGTATCGAAATTTATGATGCCGATACTGATCGTGTTATCCGTCCTGATTGCGGTGTATTCCGTGACAAGACCGGGCGCCATGGAGGGAGTAAAATATTTTCTTGTGCCAAATGTGAAAAACTTTTCCTGGATGACGGTGGTAGCGGCGATGGGACAGATGTTTTATTCGCTGTCGATTGCAATGGGAATCCTCATTACCTTTGGATCCTATATGAAAAAAGAAACATCACTGGAAGATTCCACAAGAAATGTGGAAGTGTTTGACACGGCGATTGCTATTATGGCGGGACTGATGATCATTCCGGCGGTGTTCTCATTTTCGGGCGGCGACCCGGATACTCTGCAGGCGGGACCGGCATTGATGTTTATTACGATTCCAAAAGTGTTTGAGAATATGGGATTTGGGACAGTAGTTGGAATCTTATTTTTCCTGCTAGTACTGTTTGCAGCAGTAACAAGTTCTATCGCATTGACTGAGAGCGCGGTTTCTACCTTTGAGGATGAGCTGGGATGGAGCAGAAGAAGAGCAACGGTTTTAGTCGGAGTGATCATGATCGCGCTTGGAAGTTTATCTTCACTGGGATATGGACCGTTAGTAGGCATTAAAATTATCGGCATGCAGTTTTTGGATTTCTTTGATTTTCTGACGAACTCTGTGATGATGCCGATTGCGGCAATGCTCACAAGCCTGTTTGTATCGAGAATCGTCGGAATGAAGCGGATGGAAGAGGAGATCATGCACGGAGAGAGCACATTCCGCAGGAAAAAGATTTTTATTGTGATGATCAAATATCTGTGCCCGGTCTTTGCACTGATCATACTGATCAGTTCCGTGGCAAATGCATTTGGCTGGATAGCAATGTAAAAAGGAGAAACAAATTTTGAATTTATATCAGACACTCAAACACTATTTTGGATACGACACCCTCCGGCCTGGTCAGCAGGACTTGATGGAAGGCATCTTAAATGGCAGCGACGTCCTCGGCATCATGCCGACCGGCGCCGGAAAATCACTCTGTTATCAGGTTCCGGCACTGATGCTGCCCGGTATCACGATCGTGATCTCACCGCTCATCTCCTTGATGTCTGACCAGGTCAAGGCACTGAACCAGGCAGGCGTACATGCGGCATACATCAACAGCTCACTGACGGAAAATCAGATCCGGGCGGCGCTTTTGTATGCGGCACAGGGACAGTACAAGATCATCTACGTCGCGCCGGAGCGGTTAAATACCATGCGTTTTTTAGATTTTGCATGCCGGGCAGACATTTCGATGGTGACAGTGGATGAGGCACACTGTATTTCCCAGTGGGGACAGGATTTCAGGCCAAGCTATTTAGAGATTGCAGATTTTCTTGCAAGACTGCCGAGACGCCCTGTGGTCAGCGCATTTACGGCGACAGCGACCGAGCGCGTCAAACAGGATATCACGGGAAGTCTGCACCTGCAGAATCCGGTGACTGTCGTGACCGGGTTTGACCGGCCGAATCTTTTCTTCCGTGTCGTAAAGCGAAAAGGTGGAAAAGAGACGGACAACAGTATTTTAAATTATGTCAAAAGGCATGAGGATGAGAGCGGGATCATCTACTGTGCGACAAAAAAGAATGTGGATAGTGTCTGTGAACTTTTATTGCAGCACGGCATTCTGGCAGGGCGGTACCATGCGGGGCTTTCTTTGGAAGAACGGAAAGAGAGTCAGGATGATTTTACCTATGACAGGATCCGTGTGATGGTTGCAACCAACGCATTTGGAATGGGGATCGACAAATCCAATGTGCGTTATGTTCTCCATTATAATATGCCGCAAAGCCTTGAATATTATTACCAGGAGGCTGGAAGAGCCGGGCGCGACGGGGAGGAAGCGGAGTGTGTGCTTTTCTTTTCCAAACAGGATATCATGATCAACAAACGGCTGCTTGACTATAAGGCGACAGAGGGCGGTTATACGGCAGGAGATCCGGCAGTCCGGGCAAATGAACAGCGGAAACTGAATCAGATGATTCACTACTGTGAGACAGATGAGTGTCTGCGCCAGTATATCCTGAACTATTTTGGGGATCACAGTCCGTGCATCTGTGAAAAATGCAGTAACTGTGTTGTGACAGAGGACGAGGTGGAGGAAAATTATATCGAGACCGGACGTGCAAAGAAAAAGACAGCAGAACTTGCAGATTTAACGGAAGAAGGGCAGGAGCTGTTTGAGAAACTGCGCAAATGCCGGTCAGAACTTGCTGCAAAACAGGGTGTGCCGCCGTTTATCATCTGTTCTGATAAGACGTTGAAAGATATGTGTGCCAGATGTCCGGCAGATAAAACACAGATGGCGGATGTATACGGAATGGGTGCACAGAAGATTGCAAGCTACGGGGAAAGTTTTGCAGAGATCATCCGGATGTTTTTGCAGACACATGAATCCGGAAATATGACGACAGGAAAGACAGAAGGAGCTGCGGTAGTAGAAATTGTGTCGAAGCCCCCGGCGGGAAAAAAGAAACAGCCGTTTTATATTGCACCGGAAAAATTAGATCAGGTAACGTTATCCGATGCCTGCATGGTATCGGAACTGACCGACCGGATCAATGCGCTCTGTGAGGAAAAAGACTGCAAAAAGCTGACGGCTGCTTTTGTCAATGATCTGCTCGTACAAAAAGGCTATTTGAAGGAAGAGGAACAGGACGAAACCCGCATCAGACGTGTGACCGAAAAAGGCATTGCAGCGGGAATATGCGAAGAGGAAAGACGGTCAAAATTTGGCGGCGGGCATTATTATGCACTGATCCACACGAGGGAGAGTCAGGAAATGATCGTGGCGGAGCTGAAAGCATATTTTACTGATTTTCCATCCGGTTCAGCTCCGGCAGAACCGTAAACAGCATTGTGATAAAACACAGACTGCCACCGATCACATTTGATACGGGTTCTGCAAGAAATACGCCGTCCGTTCCCATGTGGAAAGTGTATGGCAGAAGATAGGTCAGCGGTACAACGATAAACACCTTGCGCAGCAGGGAAAAGAAGATCGCCTGTTTCCGTTTGTTTAAAGATTTGAAAACAGTCTGACCGATATACTGCAGATCCATAAAGATAAATGCAGCAAAATACAGTTTTAATGCGGGAACGGCATCTGCTGACAGTGCTGTATCCGAACTGAAAACACTAATTAAATATTCCGGGGCGAGAATGATCACGCTCCACATGAGGCCGGTATAGACGAGCGCCATAAGAGCCATCGTGATGCCGGCTTTTTTGACGCGCGTGGGGCGGAGGGCACCATAGTTGTAGCTTATGATTGGGGAGGAACCTTCCGTGATCGCATAGATCGGAGTTTCCACCATCTGGCGGACACTTGAGACAATTGTCATGACAGAGACGTACACATCGCCACCGGTGACGGAGAGTACATGATTGCAGCAGATGGAGACGAGACTGTTGGTGAGCTGCATGATAAAACCGGATGTACCGAGGCTGATGATACTTTTCGCGAGAGGAATGCAGGAGGAAAGTTCATTTTTTCGAAGCAGGCGGACTTTGATCTCCGCTTTGCGGCGCAGAAAATGAAACACAAACAGTGCAGATAAAATCTGTGACAATACAGTGGCGGCCGCTGCACCGTTTACGCCCAGATGGAAGGTAAAAATAAAGAGCGGATCCAGGAGAATGTTTGCGATTGCACCGATTGCCACGGAAAACATCCCGGTTGTGGAATAACCCTGTGCATTGATAAAAGGGTTCATGCCGGTAGCAATCATGGATGGAAGTGTACCGAGCAGATACAGCATCATATAAGGTCTGGCAAAAGTCAGAGCATTTTTTGAGGCACCAAAAAGAATGAGAAGCGGTTTTGCAAAGAGAAGACCGGTTCCCATCAGGAGGAGTGCACTGGCACATACCATGGAAAAAGAGGTATTTAAGATCCTGTTTGCCTGTTCTTTATCACCTTTTCCACGGTTGATCGAAAAAAGCGGTGCGCCGCCGCTCCCGAACAGATTGCTGCAAGCCGTGATGATCATAATAAGCGGAAAACAAAGTCCGACAGCACCAAGCGCTGTGGTCCCGATATTCGGGATACGACCAATATAAATGCGGTCTACAATGTTATAGAGCAGACTTAAAATCTGGGCTGCAAGCATAGGGAGGGCAGCGCTTAATATATTTTCAGTTACGGTTCCGTTTTCAAAATCAATGCGTTTCATGGTAATCCTCATTTTTGTGAAAAATTTAATTCTTGAAAAGCAGTATAACATAAATTACAATATAT
>ULVK01060731.1_pt1 | contig 57171 bp, 47 predicted proteins | sample 1959311 | NCBI WGS metagenome assembly ULVK01 (sample SAMEA4835783, study PRJEB28245) | human gut metagenome | biome: gut microbiome; material: fecal sample | place: Denmark | collected 2008 | reverse complement strand
ACCAAATTTACAAACACTTACAATTCGTCGAACTCACGTTACTTAGTTATGCGGTATATAGTATTTTTTTTATTGCTAATTTGCACCATATCTGCAAAAGCACAGAGATATGAATCATGCTCCGCTACTTGTTCATCAACTTCGTCTTTTATGGGTAAAGACATGATAGAAATGAATCAGCAAGAGTGGTACAAGCAATCTGTCTATTGGAAAAAACATAAGAAACTGAGAAAATATGCATTTAGCGTGCTTGGAATTGGGGTTTGTGGAACAATTGCAGGATGGATTGGAGAGCTAAGTAATACTGCATACACTAATAGTAATTGGAAAGAAGATGGAAAAGCGTGGGATGTCGTTTTAGGTGTTGGCATAGGACTAACTGTTTCTAGTATTCCATTATTTGTTATTTCGCATAAGAACAAAAAAAAAGCTAAGGAAACAGTTGAATTCTCATTAAGTAATTCTTATATTCATATTGCTTTGCCAAATGGTATGAAACAGACAAAAAACGGAATCGGAATAAGAATAAATTTCTGAAAGTTTGACAATGAAGAGTTATTATCGTTGGCGTATTTATAGCTCCGTGTTGATTCTTATTTTTCCAAAAGTTTTTTGTTCATCACGTATCCGGCACAGTTCCCGGTATGCCTTTTCCTTGTAGGCTTGCAGCTCTTTGACTTCATCACGTAACCGGTTGTTTTCTTCCTGAATGCGCTGGAGTTCCTTTGTCTGTTCTTCAGCCCGTTTCTCTGCTTTTACCTTTTCTTCTGTAGCCTGTGCTATAATTTCAGGAGCCGGAAGCTGCTTAGCGGTTTGTTCCCGGACTGCCTGTAATAGCTGACGCATTGCCTCTGTTCCTTCGTTGTGCTGTTCCATGACCTTTGCTGAACTTTCTAACCTGTTGGTTATGCGCTCCAATGGAGAGAGGTCAAACGCTTCTCCACGTATATCAAACCCGGTACGCAAGAAATAGTCGATAGCCAGTTCTACAAAGTCCTTTCGTGTAAGGGCAAAACCCTTTATATATTCGTCCAGCTTTTGGGCGTATTCTTGGCTTATCGCCGGAACAAGCATTGCTACTTTACGATGGGAAGGAACAACGCGGACCACTTTCAATTCATAACCGGATTCTGATTTTTCCGCCCGAGTTTCCCACTCTACCCCGAAAAATAAGCGCATATTTGCGGACGAAGACACCTTTGGACGCAAATAAACGAAATATGAGATAATAATATAAGATATTGAATATCAACAACTTATATTTAAAGGACATTTTATCACCTTGCAAAAAGCACCATTTCGGCATGCGATATGGCCCATTTCAGAGGCTGAAATGGCCTATATCGAACCCCAAAATAGGCTTTATCGCATGGTGAAATGGGCATTATCAGAAAGCGAAACGGACTTTTCCGGACTACGTTATGGGGTATATGAGAAGCCGATATGCCCCGAACCGGCCTCAGATATGTCCGATTTAACATTCGTTCACATCTCTTTTGCGAAAATATTTTGTCAAAATTTAGTCAAGAAAAATCGTAAGTTAGTCTTTAAATTTTTCACTGAAAATGAAGTAATCAGCCGTGAGAAAAGGTGCAGGAAAAGTGCAACGGTAATGAATTTAAAAGAATAAGACAAGTCCAAAAACCGGACTCGTATCCCGGACAAATGCCGGAATCAGACCATCAGCAAGCATTTGCCACCCGTAATTTTCCACATCTCAACCTTCCGCGACAACCGGGTTGAAATTGCATACAGACATTGTCACACATCGTAATGATTCTCTCAAACTTGTATATTTATGCATAAACAGCACGCAAAACTGCATAAATTTTCATTTTTATGCATATTTATTTGGTTATATATGCAAAAAACTGTATATTTGCCATCAAAAGTTGAATAAATATACAAGTATGAAGATAAAGACAAACCGAATAGAAGCCCTGAAGATGTTGATCTCGAGCAAAGAGCTCACCTGCCAGGAAGATGTCCTCAAAGCACTTCAGAAAGAAGGTTTCAAACTGACTCAGGCCACCCTCAGCCGCGACATGAAACAACTGAAAATCGCCAAGGCCGCCAGCATGAACGGTAAGTATGTGTATGTACTGCCCAACGAGACGATGTACCGACGCATACCGAATCCGCCCTCTCCTCTTGAAATGCTCAAGACTCCGGGTTGTCTGTCAATAAATTTCTCCGGCAACATGATTGTCATAAAAACCCGTCCGGGCTACGCCAGCTCGATTGCCTACAACATAGACAACAGCGACGTGGAAGAGATATTGGGCACGATAGCCGGCGACGACACCATATTCGTAGTAGCGAAAGAGGGCTCGTCGCGCGAGCAGATAGTAGAGAGCCTCAACGAAATAATAGAAAACATCTGAAAAATATAAAACAAAACAGCAATAAAAATCCGACATAAGACAATGGAAGAAATTAAGGTGATGGTAGCCGATGCCACCCACGAGAAATACATCGACACTATCCTTGAAACAATAGAAAGCGCAGCCAAGGTGCGCGGCACAGGTATCGCGAAACGTACACACGAGTACATTCTGACCAAAATGAAAGAAGCCAAGGCTGTCATCGCTCTTGCCGGCGACCGTTTCGCCGGATTCAGCTACATAGAGACATGGGGCAACAAACAGTATGTCACAACCTCAGGACTCATCGTGCATCCTGACTTCCGCGGACAGGGACTCGCGAAACGAATAAAGAACCTCACGTTCACCCTTGCACGTACACGCTGGCCACACGCCAAGATATTCAGTCTGACGAGCGGCGCTGCGGTAATGGCCATGAATACTCAGCTGGGCTATCACCCCGTGACATTCGCCGAACTCACCGACGACGAGGCGTTCTGGCGCGGATGCGAAGGCTGCATCAACGTTGATGTGCTCAAGCGTACAGGACGCAAATACTGCATCTGCACCGGCATGCTCTACGATCCGGAGGAGCACCTGCCAGCCAAACTGTCTGACGAGGTGCTCGAAAGAATAAAGAAACTCGGCAACTGACGCCACGGCCGGAGCCGCCATGCCCGGCGCAAAAAAGCCACACCGTGCCAAGAGACAGCCCAAGAGCGTCAGCCATATAAACAAACAAGAAACATAAAATAAAACTTTAGGAATAATGAAAAAGGTAGTTGTTGCATTTTCAGGAGGTCTCGATACCTCATACACAGTTATGAAACTCGCCCAGGACGGATACGAAGTACATGCCGCCTGCGCCAACACCGGCGGCTTCAGCGACGAACAACTGAAGACCAACGAGGAGAACGCCTACAAGCTGGGCGCGAAGAAATATGTCACACTCGACGTGACCCACGAATACTACGAGAAATCGCTCAAATACATGATCTACGGTAACGTGCTGCGCAACAACTGCTACCCTATTTCTGTTTCGTCCGAGCGTATATTCCAGGCCATCGCCATCGCACGCTATGCCAAGGAGATAGGGGCCGACGCAATAGCCCACGGCTCTACCGGAGCAGGCAACGACCAGATACGTTTCGACATGACATTCCTCGTCATGGCGCCGGGTGTGGAGATAATAACGCTCACCCGCGACCAGGCCCTATCGCGTCTTGAGGAGGTGGACTACCTCAACTCGCACGGCTTCAACGCCGACTTCGCCAAGCTGAAATACTCATACAACGTGGGCATCTGGGGTACAAGCATCTGCGGCGGCGAGCTGCTCGACTCCGCACAGGGACTGCCCGAGGAGGCATATCTCAAACACGTGACCCAGACCGAGGAGCAGCTGCTCAAGATAACATTCGAGAAAGGTGAGATAACCGCGGTCAACGGCGAGAAGTTCGACGACAAGGTGAAGGCCATACAGAAGATTGAGGAGATAGGCGCTGCCTACGGCATAGGACGCGACTGCAACGTGGGCGACACCATCATAGGCATCAAGGGCCGTGTAGGTTTCGAGGCCGCCGCTCCGAAACTCATCATCGAAGCCCACCGTCTGCTCGAGAAATACACCCTCAGCAAGTGGCAGCAGTACTGGAAAGACCAGGTTGCCAACTGGTATGGAATGTTCCTTCACGAGAGTCAGTATCTTGAACCGGTAATGCCCGACATCGAGGCAATGCTCACATCCTCACAGCGCAACGTCAGCGGAACGGCCATACTCAAGCTGCGTCCGCTCAGCTTCGAGACCGTGGGAGTGGATTCGGTAAACGATCTGCTCAAGTCGAAGCTCGGCGAATACGGCGAGATGCAGCACGGCTGGACAGCCGAGGAAGCTAAAGGCTTCATCAAAGTGCTCAGCACTCCTCTGAGAGTTTATTACGGCATTCACCCCGACGAAGAAAGATAAAAAATATATTCATGGCCAGCAAAAGACTGTATTTGTCAGACACTGACAAGAAGATAGCAGGCGTATGCGGCGGACTTGCCGACTACTTCGACATCGACGTCACCATCATACGCATCGTCTGGTTCGTCGCCGCGTTCTTCTACGGCACGGGCTTCATCCTTTATCTTGCCTTCTGGCTTATTGTTCCACGCGAAAGAAACATACACCCATGAAAATAGGAATATTAGGTGCCGCCGGCTACACAGCCGGCGAACTTCTGCGGTTGCTCATCAATCATCCGCAGGCAGAGATAGTGTTTGCCAACAGCGAGAGCAACGCCGGCAACCTCGTAACCGACGTTCACGGCGGCCTCATGGGCGAGACCGACATGCGCTTCACCTCCGAGATGCCTTTCGACGACGTCGATGTGGTGTTCTTCTGCTTCGGTCACGGCAAGAGCGAGGCGTTCCTCAAGGAGCACGCCATACCTTCATGCGTGAAGATAATAGACCTTGCGCAGGACTTCCGACTCAAGGCTCCGGGCAATGACTATGTTTACGGTCTGCCCGAAATAAACAAGAGTCTCATAGCCAAGGCCATGCACGTGGCCAATCCGGGATGTTTCGCCACATGCATACAGCTCGCTCTGCTGCCCGCGGCATCAATGGGACTGCTCAAATCAGACGTCTCGGTGAATGCCATAACCGGCAGCACAGGAGCAGGACAGAAGCCGTCGGCCACCACACACTTCTCGTGGCGCATCGACAACATGAGCATTTACAAGCCCTTCCAGCATCAGCACGTGCCCGAGATAAGACAGAGTCTGACACAGCTTCAGGGCTCGCTGCCGTGCGAAATAGACTTCATACCCTATCGCGGCAACTTCGCCCGCGGCATATTCGCCACCTCAGTCGTGAAGACCGACGCGCCTATCGACGACATCGTGGCTGCATACAAGGAGTTCTACAAGGACGCTCCGTTCACCCACTATTGCGACAAGGCCATCGACATGAAGCAGGTTGTCAACACCAACAAATGTCTCGTGCATTGCGACAAGTTCGGCAACAAACTGCTCATAACGTCCTGCATAGACAATCTTCTGAAGGGTGCCGTGGGACAGGCTGTACAGAACATGAACATCATGTTCGGACTCGACGAGCGTTGCGGTCTGACGCTCAAAGCATCGGCATTCTAAAATACCACGACATGGCAAAGTTCGATAAAGACCTTTTCGTAAATTCATTCATCGTAGGCGCACTCATCGCGGGTGTGCTCTACATCATTATCACAACATTAAACAAATAAGATGAAACTGTTCGACGTCTATCCATTATTCGACATAAACATAGTAAAAGGCCGCGGATGCACCGTCTGGGACGACAAAGGTCAGGACTATCTCGACCTCTACGGCGGTCACGCGGTGATAAGCATCGGCCACTGCCATCCTCATTACGTCGAGGCTCTCAAGAGTCAGCTCGACCGTCTGGGCTTCTACTCCAACTCTGTTGTCAACACCTTGCAGCAGGAGCTCGCCGCACGTCTGGGCAAAGCGTGCGGTTACGACGACTATCAGCTGTTTCTGATCAACAGCGGAGCCGAGGCCAACGAGAACGCCATGAAGCTGGCTTCGTTCCACACCGGCCGTAAACGCATACTTTCGGCGCAGAAAGCATTCCACGGCCGTACGTCGCTGGCAGTGGAAGCCACCGACAATCCTAAAATCATCGCTCCCGTAAATGCCAACGGCCACGTGACTTATCTGCCGCTCAACGACCTTGAGCCGTGGGAGGCTGAGCTGGCAAAGGGCGATGTGGCAGCAGTCATACTGGAGTGCATACAGGGTGTGGGCGGCATACGTCTCGCCACAGCCGAGTTTGCTCAGGGTCTGCAGGCGGCGTGCCGCAAATACGGAACGGTGCTCATCTGCGACGAGATACAGTGCGGCTACGGACGCAGCGGCAAGTTCTTCGCCCATCAGTGGCTCGGCATACGCCCCGACCTCATCACCGTAGCCAAAGGTATTGCCAACGGTTTCCCGATGGGCGCGGTGCTCATCTCGCCTGAGTTTGTACCTGCATACGGACAGCTCGGCACCACCTTCGGAGGCAACCACCTGGCATGCGCCGCAGCACTGGCTGTGCTCGACGTAATGGAGAACGAACATCTCGTGAATAATGCCTGCAAAGTGGGCGATTATCTTCTCGAGAAACTCAACGACTTGAAAGCCACACAGCCACACATAACCGACGTGCGCGGACGCGGACTCATGATAGGCATCGAGCTCGACATTCCGCACAAGGACGTGCGTTCACGGCTCATCTACGACGAGCACTGTTTCACAGGCTGTGCCTCTACCAACATCCTGCGTCTGCTTCCGCCGCTTTGTCTCACCACGGCAGAGGCTGACTCATTCATCGAAAAACTGAAACGCTCATTATGAAGATTGCCATAATAGGAGTCGGCGCAATGGGAGGCGCCATAGCCGAGGGACTGATCCGCAGCGGCAAAATAAATTCGGGTAACATCATAGCCGCCAATCCTCACACCGACAAGCTGCGCAATTTGGCTGACGCCGGAGCAGTGGTGACGTCCGACAACAAGGCGGCTGCCGCAGCGGCCGATGTAGTGATAGTTGCCGTGAAGCCGTGGCTTGCCGAAGAAGTGATGAAAGACATAAAGACCGTCATGGACTACCGCCGCCAGATGCTTGTATCGGTGGTGGCCGGCGTGTCGGCCGCACAGACCGGAGAATGGCTGGAGAAAGACGGCGTGCGCCCCAGACTCTTCCTCGTAATACCCAACACCGCGGCTTCAGTGTGCGAGTCGATGACATTCGTCGCGCCCTTCAATGCCTCGGATGATGACACAACCATCATAAAAGAACTGTTCGACACCATCGGCTCCACCATCAGAACCGACGAGCAGCACCTCGCAGCTGGCATGATACTCGCTTCATGCGGCACAGCCTTCGCCATGCGCTACATACGTGCTTCGGTGGAAGGCGGCGTGGAACTTGGCTTCCGTGCGGCTGAAGCGACACAAATTGTGGCGCAGACAGTGAAGGGTGCGGCCCGGCTGCTTATGACGGACGGCGGACACCCGGAGACGGAGATAGACAAGGTGACTACCGCCGGAGGAATAACAATAAAAGGACTCAACGCCATGGAGCAGGCAGGATTCACCGGAGCTGTGATACAAGGGCTGAAAGTGGCGGCAGGAAAATGAAATCATACATAAACTGCACAAAAACAACGTAATATCATCACATCGGAGCATTGGCGATGTGATGATATTACGTTATTCATATATACAAAAATCCATACGGCATTTTGAATAAAACAAGAATCTAATCACCGATTATTACAAAAGATATTAATTCAGCATGATAATCAGAATTTACACCATTATAGCATTGCTGTTCATCATGAATGTCAGCATCTTCGGCCAGGCCGTACTGCTTGACAAGACGACAGGTCAGCGCATTTCATACGCACAAATTCTTAATGAGAAGGGAGCTGTTGTCGGGATGACAGACATTGATGGTAATCTACCTCAGAATTTAATCGATGAGAAAGTCACTATACAGCATATTGCATATAATCCGGAAACGGTCGAGTCATCTTTATTCAAAAACGTCAAATTTGTTTTTCTTTCTCCTATTGATTATAAGTTGGATGAAGTGACTGTCACGCCAAAGAATACGGAATACATTCATCTCAGAACATATTTCCGGAGCTATCAGCTGAATGATTCATGCCTGAAGTATTTTAAAGACGGAATCTTGGATTTCTTTATTGACACTAAACACCAAAAGACGGAAAGGATTGTTTCAAAGATCCGTACTTTCCAAAATGATTCACTAATTGACAAGGATAAGAAAAGGGCAAACGCTGTGGTGGATAAATACATTTACACCCCTTATCTGGAAGGCCTCACTTTGATTGAGACCCTGAAAAAAGATGGGTGGCGATACAATACGGACAGTGTTGACAGCCGGTTATGTTTAAATGGAACAGTTGGAGGCGCGGTAAAGTCTGATACTTTGCAAAAACTCTTTCGGGTTGAATATGACGCACTCTCCACCAAGGAAAAGAAGCCCCGAACCCTTTTCGGTTATACAACACGTCTTGAGAACTACTATCAGACAGAATGTTATAAATACACATCCGATTATCAGTCATATATCGATTTGATTAACAGAAAAGACTATCGGAAACTTTTCTACAGTCATAAGAAAGACACAAAAGAACAGATGATCGAAGTTTTTGATGAGCTGTTTGTTTTAGAACATGAGTATGTTTCAAAAGATAAAATGAAACTATACAAAAAAGAACTGAAGGCTGGACAAGAAAATATTCCTGACAACCCGGACATAAACACGACCATTGTCACTCCGTTAGCTCCGCAGTTGGAACATATACTGAAAAGCAAAATGACGCAGGTTGAATGACAACCACTCACATATATATAATATAACGCCATGGAGCTGGCAAAATTCACCGGAGCTATGATACAATAGCTGAAAGTCGTGTCAGGAAAATAAGATTCTGAACAACCGCAGAAACATCAAAACCTTTAAAACACTATATTATTTATTTATTTGCAAATACATTAATATTTTAGTATATTTGCCACACACATAAAGCAAAAAGCTTTTTCTCGAAAAACACGCAAGTGATAAATGCAATCGTATAACCTTTAAACAACTATAAACATATGAAAATAACAAGAAATTACAACGCCATTATACACATGGCAATGCTGCTTGCAGTATGCTTCGTGGCATATTCATGCAGTAGCGACGATGATGAAAACGAACCGGAATATCCGGTAGTGACTGATTCCAAATATTATGTTGCCCCGGATTGGGACGAAAGCATTGTTTATGTTCCCGGACTTATCTTTCATGATGAATTTATCCCAGGTGTGAGAGTCGTTGAAAAACTCGTTGACTATCCGGCATATGTCACATATAGGAGCACCATGGGAGAAAGAGGAATGGACATCTGCTTTGTAAAAGACGTTGACGATAAGTTAGGACCAGACCCAAGAACTATCTTTTACGACGGAGAAAGACCAATGGCCACCGTCCTCGACTGGGACAACATTGATGAGATAAGACGATATAGAATGACTGTAGATTACGATACCTTTCTGAAATATAATCTCAAGAATCCATGTAAAGTGTATGTCACAGCTTTAGTAACCAACGCCGGAACATTCAACTTAAGAAATCTTGACACTTACTATCCTGGCATCATGCCATGGTCTGATGAATACAAAATCCAACATAATCCGGAAGGAACTGTTTTTCCAAAAAGTGAATGGATTAAATATCCAATAGAGAGAAAAGCATATCTGATAGATCTGAAGATGAGAAAATAAAAATATAAGACTATGAAAAAATTTATTCTGACTTTATTGACTGTTGCAGGACTGGCGTCAGAAATGTATGCACAAAAAAGGATTGTCGGAATAGCAACAGTGAATTAATACATCCTTAAAATAAGGGGACAATTCTTAATTACACCATAAATGAAAATACATTAAAACATTTATCAACCATTATAAGCAACTGTCCAGAGACGCGAAATATTACACATCACAAGAAAAATAAAACACAAACCATCCACAATTACCGCGATTTATATATTGTGTATATTTATAAATGCATAATTGTCATATCATTATAAATGTATGATTTAATATTTATATAATTGTGTAATATTCCGCCTCTCTATTTTTATTTGTCCCCATAAATTACCTTCCTCCACCTCCCCAACCCTCTTCACTCTTTTACATTTTTACCTCTCTACATTTTACTTTTTTACCTCTTTACCTTTTTACCCTTTTACCTTTCCTTCTGCACATTCCCATCCATCTGTGCAATCCATTTCTTTACGATTAGTAAATAAAACCATCCGCAATGTAATAAAACATTATATTAAAGCACATGAAAAATGTGTTTTTGAAAAATAATTATTAATTTTGAGGCATTAAACTCTAAACAATAACGATATGGAAGACGCAATAAAACAAATAGGACAACGGCTGAAAGGACTGCGCGAAGTGCTCGACATTCCCGCCGAAGAAGTTGCCCAGCTGTGCGAGGTCTCGCTCGAACACTATTTGAAGATAGAAGCAGGCGAAGCCGACCCGTCGGTATATCGCCTCTCAAAGATCTCCAAGCGCTACGGAATAGCACTCGACGTGCTGCTTTTCGGTGAGGAACCGCGCATGAGCACCTATTTCCTCACACGCAAGGGACAGGGCATGAGCGTGGAGCGCCGCAAGGACTACAAATATCAGAGCCTTGCAGCAGGATTCAGAGGAAGGAAAACCGACCCGTTCCTCGTACAGGTTGACCCCAAGCCCGACGGCACCACCCACAACAAGAACTCGCACGAAGGCCAGGAGTTCGACGTGGTTCTGGAAGGCGTGCTCGAGATAACCATCGGCAACAAGACCATGATCCTCAACGAGGGCGACAGCATCTACTTCGACGCCTCACAGATGCATTGCATGCGCGCGGTGGGCAACGAGCCCGTGAAATTCATCTGCGTGGTGATCTGACCGCGGCACAGGCGCCCGTCACTGCGACGCTACTGCCACAAAACAACACAGAAAATGTCAATACCTCATACTAATAACAAATGATAGAAAGATTTTTAACACAGACTCATTTCTCATCAGAGGAAGACTATCGAAAGAACCTTCACTTCAAGATACCGGAGAACTTCAACTTCGCCTACGACGTCATGGACGTGTGGGCCGAGGAGAAGCCCGACAAGATAGCAATGATATGGACCGACGACGAAGGCCACGAAAAATTCTTCACATACAAAGACCTCAAGCTGCAGAGCGACCAGACGGCATCCTACTTCGCCTCACTCGGCATAGGTCACGGCGACATGGTGATGCTCATACTGAAGCGCCGCTACGAGTGGTGGCTATCCATGCTTGCCCTCCACAAACTCGGAGCAGTGGCCATACCTGCCACCCACATGCTGACAAAGCACGACATAATCTACCGCAACAACCGCGCCAGCGTCAAGGCAATAGTATGCGTGGGCGACAGCTACGTGCTCACGCAGATAGAGGAGGCCATGCCCGAGAGCCCGACAGTAGAGACTCTCATCAGCATAGGCCCCGAAGTGCCCGACGCTTTCCACGACTGGCACAAGGAATGGGAGCACGCTCCGACATTCGTAAGGCCCGAACATCCCAACAGCAACGAGGACACCATGCTGATGTATTTCACCAGCGGCACAAGCGGCGAGCCCAAGATGGTTGCCCACGACTTCCTATACGCCCTGGGCCATCTCGTCACCGGAGCCTTCTGGCACAACCTGTCTGAGGACAGCATCCACCTCACCGTGGCCGACACCGGATGGGGAAAGGCCGTGTGGGGCAAGTTCTACGGTCAGTGGTTTGCCGGAGCCACGGTGTTCGTGTTCGACCACGACAAGTTCACCGCCGACAAGATTCTGCGCAAGATTGAGCAGTATCACATCACGTCGTTCTGCGCGCCGCCTACGGTTTACCGCTTCATGATACGCGAGGACTTCTCCAAGTACGACCTCTCTTCGCTGCGCTACTGCTGCACGGCGGGCGAAGCACTCAATCCGGCTGTGTACAACAAGTTCTTCGAACTCACCGGCATAAAGATGAAGGAGGGCTTCGGACAGACCGAGACCACCATGACCCTCGGCACGATGCCGTGGACCGAACCGAAGCCGGGAAGCATGGGACTGCCCAATCCGCAGTATGACATCGACCTGCTCAAGCCCGACGGCACACCGTGCGAGGACGGCGAGAAGGGTCAGATAGTAATACGTGTGGGCGACCGCAAGCCCATCGGACTCTTCAAGGAGTACTACCGCGACGAGGCTCTCACCCGTCAGGTATGGCACGACGGCATATATTACACCGGCGATATGGCGTGGCGCGATGAGGACGGATACTATTGGTTTGTCGGAAGAATAGACGATGTGATAAAGAGCAGCGGCTACCGCATCGGCCCGTTCGAGGTAGAGAGCGCGCTGATGACCCACCCCGCAGTGGTCGAGTGTGCCATAACCGGAGTGCCCGACCCTATCCGCGGCATGGTGGTGAAGGCCACTGTGGTACTGGGCAAGGAGTGGAAAGACAAGGCGGGCGACGCGCTCATAAAGGAGCTTCAGAACCACGTGAAGCACGAGACAGCGCCCTACAAGTATCCGCGCATCATAGAGTTCGTTGACGAACTGCCCAAGACCATCAGCGGAAAGATACGCCGCGTGGAGATACGCGAGCGCGACGAGAAGGAATCGAAAGAAAAATAAAAACGTAAGAAGACTGACATTCACGATGAGACTGGTAATAAAGGCTGGAAGCAACGTGCTCACACGCTCCGACGGCAAACTCGACATAACGCGCATATCGGCCCTCACCGACCAGATAGCGTGGCTGCGGCAGCAGGGACACGAGGTGATTCTCGTGTCGAGCGGTGCCGTGGCATGCGGCCGTGGCGAGCTGAGACACACCAGGCGCATGGACAGCGTGGAGCAGCGGCAGCTGTTCTCCGCGCTCGGACAGGCCAGACTCATAAACCTGTACTACGACCTCTTCCGCGAGTATGGCATACACGTGGGACAGGTGCTCACGATGAAGGAGAACTTCGCCTCGCGCCGCGAGTATCTCAACCAGCGCTCATGTATGAGCGTGATGCTCGACAACGGCGTCATACCCATAGTGAACGAGAACGACACCGTGAGCGTCACCGAGCTGATGTTCACCGACAACGACGAGCTGTCGGGGCTCATAGCGTCGATGATGAACGCCGACATGCTGATAATACTCAGCAATGTCGACGGCATATATACAGGCGAACCGGGAAGCGACCGTGCCTCGGTCATAGCGACGGTAGGTCCCGGCGACGACGTGACTCAGTACATCCGCACGGCCCGAAGCAGTGCCGGACGCGGAGGAATGACCACAAAATGCGGAATAGCACGCAAGATTGCAGACGAAGGAATAAGCGTGATTATTGCCAACGGCAAACGCGAAGACATACTTAAAAAACTGATCACGCGACCCGAACTCGTTCCGCACACGACATTCACACCCGACCCGGAGGGCGTGTCGGGAGTGAAAAAATGGCTCGCCCACAGCGACAGTTTCGCTAAGGGAGTCATACACATCAACGACAAGGCACGCGACGCTCTCACAGGCGACGCGGCCGCAAGCCTGCTCATGGTTGGGGTGACCGCCGTGGAAGGTGAGTTTGAGGAGGGTGATATTGTGAACATCGTCGGCAGCGACGGACAAAGGCTGGCCGTCGGACGATGCGCATACAGCAGCGACGACGCGCGCCGGCTCATTGGAAAGCACGACGTAAAACCCGTCGTGCACTACGATTATTTGTATTTAGAATAACACTTAAAAACTCACTACAATGGCTTTAACAGAAATTTTCTGCAACGTTAAAAAAGCAAGCCGGCAACTGGCCAGCGCCGGCGAAGAACTAAAGAACAATGTTCTCAACAATCTGGCTGACGCCATAATGCGCAATAAGGACACGCTGCTCAAAGCCAACGCCTACGACCTCGAGCTGGCCGACAGCAACAGTCCGATGTACGACAGGCTGATGCTCACCGACAAACGCCTGGACGAGATTGCCGAAGGCATACGCAACGTAGCGTCACTGCCGTCGCCGCTCGACCGTGTGATGCTCGAGAGACGCCTGCCCAACGGACTGCGTCTGCGCAAGATAAGCGTGCCGTTCGGTGTCATCGGAGCGGTGTATGAGGCAAGACCAAACGTCAGCTTCGACGTATTCTCGCTCTGCCTCAAGAGCGGCAACGCCTGCGTACTGAAAGGAGGAAAGGATGCCGACTGGTCCAACAGGGCCATCGTCGCGCTCATCCACAACGTATTGGAGCAGAGCGGAATGGACCCTTCGGTGGTCGAACTGCTACCATCCACCCACGAAGCCACAACCGACATGCTGCGCGCCACCGAATACATCGACGTGTGCATACCGCGCGGAGGACGCAAGCTTATCGACTTTGTGCGCCGCACGGCGTTAGTACCGGTCATTGAGACCGGAGCGGGAGTGGTGCATGCCTACTTCGATAAGGACGGCGACACACAGATGGGAAGCCGTATCATAAACAACGCCAAGACAAGACGTGTGAGCGTATGCAACGCGCTCGACTGTCTCATCATCCACAGCGACCGGCTCGCCGACCTGCCCGAGCTCGTGGCTCCGCTCAAAGAGCACAACGTCACCATACATGCCGACGCACAGGCGGCCGAACATCTGAAGGGGCACTATCCCGACCAGCTACTCAAGACCGTCAATCCTGAGTGCGAGGAAGATGCCTACGGCACCGAGTTCATGGACTATGTGATGGCCATAAAGACTGTCGATTCAGAGGACGAGGCGCTCAACCACATCGCGCGCTACGGATCGGGACACAGCGAGTGCATCATCACCTCCAACGAGAAGGCGGCACGCTACTTCCAGCGCAGCGCCGACGCAGCCTGCGTCTATTGGAACGCACCTACCAGCTTCACCGACGGTGCGCAGTTCGGACTGGGCGCCGAGATAGGCATCAGCACACAGAAGCTCGGACCGAGAGGACCTATGGGACTCGAGGAGATGACCACCTACAAATGGGTGATCGACGGCGACGGACAGACACGTGAGCCTTGAGAAAACAAATCATGTGCCGCCGGACAGGCAGTCTATGCATCAGGCGGCACCATAAAACAAAAACTTTAAAAAGGGAATACTACATGCGGACATTTTTCAACGTGGAAGACCTCGGCAGCCTCGACAAGGCTTTGGACGAGGCACGGGAGATAAAACAAGACAGATTCGGATATCAGTCGCTCGGCAAGAACAAGACCCTGCTGATGATATTCTTCAACAACAGCCTGCGCACAAGGCTCAGCACACAGAAGGCGGCCATGAACCTAGGCATGAATGTCATCGTGCTCGACGTGAACGCGGGAGCATGGAAGCTCGAGACCGAGCGAGGAGTGATAATGGACGGCGACAAGTCGGAACACCTGCTCGAGGCCATTCCGGTGATGGGATGCTACTGCGACCTCATCGGCATACGCTCGTTCGCGGGACTTACCGACCGCGAATACGACTACGCCGAGACCATCGTCCAGCAGTTTGTCAAGTACAGCGGACGCCCGGTGTTCGCCATGGAGACTGCCACGGTGCACCCGCTCCAGGCATTCGCCGACCTCATCACCATCGAGGAGCACAAGACCAAGGCGCGCCCAAAGGTGGTACTGACATGGGCGCCCCACTGCCGCGCGCTGCCGCAGGCCGTGCCAAACTCGTTCGCGCAGTGGATGAACGCTGCCGACGTTGATTTTGTCATCACTCAACCCGAAGGCTACGAACTCGACCCCAAGTTCGTGGGCGACGCAAAGGTTACCTACAACCAGATGGAAGCTCTCGAAGGCGCCGACTTCGTTTACGCCAAAAACTGGAGCTGTCCGGGCGTGACTCGCCCCGAAGACTACGGAAAGATTCTGAGCAAGGACATGAGCTGGACCATCGACAGCCGACACATGGCCGTCACCGACAACGGAAAGTTCATGCACTGTCTGCCCGTGCGCCGCGGTCTCATCGTCACCGACGACGTCATAGAGAGCCCCAACTCGCTCGTAATACCCGAGGCTGCCAACCGCGAGATTTCGGCAGAGGTAGTGATAAAACGCATGCTTGAGTCACTCTAAAGAATAAAACAAAGGCGTCGGACAATCATTCCCGACGCTTTTTTTATATCCAAATGAAAAGGAACGTAATATTTTTCTGTTTATGAAAAATATTCTTCTGATAAAAAGAACAGTGCATTACGCCAGATGAAAAGGAATATTCTGATAAACGAATAATACATTTTCAACGGACAATAAATAACATCCCTATAAACAAAAGAATCTTTCCCAATATACCGAAAAGAAAATAATAGCACCTGATAATCCTCTCTCCGCCAAACATAAAAGCCCTTATAAACGCCCCGCAACGCTTTTATCCACACACGTCAAAGATATTTTCGCCGCGCCCTCTCATATTCACCATAAATCCATTCCGCATTATTCACCATCCCCTCAACCTCCCAAGCCTTAAAACTGCGTTATTATGTTCTGATTAAACAAATAAAACACGCCCCACTTTCAAATCGTAACCTGATTTTCATTTTTCCGCCTCATTTTTCCACTCTACCCCGAAAAATAAGCGCGTATTTGCGGACTGACTTTCCTTCGGGCGCAAATATGCGAATTATGAGAGGATATCATAAACCACTGAATACCAACAACTTATATTTAAAGGCCATTTCCCCGCATTACGATATGCCCCATTTCGCCATGCAATAAAGCCCATTTCGGAGGCTGAAAAGCACCATATCGCACCATGATATAGGCTTTATCGCACCGTGAAATAGGCTTTATCAGAAAACGAAACGAATGATTTCAGACTATGATATAGGGTATACCATAAGACGGTCCGGGCTGAAACAGCCTTTATTACATTGGTTTTAACATTCATTCACATCTCTTTTGCGAAAATATTTTGTCAAAATTTAGTCAAGAAAAATTGTAAGTACGTCACCCGCAATCCTGCCTTCCTGTCACTCCCTTCCCTCTCCTCCCATCAATCATCAGCAAAAACAAAGGTGGAACACAGGCCAACGGAGATTCTCCGCCTGTGTTCCACCTTTACCATATTCATCATCCGCACGCCGGCGCAGCACTCACCACGCCATGCGCGCAGCGTTTACATATATCCGAGCCAGCGCAGTATGTCGTTCATGTTGGCGACAATCATCAGCAACATCAGTATGATAATGCCCACATACTCGGCGCGTATCATGAACGTCTCGCTCGGTTTACGGCGCGTGATCATCTCATACAAGAGGAAAAGCACGTGTCCGCCGTCCAGCGCGGGGATGGGAAGGATGTTCATGAAGGCCAATATGATGCTCAGGAACGCCGTCATTAACCAGAACGCATGCCAGTCCCATACAGGCGGGAAGAGGCTTCCTATGGCGCCGAAACCGCCGAGCGACTTCGCTCCGTCGGCCGAGAACACATACTTCATGTCGCCCACATAGCCCGCGAGCACGTTCCATCCGTACTTCACTCCTGCCGGGAAACTCTCGAAGAATCCGTAAGACACGTGTGTCGGTGTGTAATAACCATACATCGACTTCACGAAGAATCCGAGCTCCATTTCATCGCCAAGCGTTGCACCGGCCTTTATTGTCACCGGACGTCCGCCCGCCATGCGCACGAAGGCAAGGTTCACCGTGCGTGCGGCAAGGCTGTCAACATGATTCTGCGCGGCGGCAAGCATGTCGCGGTGGCGGCCAATCTCATACTGGAAATCGTTGTATGAGTCTATCTTCTTGCCGTCTATCTCGACTATCTGGTCGCCCGCGCGCAGACCTATGCGGTGCGCTATCGAGTTGTCCATCACTGAGTCTATGCGTGCCGGGATGAACGGACGCGCGAACATCGGCTCCGCCTTCAGCATGCCGAGCAGGTTGATGTCGCCGTTGAGGGCTATCGACATCTTCTTGCCGTCGCGTATGATGTCGGCGCGATGAGCCTCAGAAAGGTCTCTGAACATGTCGGCGCCGAACTCCTTGAACTCGCCTTTCTCCGTGCCCACGAGTCTGTCGCCGTCGCGGAAGCCGAGTGCCTTGGCCTCGTTGTTGAACTTCATTCCCATCGTCATGTCCTTAGGACGCACGAAGTCCTCGCCCCAGTAGAACAGGCACATGGAGTAGATGAACAGCGCCAGGACGAAATTCACCAGCACGCCGCCCACCATTATGAGCAGCCGTTGCCACGCCGGTTTGGACCGGAACTCCCACGGCTGTACGGGTTGTTTCATCTGTTCGCTGTCGAACGACTCGTCTATCATTCCGGCTATCTTGCAATATCCGCCCAGAGGCAGCCATCCCACGCCGTATGTCGTCTCGCTCTTCTTGGGCTTGAACTCAAACAGGTGGAACCAAGGATCAAAGAATAAGTAAAACTTCTCCACACGAACGCCGAAGAGCTTTGAGAAAAAGAAATGGCCGCCTTCGTGCAGAAGAACAAGAATAGAGATTGCCAGCATGAACTGCAGCAGTCTTATCAAAAAAACTTCCATTATATTTATTAATATGATTTTAGTTGTTCATTAACTCTCTTGCCACACGACGTGCCTCGGCATCGGTCTGCACGTATGTGTCGTAACTCGGCGAGGCGTCGAACGCCACGCGCTCCATTGTGCGCTCTATGATGTCGGCCATGGCGGGGAAAGAGCACTCGCCGCGGCGGAAACCCTCGTTCACAATCTCGTTGGCCGCGTTCACTATGCACGGCATGTTGCCGCCGCGGTGTATCGCCTCGAACGCTATGGCCAGACAGCGGAACTTCTCCAGGTCGGGCTCGAAGAACTCGAGCGGATGGCGGAACAGGTCGAGACGGTCGCCGGAGAGCGACAGACGGTCGGGATAGGAGAACGCATACTGTATGGGCAGGCGCATGTCGGGCACGCCGAGCTGCGCCTTCACCGCGCCGTCGCAGAACTGCACGGCACTGTGCACTATCGACTGCGGATGGACGAGCACCTGTATCTTCTCGGCGGGAACGCCGAAGAGCCATTTGGCCTCTATCACCTCGAAACCCTTGTTCATCATCGTGGCCGAGTCGATGGTTATCTTCGCGCCCATCTCCCATGTGGGATGCTTCAGCGCGTCGGCGGCTGTCACCGTGGCCATCTGCTCCTTTGTAAAGAGGCGGAACGGGCCGCCCGACGCCGTGAGCAGTATCTTCTCCACCTCGTTGTCGCCCTCGCCCACTATGCTCTGGAATATTGCCGAGTGCTCGCTGTCCACGGGCAGTATAGGCACACGGTTCTCCAGCGCCAGTCGGCATATCAGTTCGCCGGCAACGACAAGCGTCTCCTTGTTGGCAAGACATATCTTCTTGTGGGCCTTTATGGCGTGTATCGTAGGCGACAGACCGGCAAAACCCACCATGGCGGTGAGCACCATGTCGATGGGCGACGCCTCCACTATCTGGTCGAGAGCGTCGCGGCCTGCATACACTTTTATATCGGGAAGGTCCGAAAGCAATTCTTTCAGTCTGTCGTAATGTTCTTCGTTGGCGATGACCACCGCCGCCGGACGGAACTCGCGGGCCTGCCGTGCCAGCTGTTCCACTCTGTTGTTGGCCGTCAGGCAATAGGCTTCAAAAAGATCGTTGTGCTCTCTTATAACGTCGAGAGCCTGCGTGCCTATCGAGCCTGTAGAGCCGAGAATACATATCTGTTTCTTCATAATCTATGCAAATCGAGTAATCCTTCGGGCAGCCGCATTCTCAGCTCGCGGCGGTCGGCGTCGAAGGAATCTATCAAATCCTCATTGGCGGGTATCAGCATCTGCTCACCCTCCGGTGAGTCAACCTCAAACAACAGGTTTGCGGTGCTGTCGTCCACCGAGCGTATTGTGCCCACCGTGCTGCCGCTGTTCTCGTCGATGAGCGTGAAACCCACTATCTCAGCCCACGACAGCTCGTCGTCGGTGGAGTCTGAAAGTTTCCTTGGGAAAAAGACGGCGCACCCCGTGAGGTCGCGTGCACGCTCCTGCGAGTCGATGCCGCAGAACTTGACGAGCGCCGACGAACTGCCGTTGAAACGGTAGCTCTCCATGAAGAACGGCACCAGAATGCCGTCGATGTCGAGCACCAGATACTCGGCGTCGCAGCGGTCGAACACGTCGTCGTCGAACGCGAACGTCAGTTCGCCTCCCACGCCGTGCGGCTTGCCTATGCGCCCTATTCTGTAAACATCCTCCTGTCTTATCATATCAGCATCCCGTTCGGGTTATCTTTGCTCCGAGAGCGTTCAGACGCGCCTCTATGTCCTCATATCCGCGGTCTATCTGCGCTATGTTCTCAATGCGGCTTGTGCCCTTGGCGCTCATGGCGGCAATAAGCAACGCGATGCCCGCACGTATGTCGGGACTGGTCATTCGGCCTGCCCTGAGCTGTTTGCGTCGGTCGTGGCCTATCACCACGGCGCGGTGCGGATCGCACAGTATTATCTGCGCGCCCATGTCTATTAGCTTGTCCACGAAGAACAGACGACTCTCGAACATCTTCTGATGGAACAACACGCTGCCGCGTGCCTGCGTGGCAACCACGATGAGCACCGACAGAAGGTCAGGCGTAAGTCCGGGCCACGGAGCGTCGGCAAGCGTCATGATGGTGCCGTCGATGAACGAATCCACCTCGTAGTGTTCCTGTTGCGGCACGATGATGTCGTCGCCGTCGATGTCCACTCTCACGCCCAGACGGCGGAAAGCGTCGGGGATGATGCCGAGATTGCGCATCGACACGTTCTTTATCCTCACGCCCTCGCCCACCATGGCGGCCATTCCTATGAACGAGCCAACCTCAATCATGTCGGGCAGTATGGTGTGGCTGACGCCGTGAAGCGACTTCACTCCTATTATGGTTATGTAGTTCGAACCTATGCCGCTTATGTTCGCGCCCATGCCGTTGAGCATGTGGCAGAGCTGCTGTATGTATGGTTCGCACGCCGCATTGTATATGGTTGTGGTGCCTTCGGCCATCACCGCCGCCATGATTATGTTGGCAGTACCGGTGATCGACGCCTCGTCGAGCAGCATGTAGCAGCCCTTCAGGTGCCTGGCCTCTATGTTATAGACATTGCGGTCGGTGTCTACCACCAGTTCGGCACCGAGATACTTGAATCCCAGAAAGTGGGTGTCGAGCCTGCGCCGCCCTATCTTGTCGCCTCCGGGCTCGGCTATGGTAGCCTTGCCGAAGCGTCCGAGCAGCGGACCCATGAGCAGCACGCTGCCCCTGAGTGCCGAGCACTTCTTCACATACTCGTCGCTGCCGAGATAGCTGAAGTCCAGCTCGTCAGCCTTGAACGTGTAGTCATTCCTCGAGTTGCGCGTCACCTTCACACCCATGTTCTGCAACAGCAGTATGAGGTTGTTCACGTCGAGAATGTCCGGTATGTTCTTTATTCTCACCTCTTCAGAAGTGAGCAGCACTGCGCTTATCACCTCGAGCGCCTCGTTTTTCGCCCCCTGCGGGGATATAGAGCCTTTAAGCGGGTGACCGCCTTCGATGACAAACGATTCCATAATTATCTTCTTTTACGTTTGCGTTCAGTTTCCTTAACCTCCATTTTATCAAACTCGAACGTATCCAGATCCAACTGCACCCGGCCGCCTGTGTATGCTGCCAGGTCTGAAGCCACCTTCTCGTCGTCGGCCGAACCGTTGCTCCACTGACGCAGATTGCGCTTCATCTGGTTGGCGGTGATGCGTATCAGCTCGTCGCGCTCCGGTCCGTCCTCCATGGTCTTGAGCTTGTCGAACAGCTCGAACATCATGTAGCCGTAGTGCTTCACCGGTATCTTCTTCATGGGATACTCCACCGGCGACGGCTTCTCGGCTATCTTGCCCGCCTGACTGATGTCGCACGGATAGTCGATGTCGAGCCTGAAACCGCTCATTATGGCAAGATGATCCCACAGCTTCTGCTGGAAGTCGGCAGTTCCCGCAGCCTGCGGAAACATGCGCTCCATTATGGCCACGATGGCATTGGCGCAGCGCTGGCGCTCGTCTCTGTCTTCCAGCGTCACCGCATAGTCTATCATGCTCTGCACCTCACGTCCGTATTCGGGCATGATGAGCTTCTCGCGCTGTGTGTTATAGTCTAAACCTTCTATGTTCATAGATTGATATTCGTTATATGAGTTTTGACGGCTTCTTGGCAACGAAGTCCTTCAGATAGAACGGCACGAAGTATGCCACGTCCTCAAAACGGCCCTCGGCCATGCGCTTCTCGGCTATGGGCGACATCCACTTGGCCAAAGGCTTGACGTCGGGGATGAAACGCGCGTTGGGATGGTTTATCTCCTTCATGCACTTGGCAGCGCCGTTGCCGAAGAAATATACAGGTCCGCGGTCGAGATACTCGCGGTAGGTGTCGGCCGTAACGATGTCGGCACCAACGGGACGAACCTCTTTCAGTGAGCGGTCATAGACGGCGGCATACACCTCCATGCGGCGGGCGTCGATCATCGGGCACAGCAGTGCGCCCTCTTCCACCTTCTCGTCAAGAAGCACCGGAACGGCCAACAGCTCGAGTGTGGGAACGGCTATCAGCTTGAGATCGCGGCCGTAGCACACGCCCTTGGCCATCGACACGCCTATGCGCAGACCGGTGTAAGAGCCCGGACCGCAGCTCACTGCCACCGCGTCGAACGGTATGGCATGGCTGTCGGCAAACGACAGCGCCTCGTCAACAAACGAACCTAACTTCACGGCGTGGTTGGGGCCGTTGAAATCTTCGTTGCTGTAGATGCAGGCTCCGTCCTGACTCACGGCCATCGAACATACGTCGGTGCTCGTTTCTATATGTAAAATACACGACATTTTGTGATTGTTGTTTTATAAAACACGTTTATGCGAAGCCGCACACGGCAGCCCCGCGGTTATCGACATTTCGTATAACTTTTGCAAAGATAATGCAAATAGAATGGTGTACAAAATAAAATCATTTATTTTTCGCATGCCGAAGCCCTAATTTTAACGCACGGACGGCATATCGGCGTAAAAACACGGAACAGTCTTACAGCATGCAGTCATGTCCATATTGTCCATACACCTTTGCGGCGCGGCACACACGGCAACTCACCGCCGGGCACAGCAAAAGACCGACGGCACAAAACAGGACAACTACATACGGAAGCATGTCAGCAGAATCGTGCTTTCTCTTTGCACCTTATTATATATATACACCTCTTGGGTAGAGGTTAATCATATTAATCAACTAAACTTCGGCAAAGTTAATGATTTTATTAGGAATAACCAACAAATTTCCGGTAAAAAAAATACAATCAGTAGGATATTTTTAATAAAGCTTACATTTTGCTCACATTTTCCCGTGTCAAAAATACTTACCTCTACCCAAGAGGCGTAACTATATATGCTTAAAATATTACAATTTAAAATAAAAATAACGTAAAAGAGGCAAACTACAAGGAAAAAACAAACCACGTACTATCTAATTGTTCTTTGTGAATCACCGGATCTATTCCGCATTTCTAGCAAGCAATCAATAGCACACGCGTGTGACTATTTATTCTTGATAAGCTGAATTTATTAAATTAAACAAATAAAAATTAACGCATGATGAAAAAATTTAAACTTTTAGTTTTGGCGTTTGCCGCTATGTTGGCGGGAACGCAGAATGGCGTGGCACAGACTTGGACGGGACACACGCCCGGCTCTCTTGTTGGAGCAGAGGGGCAGGATGCCGAAGTGTATCTGTGGAACGTAGGAACAAGACAGTTCCTTTATGTGGGAGGAAACTGGGGAACTCAGGCAATAACTTACGACACGGGAACTCAGTTTACAATCACAAATCAAGGTCATGGATGGTGGGGTAATAGGTATTACACATATACATTGCAGAGTCACCTTACTCATGGAACTCAGACCAGTGGCTATCTTACGCTTACAGACGGAAGTGGCAGGACCTCTGTTCATGATTCCGGTACTTGGTTTGTAGATTTGAATGTTTCGGATACTGATTTCCGTAATCTGTATTTTACCTCTGCCGATGCTAACAATAATTATTATTATATCAATGTCGGTATAGGTCGAAACGACGGTGTGTTCAATAATAAAGAGGTTTATCTTGTCGCTAACGGACGTAACGGTCAGATAACAAACACAACGTCAACTCCGACTGGCAATAGTAATGCAATGTGGCAGTTGGTTACATTGGACGACATTCGCGACAACTTCAAGAACGGTGTTGCCAATGCTGCATATGCCACTCCGCTTGATGCCACATACATTCTGTGGTGTCAGCACTTCGGAAGAAACAACGATGACATCAGCCACTGGCACACCGGAGACGTAAGTAGTGCTAACGAACAGTCTACTTCATTGACAACAGACTATGCCGGTATTATCTTCGGCAGTTATGAAAACGGCATGCTTGCTCCGACAAGTACAGATGTCCCGCAGTATTATGTCGGTAACGGATATGACAAGGACGATGACACTAACGACGGCTATTATGACAACTCTACCGAAAGAATGAAAGCTGGCGAGAGCCATCAGAAACTCTACGGAAACTATTGGACTGCCAACATCAAGGGCGATGGCGCCATCTGGCAGAAGGTGCGCGTGACGATCGATTACCCGGGATGGTACATCATAAGCTGCGACGGACTCACTACAAAGACAGAGGGTAAGGTTGAACTGTTCGCATCGACATACAGCGACGCGAATATGACCAACCCTCTCAACACAAGAACTTCTGAGTTCACAACGGTAACTGCTGCCGACGGTGCACCCGAGACATACACCGAAGCCGGACAGTTGCTCTACACAAACGAGACCTATCAGAAGCAGGTGATGATATATGTGGATGGCAGCAAACCTTATCTTGTATTGGGAGTAAGGGCAAATGGTGTTAACAGTGATGCATGGACATGTGTTGACAACTTCCAGATACAGTATGCAGGAAACTCTGAGAGCGAGATTGTGCTTGACGAGAACCAGACCGGAATAGAATATATCAACGCTCAGGTTGACAACACCAAGGCATACACATTGCGTCTCGGACGTAAGCTTATAAACAACGCATGGAACTCTCTCATACTGCCTGTGAACCTTACAAGACAGCAGCTCCAGCTCGCGTTCGGTAACAGCGTTAAACTGTCTGAGAAGAATCCGGAGGCTTCAGAGGATCCGTACATCATCGAATTCACATCTATCGACATAAGCGGAACACCTGAGGAGACTGTAGTACTGAAAGCCGGTGTACCTTACATCATCAAACCGTCACGTCTGTTGACAGACACTCCGAAGGAAGGCGGTGACACTTATGAGGTGAGAAACAGAGCGGATAACTCCTTATATGGAAACATTACATTCACCGAACCTTACTACACGATAAACCAGGTGACACTCGACACCAAGGTGGATGCTGCGACAGTAACAGGCAACGAAGGCAACGCTTACGACTGCGGCAAAGCCGGTGACGTATACTTCAAGGGTACTTACACAACACAGGAAAACAAGATTCCAGACGGTTCTTACCTGCTCAGTGGCGGTCAATGGTATCATATGACACTGAATGGTGGAAAAGTAGCAAAAGTTCAAGGATTCCGCACATGGCTTGAGCCTGTAAATGGTCCATCAGATGTCAATGTACAATTCTCTATCGACGGTGTGATTGACGGTGATACAACTAACTCAATCGAAGGCATTGAAAATGACATCAACTCTAAGGCAAACAACAAGGTTTACAACATGAACGGTCAGCTCGTACGCAACGGCTCAACTTCACTCGAGGGACTGCCGAAGGGTGTATATATTGTAAACAACAAGAAGTACATTGTTAAATAATTAATAAACACAGCAGATTATGAAAAAGAAATATATATGTCCCGAAATTGAGGCTATCGAGCTCATGAGCGAAAACAGCATGATGACAATGAGCATCGACAACACAGGCAACGGCGGAGCTGATGATGAAAAACAGACTGTCACAGACAGTAATAATGCAGATATCAACGTCGGTTCCAAAGACAACAACGACATGTGGGGCAACAGCTATAATGTTTGGGAATGATAAACAAGAAAACAATCATAAAGCTGCCACATCAGGTCACGGCCTGCATCACGGACGAATGTCCGCTATGTAGCAACTTTTTATGACAAATACAATGACAAGCGAGCACGATGGCAACATAGTGCTTGCTTGTCGTTTTTTTTAGACCTAAAACAAAAAACATTCACACGCATAAATTCAATCAAAATAAAACGCACCTTAATTATTAACTGACAAAGAACTGAATGTTATGAAAAAAAACAATTACCAGAAACCTTTGATTTCTGTTATTACGCTCAATGCCGAAAGTCCTTTCATGCAGGGAAGCGGAGGATCTACTACACCAAACTTTGATTTAGAGAACGCAGTAAACGAGACTCCTCCTGAAGCCGACTCGAAGCAAAACAATGTGTGGGACAGCAAATGGTAAACGAAGCAAAAAACAGAAGCAAAAATATATGAGATTAAAGACATTATTATTGGCATTGCTGCCCGCAGCCACGGCCGTGGCACAGCCGACAGCCCAGACGCCCACGTCAGGACAGACCTATTACATCTACAACATCGGAGGCGCGGGATATCTTTCTGCCGCCGACAACACACTCAAACTGTCCGGCAACGGCATACCCGTTACCATTTCTGATGCCGACGCCACAGCCGGCACATTCTACATGGACGCTCCAAGCGGCCGCATATCCGTCACTCCGTTCAGCGGCATCACCACCGACGGCACCGGCACCTACGACCAGTGGCAGTTCACTCCGGTGGCAGGCAAGGAACGCACCTACAACATTTCTTATCGCATGAAGGAAGGCAACACCTTCCCTTATCTCTACATCGACGCTACGGCTCCAACAGCCGAAGCACTCAAGATGCTGCCATACGCTCCGGCCGACACCTACACCAACGGTCAATGGCTTTTCGTTGCCGAGAGCGACTATGCCGACAACACCATCGTGCTCGACGAGAATTCCGATTCGTACAGCGCACCGTCAGGCTCCAACCTGACCGTGAACCTCAAGCGCACCTTCAGTCCGGGCTGCTGGAACACGTTCTGTGTGCCGTTCGACATCGATGCCGCACAGCTCCGCGCTGCCTTCGGCGACGACACGCAGCTGATAAGCTACACAAGCTGCGACGGCATGGTGCTCCACTTCTCTTATACAGACAAGGCTGAAGCCGGCAAACCGTACTTCATCTTCATCGGCAAAGACCACGAGACACCTGCCGACGGATATGTATTCACCGGCATCAACCGCTTCGTGACAGAGCCGCAACCGGTGACCTACGGTTCGTTCACATTCAACGGCTGCTTCAGCAAGATAACGATTCCTGAAGGCTCATACGTCATAAACGACAATACGCTTTATCACACACAGGACCCGATGATCGTCAAAGGTTTCCGCGGCTACATCAGCTCAAGCGACGCAAGCAGCAAGCTCAACGGCTGGACCATCGACGACACTACCGACGGCATCAACGGCATTACATCCGATTCTGATGCGAACGGCAAGATATACACCATCGACGGACAGATGATGCGCGACAACGCCACAGACACCAAGGGCATGCCGGAAGGCGTATACGTAGTCAAAGGAAAGAAGATTGTCATAAAATAAAGCAAGCCAACAAATGAAAAATATATATCATATAATTCTCACAGTCCTGCTCAGCATCTGCTTTGCGGGCAACCTGTCGGCAGCAGACACCAAGGAGGTGTTATGGAGCGACTATTCTCCGGCCGGCAGCACATTCAGCAAGACATTGTCGTCTGTGGACCTGACGAAGCAGACAATACACGCCGAGATAGACTTGTCCTCATGCCAGTATTACAACACATGGGAGAATATCCTGTCTATCGGAACGGACATAAGCGCATGGAACGGCGCCTACAACGTACATCTGTACTACACACGGTCAACAAACACGCTCCAGCTCAACTGGCTCAACCTTGAACAGCAGAGCATACAGACCGATGTCGCATTGAGCAGCACAGACCTTATCGTTGACCTCACTCCGGAAGGACTTCTCATAAACGGACAGCTACAGAGCAAATACACCGCCGACGTCATGTCGTCACTTTACAGACAGACATATGTTTCTGTGGGAAGTACACAGGGCGAGACACGCAGCTGGGCGACATATAAGGAAATCAGCGTGATCACTCTCGACGAGAGTGGAGAGGGAAGCGGCACTACTGGCGATGTTCCTGCATTGAACACAAACTATTACATCAGCATCGCAGGCAACACCAACAGCGTGCTGACAGTGAACTCTAAAGAGAACGACGCGCCGATAAACGTCGGAACACTTGCAAACACCACCAACCAGCAGTGGCTGTTGCAGTCGGAAGGCTCATCTTCTGAATATAACTACAGACTTGTGAATGTATATTCGGGCAAAGCTCTCGACATGGCGTGCGACGGCGGATCAAAGCCACCGTTGCAGTGGACTGCCAGCGAAGGCAACAGCAACCAGCTCTTCAAGTTCGAGAAGCAGTCGGACGGAAGCTACAAGATCTGTGTTTATTATAATGGTGCCCCGTGCTATCTCACAATATCTGACGGTGCTCCAGCCCGCACAACTTACGAAGAATATGCTTCCAGCTTCATCTTCACCAAGGCAGAAGGTGGCAGCGAGCCGGATATAGATGAAGACCGAACATTCGATGTTTCGTTCATCTCTGACCAGACAAAGCTGGGCGACTATAAGGAAGATGCTCACGCGACATTCATCCCTTATGCCACGACTGCCGACATGAAGGCCGATCCTTTCTACTCTACTCCGTGGCTCAGACCGGAGAAAGCCATGACCATCAATCTGAACGGACAGTGGAAGTTCAAGTATGTTGCCGGCTCTTCATACGCTCCGGGCAGCAGCGAATTCTACGCAGCCAACTACGACGACAGTTCTTGGGACGAGATAAAAGTTCCGTTGTCATGGGAAATGGCAGGCTACGGCGAGCCTGTATATACCAATGTGGGTTATCCGTTCTATAACAATGCACCGAACGCAAACCATGGACGCGAATATAACGGCGTGACCGACAACAACGCAACCGGCTTCTACCGCCGCACATTCACCCTGCCAGAGTCATGGAACGACAAGCGTGTGTTCATCCACTTCGACGGTGTTTACAGCGCAGCAGTGGTTTGGGTGAACGGCAAGTACGTAGGATACTCCCAGGGATCCAACACCGATGCCGAGTTCGACATCACCGACTTCGTAACTCCGGGCAGCGACAACCAGCTGTCAGTACGTGTATATCGCTGGTGCGACGGTTCTTACCTCGAAGGTCAGGACATGTGGCATCTGAGCGGAATCCACCGCGACGTTTATCTGGTTGCTACTCCTAAGACATTCGTCAGCGACCATTATATCACCTCAACCGACATGAACACCGAGGCCACCAGTGCGACAATGAACGTAGCGCTGACCATCGACAACCGCGACGGTGAGACAACAAAGAAGAACATTGAGGTGGAACTGCTCGACGCAGACGGCTCTACGGTAGCAAGCATGAGTCAGGATGTTGAGCTGACCGAGGCTGACAAGACAAAGAGCATCACACTCTCTACAGACAAGCTCACGGGACTCACACCGTGGAACGCCGAGAAACCTTACCTCTACACAGTCGTCGTACGCCAGAACAACGCCGACGGAGCTGAGGAGATGGTGTTCTCTACAAAATATGGTTTCCGCAACATCACACGCAGCGGCAATCTTGTCTATATCAACGGACAGCGCGTATTCTTCAAAGGTGTGAACACACAGGACACTCATCCTGAGTATGGCCGCGCCATTGACATGGAGACAATGCTCACCGATGTACGCATGATGAAGCAGGCCAACGTCAACACCGTGCGCACAAGCCACTATCCACGCCAGCCTAAGATGTACGCCATGTTCGACTACTTCGGACTCTACGTTATGGACGAGGCAGACGTTGAGTGCCACGGCAACCAGGGTCTGACAAACACCAGCTCATGGTCTGACGCGTTCGTCGATCGCAATGTACGAATGGTTATGCGCGACCGCAACCATCCGAGTGTAATCTTCTGGTCGCTTGGCAACGAGTGCGGCAACGGCAGCAACATGGCAGATGCCTACAGTGCTGTGAAAGCTCTCGACAGCCGTATGGTTCACTATGAGGCAGGAAGCGCAACGAGCGGTTACTCCGACCTGTATTCAGACATGTATCCGACGGTTGCGAGCGTAGAACAGAAGAGCGCAGGCTACAGTGGAATGCCATACTTCATCTGCGAATATGCACACGCCATGGGACAGGCTGTGGGCAACCTCATCGACTACTGGAATGTTATAGAAAACAGCACCGGAATCATCGGCGCATGCATCTGGGACTGGGTTGACCAGTCAATATACGATCCTGAGAAACTCGCCGCAGGCATCAAGCAGGACAAGCGCGGATTCAACTACTTCACCTCAGGCTACGATTACAACTATCCTGACGTGGACAACGGCTTCCAGGGCAACTTCGTCAACAACGGTCTGATAACAGCCAACCGTGTATGGACAGCCAAACTGAGAGAGGTTAAGAAGGTTTATCAGTATGTGACATTCGAGAAGTTCAGCGGCAACACGCTCACAATAAAGAACAAGTACAACTTCACCAACCTGAGCGACTTCTGCCTGCGCTACGCCATCCTCAAGGACGGACGCACCGTAGAGGAAGGTCAGACCGACCTGCCTTCAACAGTTGCCGGCGCAACAACAGACGTTACAGTGCCTTACACAACCAAATGCAGCGACGATGCCGAATACACCATAATGCTCAGTCTCTGTCTGAAGAGCGACGCATCATGGGCCAAAGCCGGCTATGCAATAGCTGAGGAACAGTTTGCTCTGAACGAGCGTCCTGCCCTGTCGGAGATCAACGGTGGCGGTTCACTCTCTGTTGTCGACAACACCGTATCGGGAACAACAACCGACGGCAAGCAGTATGAGATATCATTCTCCAGCGACGGTCAGCTCACAGGATGGACATTCGACGGCAAGTCGTTCATTGACAAGGCACCTGACTTCAACTGCTTCCGCAACATAGACAACGACCGAAACATCGCAAGCACGGTAAGCAAGTCTCAGGACACCAGTCACAGCGTTACAAGCAAACTGTCTAAGTCTGGCGACAACGCCGTTATGACTCAGCAGGGCACCGGTTCGCTGTGCAACTACACAATAGCATACACCATCTATCCGTCGGGTGTCATCGACATGAAGGTGACGTTCACTCCACGCAGCGCCACACGCCGTATAGGTTTGGGCGTACAGTTCCCGGGTAGTTTTGAGAATGTGGAGTATTACGCAAAAGGTCCGTGGTCTAACTATGTTGACCGTCAGACCGGCTCTTACCTCGGACGTTACACAACGACAGTTGATGATATGTTCGAAGAACTGCCGCATCCGCAGACAATGGGCGACCGCCAGGGCTTGCGCGAACTCGTACTCACCGACCACACCAACGGTGCAAATCTGAAGATACAGACCGAAGGTCAGGTGGCATTCTCACTGTCTCACTACAATGAAAGTGCTTGGGACTACAACGGTGATGTAATGTGGAGCACAAAATCTCACTCATACGACCTTACCCGCGACAACACTGTCTATGCTCACTTCGACTACTGGCAGCGCGGACTTGGCAACAACAGCTGTGCCGGTGACGTATGTCTGTCGCAGTACCTGTGCCCGACATACGGTTCTCACACATACACACTGCGTCTGACTCCGTCAACTGTAAACGAGTAATTTCATAACAGATAGCCTACAGGCAACAGTCTGTGGACTTACAGACAGATACAAACATTATGGTCCGTCTGTGCGCGTGATGCGTACAGACGGTTTTTTATTTTCATCACTTCATATTCATAACGCAAGGCAGGGAATGATTCCGGGACAACAAAATAATATACAACACTCGAAAACATCATTAAGAACACAATAAAGAAAAGGACAAATACGTTAGCAATAAAAACCTTTAACTGAAATGAAAACCTGTAACATTCTCCACACTCTGGCACTTGTGTGCCTGTTGCTCAGCGCAACCAATATCATCGCACAGAACAAATACAGATGGACAGACGAGCTTGCACTGCTGCGTTCCATCGACCGACTGCCCGAATATCGCAGCGGATGCCACGTAGAACAGTTCTCCAGCTACGACCGCACATGGGGCAACGACGACGGATTCTCGGGCAAATACTCCTACCTGCGCAAGAAAGGCGGCAAACTCGTGATAGCCGAGATGAAAGGCGCTGGCGTCATAAACCGAATCTGGACGCCCACACCCAACGACAACATACTGTGTTTCTACTTCGACGGAAAGAAAGAACCGGGCCTCCGCATACGCTTCTCCGACCTGTTCTCCGGCAAGGTGTTCCCGTTTGTAAAGCCCGTATGTGGCAACGAGGTGGGCGGTTACTACTGCTATCTGCCCATCACTTATGCCAAGTCGTGCAAGATTGTGATGGAAGGCGACGGCCTGCAGTTCATCCAGATACAATACCGTCAGCTGCCCGGCATGAAAGTCGAGACATACGACGGCACATTCACCGATGCCGACAAGGCGCTGCTCAGCGAGGTGTGCGGCACGTGGGCAGCCACAAGTCCGCAGGCCGACACCTACGCACTGGGGCGTTCAGCCGGCGCGACCGTGAGCGAGAAGACAGTCACCCTGAAGCCCGGCGACGAGGTGACCTGCTTTGAGAGCAATGCCCCGGGCCGCATAACGGGAATAGAAATAGACGGAGGCAACGCCTTTGAAGGCCCGAATAAGAACATCATACTCACCGCCCGGTGGGACGACGACAAGACCGACGCCATATGCGCACCCGTCGCCGACTTCTTCGGCTACGCCTATGGCCGACCCGCCATGCGCAGCATACTCATGGGCCGCAGCGGATACACCAACTACTGCTACCTGCCCATGCCTTACGACAAGTCTGCCAGTATGAAACTTATTTACCGCCGCGACGAATCCGCACAGCAGCCGCCGGTTTCCATAAGGGTGAGAATACACCACAATTCCACCGCCCGCGACGCAAAAACCGAAGGTCGTTTCTACTCCTCATGGCGGCGCACGCGCACTCCGTTAGGCGAATACCACACATTCCTCAACACCAAAGGCAAGGGCCACTACGTCGGCACCATACTCCTTGCACAGGGTCTGCGCTCCGGCATGACCACATTCTTCGAAGGCGACGACAGCACCTATGTCGATGGCAGGATGCGTATGCACGGCACAGGTTCGGAAGACTATTTCAACGGCGGATGGTATGCGCTGCTCGACCGTTGGGACCGCGGCCACAGCATGCCCATACACGGATGTCTCGACTATTCGTTGCAGATGTCGCGCACCGGCGGCTACCGCTTCTTCATAAGCGACAAGCTGACCTTTGACAAGGAGATTTTCCACGGCATAGAACACGGTGACGTGAACAACTGCTATCCGGTGGACTACACGTCGCTGGCCTTCTACTACTCCGACACGGCACCAGACAGCCGCATGCAACCCGCCGGCGACCTGCTGAAAGAATACCAGCCAGGCAGACACACATTCTATCCGCAGCTAATGGAGATTACGCCCGACGGCGACATACAGATAAACAACGACCGCGGACTGCGCATAAGCACCGGCAACAGCGGCAATCTTCGCATACTGCTCAACGACATACCTGAGGGCCGCTACAAGCTATATATGAGCTATCACGAGACGTCTGCCGGCACACGATTCCAGATATGGCAGCGTCAGAAACTCATAGCCGACTGGCGCGAATCGCACAACGACACCGACACCTATCGCGAAGATGTCTATATGGGTGAAATAGAATTGACCTCACAAGACAATTCCATCACGGTGCACATCACTAAGGACGACAAAGGCAACAGCCTCATCGTGGGCACCGTGACGCTCGAGAGAATACCGGATAAGGAATAAGAAAAAAGATTTTAAGGCGTTCCGCTCCGATCACTTTATAAGAAGTGCTGCTCAGCCTTCTTCCATACATAATGCTTAAATGATTAAAACCCAATCGGTCATCAGACCGCACATGGCGTTATCTGTTTGCATATTCATGCCTTCAGTCGGTATTTTCGTGAAGGAAGAACACCAACATTGCGGGGAAAAGCATTAACATTATGATAAAATAGCGGTAACATCATGATAAAAGAACGGTAACATTATATAAAAGGACTTCAAGACCTGACTTACAAACAAGCGCCGTGAGGCCGGCAACACCAATAAACAAGCATGGTCCATAAACACTGCGGGGCGGACATATCGTGAAGACTGTCCGCCCCGCATTTGCTTTCAGATGCGCAATCCCATGCCGAACGACACGGAATAACACTTCGGCGCACTGCTCGTTTTCAGGAGAGGAGTGAGCCCCACACGTCCGTATAACATTAGGAAGCCATATCCCATGCGCATCTCTAAGTTCAGTCCGAGAGGTTTCATATTGATGTCCTCAGTCTCGGTATATGTCTTTTTGTTCGCACGATATTTCGACTCGTCCGACATACGCATATCTATCGACATGCCGGCACCTGCATAAAAGCTGCCTTTCGACCATTCCATCATTATCGGCACACGTATAATGCTGTAGCTGATGTAGCTTTTCTTCACCTTGATATCCTCTTTCTCAACCAGTGACGACATGCCGTCGGTGGTTGTAAGAACATAGTTTCCCTGAAAGTGATTGTATGCCCAGGTTGTCTGCATGGCCGTTGTCAGTGCAAGATTACGGCCAAGCCTGAAAGCCACACTCGCCAACGTGAATCCGAATTCCCACGACTTTGAGTCGCGTGTGTGCAAGGCAGTGCTTCCACTGAAGCCCATCGCTCCGTCCGACAACAGATTGTAGCCCATGAAGAAAAACGGATAATGGCTCTCCATGGGTTTCCTGTTTTTACCCAATGTCTGCGGGATGAACGGCGACGTGACGTAAACCCGCTCCACCTCCTCTCCGTCGGTGAAACTCGTCTCATATGTACGTGTGAGCTGTGTGCCATCGTTGTCGTAAACGCTTACGCGAGTTATGCCCGCAGAATCGTTCACGACTATCTGCCTGTTGTTCATGATGATGGTTGTGTCGGCCGGCTCCGAAGCCACTGCAGCAAGCGGCATCAGCACAGCCAGAAGTAGTGTTTTTCTCATATCCATATATTTTATGTTTTATATTATTTTCTTGAATAACACATTTTCATTATGTCGTCGGGCGAGAGGTCACCCTCGATGTATATCACGGTGCCGCGTCCTCCACTGCCCTTGCTGAAGAGAACATAGCGGTTGATGTTCTTTGCCGCAGGCGTCATCATATAGTACCCGCTCACCACGCGGCCGTCCTCCACCACCTCGCGTATCTTCTTAGCCTGCTTGCGGTCGCCCTTCAGGATGTTCTCTATCTCGGCGGCGTTTCTCTTGTATATCAGACTCTTATACACTTTCAGCCGGTATCCCATCAGCGTGGTGTTGTTCATCTCCACCATCTTGCTGCCACGCTCGTGACCGAAGCGGCGGAACACCTCGTCCACCTTCAGCCCCTTCTGAGCGCAGGCAGGCACGACGAGCAACAACATCAGCAACACCGTGCAGACACGCACGAGCAATGTCAGGCGCCGTGTGCCGGCAGTATTGTTGAAATACGTATGTTTCCTGTGTATCATTTTTCTATTCCTTTCTTTTCGTTTCCATCACAATGATTACGCCTTTTCGCTTTATGTCCGCGCAGCCTTCAGCTGCAGGGACCCGTACGGAGAATGTCAGTCAGCCATCATGTCGAGCGCCGAGAACGAGTCGTCCTCGTCTGCCGACACCATCTGCAGGGCTTCCATAGCGTCGCGCTCCACCACCCGACGGTCGGTATATACGCGGCCGTCTATCACGGCGTAGTTGTCGTGCCGGTCGGGAATGCCCTTCACCAGAACCACGCCCACCACACATGCCGCGGCGAGCAGTGCAGCCACCGCAACGCGCAAGCCTCCGCGCCGCCTCATCGGCACCACGACAGCCCCTTCGTGCTTCGTCGCAGTCATGCCGGCAGCCATGCGTTCCTCGTCCACGTAGGCCATCATGGCGCGGCAGGGCCTCCACTCGTCGGGGATGTTGTCGCCCGCCTGTCTGAAAAACCGCGCCAACTCACGCTCCTCGGCGGCAGTGGTCTCACCGTCGAAATATCTGTCTATCAGAGCTCCTATGTGTTCATCGTTCTTCTTCATAGCTGTATGTGTTTTATAAGAACCTCCTTATGCGTCAGCCGCGTCGCACCGTCGTCAGCCTGACAAACTCACGGCGTATCCTCATGCGCGCCCTCGACAGATTCTTGCGCAGGCTCTCTGCCGAGCAGCCCGTTATCTGCATTATCTCGCTGCTGTCGTATCCCTCAATCTCCTTCATGCGGAATATCATGCGCTGCAAGTCGGGCAGACTCTCCACAATGCGCCTCACGAGGTCGGCCTCGTCGCGTGCCTCCACCGCCGTTCCGTCGTCGCCTATCTGTTCTGCCGTCGAGGCATGCCCCTGTTCATAGCGTCCGTGGCGCCAACGGTCGTTGACAAGGTTGCGCAACATGGTCGTGGCGAGCGCGCGGTTGCGGCCGTCAGCGGCGAGCGAGTCGCGCATGTTCCACAGCCTGAGCATCACCTCCTGCGCCAGGTCCTCCGCAACGTCGTCGTTGCCGGTAAGATGGCAGGCAAGTTGTTTCAGCTCACCACGCATGGGAATTATCTTGTCGTTAAATTCGTCGGTTCTCATTTCGTCTTTTCATAATAATAAACGATTGAAACGCGAAAACGTGACATCGGAATATGATTTTTTTATTTATCTGCACGAAAAAGCCCCACCTCAAGGACCGGAAAAGCCATGGCGACGCGGCACGATTATCCCTATCAGACAGAGAAACAGCCGTGACTGCGGCCGCACGAAAACCCCGCCGGGCAATGATAAAGTACGCGCAGGACTCACGTACAAATAATGTATAAATATGCAGAAGCCGACACCGGGAGACGAATAAATATACACCGTAAACCGTCGAGAGGGCCTATGAAACGAAAAAATATAAATCTTTTACTCTCAAAACCGTATATTCATACACCTTTCTGCCGGAAATTCGGCGTTCCTTCCCGACGTATCGTCGGCGGTCAAGTATTCAAAAGACAAAAATATCGTACTATAAGAACACACGGCGTTATATTTTTTTGTATTTTTGCAGAATATAATCCGGCATCGGCAAAAGCACACACGCAACACCCCCGCAACCGTGCCGCAACTAAACAAGAATCTTATAAACAATACACAGACACCCGACACCCAGTCTGAAAAACCAAAAGCTGATATGATACAATCAATGACCGGTTACGGCAAAGCCACCGCAGCCTGTAAAGGAAAGAAAATCCATGTGGAAATAAAATCGCTCAACAGCAAGACGCTCGACCTTTCCGCACGCATAGCACCGCTATACCGTGAGAAGGAGATGGAGATACGCCAGATGATCACCGCGCGACTGATACGCGGAAAGGTGGATTTCTCAATATGGATTGAAAAGGACGCCGCAACCGACGCGACACCTATAAACGCCGCTCTGGTAGAGAACTACTACCGACAGATAAAAAACATCGCACAGACAACAGGCATACCTGAACCGCAGGACTGGTTCTACACCCTGCTGCGCCTGCCCGACGTGACCACACGCACCGAGAACGAGGAGCTCGAAGACGAGGAGTGGAATACGGCACGCTCGACCATCGAAGAGGCCATCGACCATCTGATAGAGTTCCGCAACCAGGAGGGAGCGGCTCTGGAGAAGAAGTTCACCGAGAAGATAGACAACATCGGCGCACTGCTCAAGAGCATAGAGCCATACGAGAAGTCGCGTGTAGAGAAGATAAAGGCGAGAATTGTGGAAGGCCTGAAGGCCATTCCCGACGTGGAGTACGACAAGAACCGCCTGGAGCAGGAACTGATATACTACATAGAGAAGCTCGACATCAGCGAGGAAAAACAGCGTCTGGCCAACCATCTGGCTTACTTCCGCGAGACTATGAAAGAGAATGGCGGACAGGGAAAGAAGCTGGGATTCATCGCACAGGAGATGGGACGCGAGATAAACACCACCGGAAGCAAGAGCAACAACGCTGAGATGCAGAACATAGTGGTGAAGATGAAAGACGAGCTGGAGCAGATAAAGGAACAGGTGCTCAACGCACTTTAAAAGGTAAACGGGGCGGCGCGACATGTCCAGACAGACACGTACGCGCCGACATCATATAAAAACACATACACATGAACGACAATACGAAAACCGGAAAACTCATAATATTCTCCGCGCCGAGCGGATGCGGAAAGAGCACAATCATCGGTTGGCTGATGAAACACGAAGAACTGCGCCTGGCATTCTCCATATCGTGCACGAGCCGACAGCCGCGCGGAACAGAACAGAACGGTGTGGAATACTTCTTCATCACGCCCGAAGAGTTCCGCCGCCGCATAGAGAACGACGAGTTTCTGGAGTATGAGGAGGTATATAAAGACCGCTTCTACGGCACTCTGAAAGAGCAGGTTGAGAAGCAGTCGGCACAAGGCGACAACGTGGTATTCGACGTTGATGTGAAGGGCGGATGCAACATCAAGAAGTTCTATGGCGACCGCGCGCTGAGCATCTTCATCCAACCGCCGTCGATAGCAGAGCTGCGCTGCCGTCTGGAAGGACGCGGAACGGATGCACCGGAGGTGATAGACGACCGCATAGCACGCGCCGAATTCGAGCTGTCGTTTGCCGGACAGTTCGACAGGGTGGTGGTGAACGACGACCTGCAGAAGGCTGAGGAAGAGACACTGGCAATCGTGAAGGAGTTTATCGGACTGTAAACACACTACTCCTTACGGCCAATCCACGACAGACAGGAAAGATGAAGAAGACACGCACTGGACTCTACGGCGGTTCGTTCAACCCCATACACAACGGCCACATAGCCATAGCACGGCAGATGACAGAGAAAGCCGGACTGGACGAAGTGTGGTTCATGGTGTCGCCACAGAACCCGCTGAAGGAGCGCGACACACTGCTCGACGACGCCAGACGCCTGGAGATGGCACGCACGGCGCTCGAAGGCGAGACACGGCTGAAGGCCTGCGACTACGAGTTTTCGTTGCCGCGGCCCTCATATACATGGCACACGCTACAGGCACTCTGGCGCGATTATCCCGAAAGGGAGTTCGTGCTGATGATAGGCGCCGACAACTGGGCGCACTTCGGCCGCTGGTATCACGCCGAAGACATAATGCGCACGTGCGAGATGCTGATTTATCCACGGCGCGGATACGATATTGACACGCAGTCGCTGCCCACCGGCGTACGGCTCATAGACACCGGACTGTACGACGTTAGCAGCACCGAGATAAGACAACTCATAAAGGACGGAAAGGACATAAGCAGTCTGGTGCCCGCCTCCATAGTGGCAATGGCCGAAAGCTACTACGGCCACCCAAAAGCATGACGGGCGTCTGCCCGCTGCCTGCGCGCCAGCGTCACACACGACGGGGCTTCACTGCCGCAACTCTATGAGACACAGCACGAAACGCACATTCTGCACATTCATGCGCGAAACGGCTGTATCAGGATTGTAACACGTGTGTAGCACTATTGTAGTATGTTTATCCGACCTTTGCAAAAAATTTACAGCAAACTATGGTAAACAGGACAAGCAGCAAGAAGAAAGCGACCAACGACTACATCGAACGCGACCTTAGCTGGATGTATTTCAACCGCCGCATACTGCAGGAAGCCACAAAGACTAACGTTCCACTTTTGGAACGTCTGAGCTTTCTGGGAATTTACTCAAACAATCTCGATGAATTTTTCAGAGTGCGCATGGCTACGCTGAGCCGCATTGCCGAGTGCGAGGACAAGAGTCTGAAAAAAGAAAAGGAGCACGCACAGAAGCTGATAAGGCGCATAAACAAGCTGAACAACACTTACGCCAAGGAATATGCGGAGGCAATAGCAAACGTAACGCAGCAGTTGCGCGACGAACACATATTCTTGCTCAACGAGACTGAGCTGGACGAAGAACAGCAGAAGTACGTCAGACTGTTCTTCAGGCAGAAGCTCAGCGGCTTCGTCAGTCCTGTATGGATAACCGCCGCCAAGCAGCTTACCGACGAGACAGACGAGAGCATTTACCTCGGCGTGAAGATGAACACCGAAGGCAAGAAGTCGAGCGACTATGCACTGATAGAGCTGCCCACGGAAGCCAGCGGACGTTTTGTAAGACTGCCCGACAGAGAAGACAACAAATATCTGATGTATGTGGACGACGTGATACGCTACTGTCTGCCATACATCTTCGGCGGACTGGGATACACGCATTTCGAGGCCTACTCGTTCAAATTCACAAAGGACGCCGAGATGGAGATGGGCAACGACCTGCGCAACGGCGTCCTGCAGAAAATATCGAAGGGAGTGAAGAGCCGCAGGAAGGGCGACGCGCTGAGAGTGATATACGACCAGAACATGCCGCGCGACCTGCAGAAGCGCATCATGAACCTGCTTAACCTCGACAAGCTCGACACCGTGCTCGCCGGAGGACGCTATCACAACCATAAGGACCTGATGTCGTTCCCCGACTGCGGACGCGACGACCTGAAATATCCGGTATGGAAACCCATCGTGCGCCCAGAGGTAAACAGCAGTCAGGAGAGTCTGCTGCGCCTTGTGCAGAGCGGCGACAGATTCATACACGTGCCATACCACAGCTTCGACTACTACATACGTCTGTTGCAGGAGGCGGCCATACACAAGGAGGTGAAGAGCATCAAGACCACACTCTACCGTCTGGCCAAGGACTCGAAGGTGGTGAAGGCCCTGATATGCGCCGCACGCAACGGCAAGAAGGTGACCGTGGTGATAGAGCTTCTGGCGCGCTTTGACGAGGCATCGAACATCAACTGGTCGAAGAAGATGCAGGATGCGGGCATACACGTCATATTCGGTGTGGAGAACCTGAAGGTGCACTCCAAGATAACGCACATCAGCATGAAGAACGGCAACGACATAGCATGTATAAGTACGGGTAACTTCCACGAAGGAAACGCGCGCGTATATACCGACTACATGCTCATGACGGCTGCGAAGAACGTGGTGAGAGACGTCAATTCGGTGTTCACTTTCATCGAGAAGCCTTACATCCCCGTTACGTTCAAGGAGCTGCTCGTGTCGCCTAACGAAATGAAGAAGAAGTTCATCAAACTGATAAACAACGAGATAAAGAACAAGCAGCAGGGCAAACCGGCATTCATAAAGATAAAGATAAACCACATAACCGACCCGGACATGGTGAAGAAACTGTACGAGGCATCGGAGAACGGGGTGAGAATAGACCTGCTGGTGCGCGGCAACTGCTCGCTCGTGACCGGCATTCCGGGAAAGAGCGACAACATACACATCTGCGGAATAATAGACCGCTACCTGGAGCACTCGCGCATATACATATTCGCCAACGGCGGAGACAAGAAGTGCTTCATAGGCTCTGCCGACTGGATGCCGCGCAACCTTGACAACCGCATCGAGGTGGTCACGCCGGTATATGACGAGAAGATAAAAGAAGATTTGGAGAGAGTGGTTGACTACGGACTGCGCGACACCATGCAGGGACGCGTGGTTGACGGCACCGGAGAGAACAGACCGTGGACGACGGAGGACGGTGTGATGTTCAGATCGCAGGAAGAGCTGTACAAATATTACAAGGAACAGCAGATAAAAGAGAAAGAAGCGTTGAATAACAAACAAAAGACCGAAGAACATGTGCAAGACAACAACTGACACAGACAGAAGATGCTACGCGGCGATAGACATAGGTTCAAACGCCGTGAGACTGCTCATAAAGAAAGAGGACGCCGACGAGAACCTGGTGAGCAAACGACTCACTAAAGCTCTGCTGCTGCGTGTGCCGCTGCGGTTGGGCTTCGACGTGTTCACGCTTGGCGAACTGTCGGAGAAGAAGGCCAAGAACCTCAGACGCCTGATGAAGGCATTCAGACAGCTCATGAAGATTTATGAGGTGACCGACTACCGTGCCTGCGCCACATCGGCAATGAGAGACGCGCGCAACGGAAAGAAAGTGATAGACAAGATACTGAAGGATTCTGACATAAACATAGAGATAATAAACGGTCAGGAGGAGGCGCAAATAATATACAACAACCACATAGAGTGTCTCGAGGACCGCACCGGAAACTATATCTATGTGGACGTAGGCGGCGGCAGCACGGAGATAAACATGATGATAAACGGACAACTGGTACAGTCGCTGTCGTACAACATCGGTACGGTGAGAATGCTCAGCGGCGCGGTGAAGGACGAGACATGGAAGACCATGAAGTGCGACCTTACACGCCTGACCGCCGATTTCGACAACGTGAACATAATAGGTTCGGGCGGCAACATAAACAAACTCTACCGCATGGCGGAGAAGAAGGACAAGAAGAAACAGCGCCTGCCGGTGAGCGAACTGAAGGCTCTCTATGACATGCTGGAGCCTCTCACGCTGGAGCAACGCATGAAGGAGTATGCCCTGAAGGCCGACCGTGCCGACGTAATTGTGCCGGCTGCGAAAATATTCCTCACCATTGCCGACACCGTGAAGGCCGATTTTGTGCACGTTCCTGTTATTGGTCTGGCTGACGGAATAATAGACAGCCTGTACGCAAAATGCCACAACGGCAGCAAATAACACGGCTCTGAGGACGTTCTGACGGCCGCAGCGCACCGACGTGAAGCATAAGCAATGACGCCGCAACGTGGAAACACGCGCGGCAAAGGATTAGCAACACACAAAACATCATATTATTTTCATAATGAATGATGCGCCACCGTATAATAATCAACGATGGCGCATTTTTATGTTATCGTGCCTTTCGACAACATGCATTGACGTATTGAGGTCCGCCCGATAAACCGTTTTTGGAATAACAAATTCCGTTGCCGTAATAAAACAAATAATCACAGCAGGAAAGGTACATTCTTTCCATCCTCTTTTTTCCACATCGTATTGACATTTTCAGCGAAAACCAGCGCAACATACTTACAATTTTTCTTGACTAAATTTTGACAAAATATTTTGGCAAAAGAGATGTAAATGGATGTTAAATCAGGTATATCCGAGACCGGTTCGGGGCATATCGCCCTTTGATATACCCCATAACATAGTCCGAAAAGATTGATTCCGCGTTCTGATATTGCCCATTTCGTCATGCGATTAAGCCCATTTTGTGGTGCGAAATGGGCCATTTCAGCCTCTGATATAGGCCATTTCGCATGCCGAAATGGTGCTTTTTGCAAGGTGACAAAATATCCTCTGAATATAAGTTATTGATATTCAATATCTTATGATAACCTCTTATATTTAGCGTATTTGCGCCCAATGAAGAGTCAGCCCGTAAATACGCGCTTATTTTTCGGGGTATATCAGGAAACTCCGACCGAAAAAACAAAATCTGCTTTCAATCTGAAAGCAGACTATATTGTTATTATTTCTGAATAGGAACTACACGAAACGCTGTCACCGTATGCGCTTCACGGCAGCAGACACCGCCCGCTCGAAATAACGGCCTTCAGCCATCTGACGGCCGACACGCATTACATTGTCGCACATACGATTGTATTCATCACGTGTGAGACGCTCATAAATGCCGGCAATGTCGCGCAGAGAGCTGACGCAGATGCCTATTCCGTTGTCGCGCACAAACGCAGCCATCGCCGCCTTCTCCCAGATAATGAGGGGCAGTCCGCAACGTATGTAAAGCGAAATCTTGTGCGGTGTGTTTATCATAAGATAAGAACCCCAGTCGCCGTCGCAGCAATCCACCGAACCGCCATCCCACACCAGACCGAAATCGCCCTCTGAAGTGCGTATGAGATTGTCGGGAAGCATGAAGCCCTTGGTATCGAACTTATCGGAATTTGCGGCGCTCGAGCGGTCGAATCCACGGCCATAGACATTGAGAGAATAGCCGTCCATCAACGAGCCGAAGTCGTAAAGGAAACGGTTTTTCCGCAGAGAGAGCTGACCGGCATAAACTATCTTGCGCAAGGGCCACGTGGCCTTGCGGTCAGGACACGCGGCGTCGGACAGGAAATCGAACGCGCCGAGCGACTCGACAACCTTCTTACGGCCGTGACCAACGAAGCCATGTTCGAGCAGCCAGCCGCACGTTGAGGGGTTGCAACCTATGAGGGCGTCGGACATATTCATCAGAGCTATCTCGCGCTGCTCGGAGTTGCGCTTGTTGCGGAAGCACTGCAGGTCGTGGATGAACGTGACTACCTCTGCCCCACGCAGATGAACCAGACGGCAGATGAGGGAATAATACTTGGTGGGATACTGCAAGACGAGTATGTCGCCCTTGCGTATGACCATCGCCGCGCGCACAAGTATCTCTATCGTTCGCACGAAATGGCACAGGCGCGACTTGCTCACGACAAACGGTTCTGCCACCGGCACGTAGCCCGCCCCGCTCATTATGTGCTCTATGTCCATACGGGCCTTGCTGCCGGCATCGTTTACGTGCTTATACTTATAGTCTCTCGGTAAGAAGTATTTCATCGTGTTGTGGGGAAGATAAGATGTTTGGTCTATAACTTTTTCCTTATTTCGGGATAGTGCTCGAGTATTTTCTCGAGTGCCTTGCGGTTGCGGTCGTCACCCGGTTTCAGGTTTACCGACTTCAGGGATATGCGTCCCGGCTTGCCTATCTCGAACGGCCGGCGACAGCCTTTGCGGAGAGGTACGACATAAGTGCCGCGCGACACGGCTGCAGCCCAGAACCATACGTCGTCGTTGATGGGCGCCATGGACATGAAAAGCGAGGCATCGAGCATCTTCTCGTCGAGCGAGTGAGGCGGATATAACACGCCGCCCACACCCGTCTGCATGGCATGATGGTCGAAGATGTAGCGGCGGAAAAGAAAGTCATACCACCGGTATTTCCTCCATTTCTTATACGGCGCGTCAAGAACCACACGTCTCACGCGGTGGGCTACGATGGCTTGCGGCAAGCGCTTGTGCAGGTGCAACAGGTCGCGGAGCATGTCGGCGTGATAGAGTATGTCGTCATCGATGGTCACGATGATGTCGTCGGGGAAATCGATCAAGGCAGGAATGAGTTTGGTGTAAGACCGTATGTCCTCACCGTAAGTTCTGACCTCGAATATGGGATTGCGCTCTGCGAGGCGTTCAAGCTCGCTCGGTATTCCGCAGTCGGCGAACTGTGACGCCGTGAGATAAAGCACGATCTTGTCCGGAAGTACCGATCCGTCGAGGACGGATTGGATGGATTGTATTGCGTATGGTATTGCTTGGGGGAATGATGTGAGCGAAACGATTATTTTCTGTCGGTCATTCATTGAATGAAGTATTAGTGGGTTTTAATGTCATTTGCTATTTTCTGTCCTACCTCCGGGAAATGCTCTACAATGGCTTTCAACGCGGCGTCATTGCGGTCGGTGCCCGCCTTGAAGTTCACAGTCTTGAGCGACAGTTCCCGCGGCTTCTTGAGTCCCTTAGGTTTGTTGTGTCCGAAAGGCACCGGAACCACCGGTATGTCATTGGCTACAGCCGCCGCCCAGAACCAGATGTCGTCGGTTGTCGGCGCAATCTGCGTGAAGAGCGACACGTCGAGCATGTCTTTCTTCAAGGCATGCGGCGGATAGAGCACACCACCCACACCGGTCTGAATGTTTCTGTAGCTTACATGTATCTTCTTGAACAGGAAATGATACCAGCGGTATTTACGCCATGTGCGGTATGGCCGGCCGGGCTTCATCAGCTTGGCACGATGGGCAAGCACGGCGTTCGGCATGGCCTCGTGAAGGCGCAACAGGTCGCGCAGCATGTGTCTGTGATAAGCCACATCGTCGTCTATCGTAACAATAACCGCTTCGGGGAAGTCAGCAAGTGCGGGAATGAGCTTACGGTATGACCTGATATCCTTGTCGTAATCGCGTATTTCGAATATCGGATTCTGTTCGGACAGGCTCTTCAGCTCCTGCGGTATGCCATCAGTTCCAAACTGAGAGAACGTGAGGTAAAGCACAATCTTGTCCGGAAGGACTGATCCGTTGAGGATAGAACGCACGGCCTGAGCGGCATACGATATAGCTGCGGGGAACGAAGTAAGCGACACAACTACCTGTTGTCCTGGCACATTAGATTTCATCTTCATGTTGTATGGATTATTATTTTCACCTCTTATTGTTCACTCTGACTCACGCATGGCGGCAGGAGACACGATTTGATACGCTGTACTGATGCCATTTGACAAAATTAGTAAAAAAAAGATGAACGGCAACCGCATACGGAAAGAATATGACCGGACAGGCATTTTTTTCGCACTCGCGGCTCAATAAAGTACCGAAGAAAGGCAATCGGCGGCTCTTTTGCGGTCTTCATCAAATATGGCTGCGACTCCTGACCAGTCTATTTGCTTCTTCATAAGGTCGGGGGTGTATCCGTTGATGTCGTATATTAGGCGGTCGTCAAGGCCGAACTTCCCGAAGAGAGAGTGAAACCGCTCGAGTCCTCTCTTCCTGTTACCGATGGCAATGAACGGCTTTTGGAATATCAACGAGAACACAGAGCCGTGGAAACTGTCGGTGAAGATATACGATGCACGGCTGAACGCACGCAGCCATTCCTCAGGCGAAGGCACCATTCTGGCGTCAGACGAGGCGTACCATTTATGGCTTCTACGTCTCACCGTGAACGGTCTCACGCCCAAATCGGCAGCCATGCGGTCGATGATACTCCGTTTCTCGTCTGTCATATCGAGGATATAACAGAACAATCCGCCGTTGTCTGCCGCGTCATCTGCGTGTGACGACACGCGCAGATAGTCGTCCTTGCCGAGCAACATAGTCGGATCGGGCATCTGTATGGGCGGTATGCTGCACCGCCATCCGTACACGTCGTTTATGAGACGGAGCGCACTTTTCTCCCTCACAGTGACGAGATCGAAATCCTTTATATATCCGGCACACAGCTTCCTCTGCTCGTCCGTGTATTCAGCCTCATCTATTCCGAACGATGCCGAGAACGCTATCTTACGTATCTTCTTGCCATAGAAGGCCTCATCTTTTATAAAGTCGAGATAGTAAGTGTATATGTCCGGATAGGCATAACGCAGGCGCCACACCTGGTCGGAGCCCACAACGATGGCGTCGAACCGTGAGAAATCGTATCTCAGGAAGTTTTTTTTGTTGTAAAAAGGAGCGGTGAGACTGATGTGTTCATTTATAAACTTGTGTACCTGTTTGCGTGAACCGGACTTTCCCGTTCCGAACATCCTGCTCAGAAACGACACGTCGTATCTTTTGAACAAGAGTATTTTCTTGAGATTTATCGTCTCAACCTCATGCCCCATCTGCCGCAGGAACGTCTGCAAGGCGTAGTTCTGGATTATTCCTCCATAGTTGATGTTGAACGGAAGGGTAAGTATCGCTATTCTCATATCATTTGTTTCTATTTTTCCACACAGCAATCTTGGTTGTCAGTCTTTCCATAAGGCCGCTCTTTACAGGGAATGATGAGCCGGAGGCGGAACCGTTGAGCTTTCTGAAAAAATCCGCACGGGCATCACCGACAGGCAGATGTTCGGCAAAGCCTTTGTTGGTTCCGATGCACTCTTCGTATCCGGTCTCCACGTAATCGAGGCTTTCTGACAACGCGCCGAACACCGAAGCGCCCTTCTCTGTGTTGATAAGTACGAGGCTGACACCTTTATCATCATTGTACTCGGGCAGCACATTGTTTATGTTCCAATAGTCGGCTATGACTATATCACTGCCTGAACGGCCGTTCTTGCACTTACATTCATAACACGAAGGCCGCAAATACAGGTTGCGGATAAAGCCTCTGAAATAAGGATCTTTCTTATGATTGCGCTCATAAACCATGCCGTTGGCAAACTCAATCGTGACATTATAACCGGCCCATCCGCTCTTCTTATCACGGAAATTGATGCGTCTTATCGCATCGCAACGATATTCTTTCTTCTTATCATCGAGATATCTTTGCCACACTTTGGAGCTCGGGACACCGTGACAGAGTATCTCTACGGTCAGGAGATTGGGATATTGCTTTCTCAAAAAGCCGTGCAATCCGGCTATCTGACACGGTGTTCCTGAGAAAAGTACCTCCCTACCGCTTTGCAGAAAGCTCTTCATCTGGGCATAAGATTGTCCCATGCGGCTTTGCAGATACTTTGAACCACGGAACGAAGCAAGTCCCGCAAGGTCTTCAGTATATGTGTGAACAGTGTTCCAAACGTCGTCGAACGTCACGCCGAACACGACTCCACCGCGTCTTATCACTTCGCCGGCGATGGCTGAGAACACTCCTCCCGACGAGCTGTCGGCCCTCACTTCCTCGTCACTGTTCTTTGAAGCATACACCTTGAGCGGCCTTTTCGCATCGCCGGAATTGATAATCGGGCACACACGCTCGCACAATCCACACCCTATACACGCATCCTTATCCACCGACGGATAGGCAAACCCTTCATCGTCGGACAGCATCTTTATGCACTGTTTGGGGCATATCTGCGCGCATGCAGAGCAACCGCAGCAGTCTTTTTTGTCTTTTATATCTATCATAACGGATGATGTATGGTGACAGGACTATCGGTTTCAGATCTCAATGCTTGCAAAAGGAATGTCGTGAACCTTTGCCGCATAAACAGGAAACTCGCTCGGATACATATAGGATGTGCCTATTCTGTATATCTTCTGAGCCTCACTAAGGACATAAAAATCAAGAAACGACTTCAGATATATCTCGTATTTATCGCTTGATATATTGTTTTTGCCGCCGTCCATGTGGACAAGTGTTCCCGGAATGATGTGTACGCCGTCTATCTGCGACGCCCTTTTAAGGAACGTAACGCTGTCTGAAGTGACCAGCAATGCCCTGTCACCGTTTTCGGTCTTCAGCTTACGGAGCGCGTCAAGACATTTCTCTATGAGTTGTTCAGCCTTATCCTTGTCGTTGATTGCCTTGAAATGATATTCCTTGAAATCGCCGAGAAGATTCTGAAAACGGAATACCGCGGCATAATAATCGTCGCCAAGTCCGGCCTTTATGGACTTTATGCGCTCCTCAAGCACGGGTCCCGGCTTGAACAATTCGCGGAAAAGCCCGCCCCAAATCATACATTCAGCTGTGTCATTCTCCGAAGCGAACGCCTCGTTTATCCTATCCAGACAATCCCTGTTGGAATAGAAATGAACCTGTTTATCGGTTTTCAGGTTCAGGAGTCGCCGTGCAAGATACTCCTTGCGCATATAAAGCACCCTGCAATATTCAGGATTATCCGTATATTCACCATCCTTCAAGGTCCAGTCATAAGCCGCAGGCGACAGATAATCTTCCAATCGGAACGGATAAGTATATTTTATTCTGAACGGCAAACCGCGGTGTCTGCAATATGCGTATAGGGTTATCATTCCCTTGAAACGGTCGCACATGCCTCCATGCTTCGCCGATCCGTCAACCATGGCAACATAAACCGGACGTCCGGCCGCAGGCTTTCCGAGCGCCTTCGACCTTGACGCGATCTTCCTGACAAGGACATATTCCTTCAAGATATGTTTCAACTCAATGAGTCTGTATTTGCATGATGCCATACTGATAGTTTATAAATATACGACGATAAGCATGAATCCTCATGAAGAAAAGGACTCATTCCTTTATATCATTCAAATCATATTGCCTGAAATATCCGAAATTCCGGGTACCGTTCACACGTGCCCTTCCACGCGCACGCTTCGCCATGAACTCCTCTTTAGACTTCACCGCATAATGGTTTATGCGTATGACATCCTGTTGCGGCGTACGGTCGCCGAAGCTTTTGGTAAGCGGTACGCCATGCGAATCGGCCGAACGGCCCGACATACGTGCCGCCTCGTGACAACCGATCATGGTGCATACACGCCGTGGATCGGCTATACTCTTGACGTGGGTGTTCAGTCTGTTGTCGGGAAGAGAATGACATCTGAACCTCTCCATCACTCCACCCGGCTCGCGTTTCTCCGCTCCACCGCTGCCATAGACCAGCCAATTGATCTCAACCGACGAGAATTTCTCCATGCGATGCAGGAAATCAGGAATGGTGGCATCCTTCACCGGCACGATGAACTCGTCGAGATCTATCACCGCTATCCAGCGCGCCTCGGTCCTGTGAGTCTCGAAACAATGATCGTATGCAGCGAGCTGACGTTTGCGTCCGGGCCAATAAAGATAATCTACAAGTCCCGACTTTATGTAAGGATCGAGCACTTCTCTTGTGCAATCGGTGCTTTCGTTGTCGTAGATATAAAACTTCTCTACACCCATCTTGTGGTGCCATTCAATCCATTCCTTGAAATACGTCCCCTCGTTCTTGGCTATCGCGCACACGGCGAGGTAATATTTTGGAGCGGTGTGGTCGTGTCTCAATCTGTATTGAAGCCTGATGATGTTCAGTATTCCATAACGCAGGAGGCCACGCCATCTGTTGCGTGCCATCTTGCACGGTATCACTCCGGCAATAATTTCGGCAAGTGCTTTCTTCATTTTCTCATCTATTTAGACGTAAACATCAGGTTATGTCACCGTTATAACTCGAAGCTTGACTTCTCGGGAAGTATGCTCTCAAAGGCATTGCGGATGTTTTCCATCACCTGTTCGTAATTGCGGATGTGCACGTTATCGTTCAGACATATCAAGGAATACGACTGATTGTATATCGCACGCACGGCCTGCTTGGGTCTGATCATAAGCGGGAACATCTTCGTATCGCTGTATGTGTTGTACGGTTCGAAGTTTCCGCGACATATCTGCCACGTGCGGAACAGCTCGGGAGTGAGGTCGTTAAGGGCGCGGAACCTGTTGACAGACGTCTCGGTGAGTTCCTTTCCGGCCACGGCCCACACCTCTTCGAACGTGCTTTTCAGATAAGGCTGGGCATTGTGCGGCGTGCGCAGAGTGATGAACTTGCCGTAAGGTCTCAATATATAGTTCCATCTCGCTCTGGCGCCATAGCTTTTGTCGAACCACTTGTCGTGGTCGCGCCTCATCACTTCCTTCTTATCGAAATGGCGGTTTATTATTCTTAAGTTGTTCTTTATCCTCTTATACCACTGCGACCACGACGGATTATAAAGGAACGTAGCAATGTCGCACGGCAGTCCGTTCCTGAAGAAGCGGTCTGTCTTCACGTTGTTTATAATATAAAAGTCATCATTGAAATAGACAAAATGCTCTGCCAGACCTGGTATTTTATGAATATATCGCTCTATCACCACGGAATTATAGGTAGGCAGAAACTGCTCGGGGATGTAATCCTTATGGTGCACAAGGTTCAGCTTGGGATTATTCTCGTCGAGCCATTCCGGCTTCTGTCCACTGGTCACAAAATGTATCTTACGAACCCACGGCGCAAACTTCTCCACCCCACGGAACCAGTATTTCAGAAAACCGTAGTCGCGGAAGCGTGCTTCCGACACACCGTTCTTGGTATTCTCCGGCTTTCCCGAATACTTCGCAAAATCGGCCTGCCACTGCGGGTCGTTCATATCGACCCATGTAATTACAAAGTCTATATCCATGATTCAATATAACTTCTTATTATATATTTTCGTTTTTCACTGCTCCACCATCCATTTTCCTCGCGTGCTTAAACCTCCGGTGCGTCCACAGATACAGTTCGGGCTGTTCCAGTATGGCCTGTTCCAACATGCGGAAATATATTGCCGTGAGCTCAAAATCGGGCAAAGACTTAGGATCATCGTGCATCTTGACATACTCAGCCTCGTAAAATCCGCGTTTCACACGTCTTACTTTAAGAAACCATGCCTCGTAACCGTAGTGCTTGGCTATCTTCTCCGAACCCACCAACACCGGCACGTCATGGTTGAGGAAATGCAGGAAATGGCGCGAGTCTTTCCATCGTGGCGACTGGTCTGCTATGAAACCTATCACGCAATGCCTGCCGGCCTTCGCCTGCTCGTTGATGTAACGCGCCGTCTTGCGCATCTCCACGCAGACACCACCCAGACGTTCGCGGTTGCGTTTCATTATACGGTCCATCGTGTCGTTGCGCAGTTTGTGATATATCTCTGCCGATGTGGTGCTCTTCTCAAAGTACCGCGACATGGACGCACACCACTCCCAGTTGCCGAAATGTCCCATGTACAGAGCCACCGACTTGCCTTCACGCTGTACGGCGTTGAACGTATCCATATTGACATATCGCATTCTCCGCGCAATCTCTTTATCCGAGATGGTAGTCATCTTGCACGTCTCGAGCAGATTATCGGTAAAGAAACGATAGAACTTCCTTTCGATATCCCTTATTTCCTTGTCGCTTTTCTCCGGAAAAGACTCCGTGAGATTCTTGCGCACCACGGCACGTCTGTATCTGAACACATAATATATCAGATAATAGAGGAAATCGGATATAACATACATCACCCGGAAGGGAATGCACGACAGTATTTTCAGCAAAGTACAGAGCAAATGATATGTCATAATTTCCTTATCGTTTCTTCAACATTCTTCAATCTTTGTCAGCGTATTCCTTTTTACGGTGAGCCCACGCACGACTGACATTCAGGACTTTCACGTGAGCTGCCATACCGACACATAAGTCAACAACAGACCGACCACTCAAGCCCGGACGCCACAGCCTAAGCCATGCACATCGGCCCGCATTTTAACCATATGTCAGCCATCGGCACCGCTAAAGTACATCACTAAAGATGAACTCCGACATAATGTCATGTCGAGACTCACCACGGAACACGCTGCAAAAATAATCTAAAATTCCCACTTTTTGCTTATTTCTCGCTTCAAATATATCATAATTCGTACGAGTTCGGGCTAAGCCGCCGTATTTTTCAAAAAAGACAAGTGGCAATACCGCATTTTTCGGGAGTAAACATCAGACCGTAGGGCAGTCTGTCCCGCACCGTCAGGCATGTCATATAAGAAACACTTACATGGTGAACAGACTAAAAGAACGATAGAGCTTGCAGAGGAAAGATGTGGTAAAAAAAATAAGCACCGCACGCATATGTGTGGCTCACTCTATCAATCGTGGAAAACATAAAAGAATCATCCTTGCATCATGAAAAGTCTTTTTGCAATATTCCCATAGCTCATAAGAAACTCTACGGGGATTGTTTGCAACCGGGAAACTGCGGATTCACTTCTGAATAAGTGCTTCTTCTTTTCCCGGAATCAGAACAATACGGGCTACTTTCAATTTGAAAGCAGATTTTGGTTTTTCGGTCTGAGTTTACTGATATACCCCGAAAAATAAGCGCGTATTTGCCGTCAGACTCTCCTTCCGGCGCAAATACGCGAGTTATGAGAGGCTATTATAAGACGTTGAATATCAACGGTTTATATTTAAAGGGTATTTTATCACTTTGCAAAAAGCACCATTTCGGCTTGCGAAATAGGCCATTTCAGCCTCTAATATGGCCCATTTCGCACTACGAAATGGGCAATATCGCATGACGAAATGGGCAATATCAGAACACGGAATCAATCTTTTCGGACTACGTTATGGGGTATATGAGAGGACGGTATGCCCCGAACCGGCCTCGGATATATCCGATTTAACATCCGTTCACATCTCTTTTGTGAAAATATTTTGTCAAAATTTAGTCAAGAAAAATTGTAAGCAGGCCATTCAGTTTTCCTTAAAAGCGTAAATATCATGTGAGGGCATTAGAAATGGCACAGACTTATATATGGAACAAGAATACCCTAACAGAAAGAGAGAGGAAACAGAGGACTAAAGCGGTAAGTGTCGATGCCTTGCATTAATATTATTAATAATTAAAACTATTAATAATGTTTTCTGTCAAAAACAGATACACGTCTAAAGCATTTAAATAATACTATTGACGGGATTATCATAAAATAAAATGTGTTAAAATCAAAATAATTATGCAGCTTTTTTTGATATTTCCTACCATATATAAATATATGTGAATAAAAAATGACTAGAGAAGAACTTGTAAATCTATGTAAAGAAGGGAATGAGCAAGCTTTTAGTCTGCTCTATAAAACTTATGCAAATAAAATGAAACATATTTGCAGTAGATATATTTCAGACAAGCAAACTGTAAGCGACCTTCTACATGATGGATTTATCATAATTTTTACATCCATTCACACATTACGCTCTCCCGAAAAATTGGAAAGTTGGATGGGGAAAATAATGAAAAACATGTCATTAAAATATTTGGAACAATATCATTCAACCGTTATAATATCCACAGATGAAATAGAAGAGTCAGAAGAGCCACAAATATTATCCTATTCAAACGATTTTCCATCTTATGCGGAAATACTTAAGATGATAGAAACTCTGCCAGAAGGTTATTGTAAAGTTTTCAAACTTGCAGTATTGGAAGGATTATCCCACAAAGAAATCGGCTTGTTATTAAATATAGCCCCTCATTCTTCTTCATCACAATTATCAAGAGCCAAAAAACTATTACGCAAATTGATGTCACAGTATCATATAGCAATAGTTCTATTCATATTATCGTCTATAATTCTTTTACAGCTTCTGTTCTATAAATCAAAAGAAACTGTCAATTCTCTTTCAAAAACAGCCACCCAATCCAGAGAAGGAGAAAAATCAAAAGACCTCCTATTTAAAAATACGGTGAACAATAGTCCTACTCATATACCTACTCGTCAATATGTGGAGAATGAATCTTCAAAAATAGAAATATCTGAAAAAGAAGCAATTACACAAGATAACATTACAAAAAGAAGAGACAGCACAAATATATATAATCATTCAACAGCTAAAAAACAGAAAAAAGTGAAAAATACAGAACTTTATCATACTGTTATCTCTCAACATGCAATGAATGATGAAAAGAATTGGGCACTGGCTTTATCCATTTCAGGCGTAAACAAGCAGACAAATATCCAAAAGACAATAATTCCAGGGGATATTTCATCCGGAAAGCCACAAGAAGTAACAACAAAATCCTATTATCATATTCCTATTACCTTATCATTCTCATTGCATAAAAAAATAAACGAATACTGGGGTATTGAAACAGGTTTACAATATACATATTTGCGTTCTGAGTTTACGACTATCACAGACTCTCATTTGAAAGAAACACAAAAAATCAACTATATAGGAATTCCCTTGAAAGGTACATTTAATGTATGGAACCGAAAGAAATTCTCCATCTACATATCTGCCGGAGCAACTTTGGATATTCCTGTAAAGGCAACTTCAGAAAAAGTCATATCTGATAAAAACGGAAATCTTATATCTGATAAGAAAAGCAATATATACCCGCCTTTACAATGGTCAACAAATTTTGGTATAGGAATTCAATATCAGATAACACCCACTATCGGAATCTATACAGAGCCTAATTTAAATTACTATTTTAATAACTCCTATAATATAAAAACAATCAGAACAGAAAAACCATGCAATGTGACTTTACCTATAGGAATCCGTCTGTATTGGTAAAAAAGGTATGGTTGGCATGCAGTCTTTGATGGAATAATCTATCGTAGTTATTGAGAATATAACTTGAATAAACATTAACTTGTAGTAGCAGCATTTAGCTGTTACTACCTATAAACAATTATTGCATGCAAGAACGTCATAAAAACAGGTTTGTCTATTTCAAAGAACTTTCTATAACAAGTAAGAATTACTTTATACCTTATATTCAAAATTGGTTCCCTATAGAGTCAGGAATATACGTATTGGAAATTGGTTGCGGTGACGGAGGAAATTTGCTTCCTTTCTCTGAAATGGGCTGCAATACTATTGGAGTTGACATTGCAGCGAGTCGAATTAAAGATGCACAAATATTCTTTAAAACAGCTCATGCAAAAGGAACATTTATAGCTCAAGACATTTTTCTGTTAGACTTGGAACAGAATTTTGATATAATAATTTGTCATGATGTGCTTGAGCATATTTCCGACAAGGAACTCTTTTTATCTAATTTGAATAAATATCTGAAACCACAGGGAATTGTATTTATGTCTTTTCCTGCATGGCAAATGCCATTCGGTGGACACCAGCAAATATGCAGAAGCAAGATATTGTCCCATCTGCCATTTATTCACCTACTCCCAACGGTTATTTATCGGCTTCTATTAAAGACTTTCAGAGAAGATAATGGTTGTATTAAAGAACTGCTTTCCATCAAACAGACACGTATATCAATAGAAGAATTTGAATGTTTAGTAAAAAAAACAAATCTACATATCCAAAACAGGAAATTATGGTTGATCAATCCCCACTACAAAATAAAATTTGGATTCTCTCCACGAAAACTGAACAGAAAAATTGCCCATATTCCTTTCATAAGAAATTTTTTCACCACTAGTTGTTTCTATATTCTAAAAGAAAAGGAACTCGACAATTTATAAAATTGCTAAAATAAAAGCCCCTTTTCTGGGAAACATTGAACTATTCAGTTTTCAAAGAAGAGGGCTTTTTTAATATCTCCGGCCGTAAAACGCCAAGATATATATTACCAACTTTTTTCTACAAACAATTAAAACAAGGACATACTTTGTTCGTACTCTCTCAGACAAACGGGAACATTTCGGGAACACCTTACAAAGAGTAAAAGAGCCAAATATTTGATTTACAAATACTTAGCTCTTTTTCTTGTACCCAGACCCGGTACAAGGCATAGAAATCATAGGAAAATAAAAGAATTTATCTTCCTTATTATCAATTATTTGCATCTTTCTTATTTTCTCTATTTTTGCCATATTTTGCCCATTTTTCGTCATTAAGTACACTTTTAGTACACTTTGAAATTTCATTTTCTTTTGTACCTTTGCAATATCGGAAAACAAAAGAAAATCAATTATTTAGCGTAATCACCCGGTTATGGTATCTAAATCGGGATAAAACCTCTAAACAATGGCAAAGTTAGAAAATAAAACGAAAGAAAACCCTAAATTGGAGCAAAACAGGCTGTCGGACGGCAGAATTAGTTTGTATCTGGAGTATTATTTGGGTAGAGAGGAAAAGCCTGTATTGGATGAAAAACGGTAATCAGGTGTATTATGAAAGCGGTAAGATGCGGGGAAAGCCGAAGTTCGCTATCAAGCATCACAGGCGAAAAG